>PVML01017528.1_pt1 | contig 313319 bp, 306 predicted proteins | sample 1853371 | NCBI WGS metagenome assembly PVML01 (sample SAMN08533508, study PRJNA380276) | Human gut metagenome, whole genome shotgun sequencing project. | isolation source: participant 1, chromium library | host: Homo sapiens | collected 2017 | reverse complement strand
CGCCAGCTGCCGGTTACTGATGCCTCTTGCATCTACAATGTCTTTTAGTTTAATCTTAATTGATCCATATTGTACGTTAAAAAAGTCATCCATAACAGCAACCTCCATTTGATTACATTATATCAAATATAAGCAATAATGAGAGAGCCTTGTCGATACAATTGCGATACAAAAATGTATGTAAAGTTTTAAATAATATTGTAAATCATACGTTTTAGATGCTGTATTTACTGTAATTTAATCTATTTTACGTTCAATTAATCAACTTATTTGTTCCCTTCACGCGCACCAATAGTTAAAAAAAGCCCTGTTCATGGGCTTTTGTTTTTTATGGACAACATTTAGGCCTAGAGCTTCTAATCGGACTTTATCGGTTGGGAGCTCTTTTTACATTATCGATGATTAACGATATATAAATAATGATGATGTTTTTATTGTATGTAAATGGATTGATTTTGCTTAACAATATTGTAAGTGTAAAGCAGCTTGAAATTTAGTGAAAATAATAGAAGGCATGCATTTACTTTTGTACATAAACGCTATAATCTATATGTATGAAAGTAATGGTATGATTTTAAATTGAAAAATTTAGCCTAGCATAAGAATATTTCGTTTTAAAGGGTCTTGCATGGCCTATGATTATGCTGATTAATTACAGAATTATAACCATACAGTTATTGATAGTAAAAAAGATAAGGTGAAAATATATGCAAGATAAAATATTGTTAGATAAGCTCGAAGCAATGCTTAAAAAAGTTCCTGACATATATGATGAACATGAATTTATAACTGGTGTGCTAAGTTATGTAGAGGGTGATAAAGGAGTAAGTGAAATGATTTTATATTTAGAACAGCACCCAGATGCAGGTACGGATGAAGTGATATTAAAGTCTTTGGATATTAGTGATAAACGAAGCGTTAAATAGACATTAAAGATGAGGAGTGAGCGCGATGCCTTTAAGCGAAAAGCGAAAAAAAATGAAATTAATGTTAGAAGCAATTGAGGATGTTTATGATAGATATGAGTTTGTTCTTGCAGTTGGATCAATTGTGAAAACTGACGAAGGTGCAGAGGAAATGATTAAGTTTTTGGAAGATCATCCTGTGACTGATTCTGACGAGGTTTTATTGAAGGCTTTAGACATTGATGATAAATATAAAGAAAAACAGTGACAGTTTCCTAGGAGAACTACTGCGTGAGAGCGTATGTGTCTGTTGGAGCGAGGATGGAAAACGCAAAGAATAGTCTTTGAAAACCGTATTCCTTCTTGACTTTTGAAAAGTAAGGTTATACAATATGTTTAAACTTATGAACATATTATGGAGGTGCCAATGAGCAAACGAACAATGAGTATTTTGTCGGAATGTATTCCGATATTTACCATGCTTCAGGATGAAAGCAGACAACAAATCCTCATGCTTTTGTTTGATAAAAGGGAAATGACGGTTAGTGAATTGACTGAAAATTTAGAGCTTTCCCGCCCAGCTGTTTCACATCACATGAAATTGCTTTTGGATGCAGGGTTGGTTTCCGTTAAGAAGAACGGAAAAGAGCGAATTTATAGCTTAAATCTTCAAAAAACGATTAAACAATTGAAAGATTTGTTGTCATCAATTGAAATGGATAATCAAAATAACGTCTGATTAAAGGCGTTATTTTTTGACATAATATGTTTATGAGTTCAAACCTATAAACTAAAAGGAGACTACTATTATGAGCAATCAACAAGCTTTAAGCATCAGTTATCAAAATCAGAACAATTGGAAAGAAATTCAAAGTTTTCTTCCTTTACGCTATCAGTTAACGGATGGCAAGATGCCCAAAGAAGAGAGCTGGGAATGGAGAGATAACCTGATTCATTTAGATACTTACCGTAATCCTAGTGCAAAAGCGAAGGTTATTCTATTTCATGGTGTAGGAACCAATGGCAGACAGATGACGACGATTATCGGAAAACCGCTTGCCGATGATGGCTTTGAAGTGATTGCACTTGATATGCCTCTCTATGGGGAAACGGCAGTAAACAGAAATCAGACCATAACCTTTTCTGATTGGGTTGAGTGCGGTAACGATTATTTGAATTATGAATTTACAAGAGATGATCGGCCGATTTTTTTGTATGGTTTATCGGCGGGCGGCATGGAAACTTATTTTGTTGCCGCAAAGAATCGAAAGGTGAAAGGGATTATCGGAATGACATTTCTCGATCAAAGAGAAAAAACAGTGAGAATGACTACGACCAAGAATTGGTTTTGGGGTACTTTTGGAAGTGCACTCGCTGCCCTGTCTTGTCATATTGGATTTTCAAAATTTCAAATGAGAATGAGCATCTGTTCAAAAATGAACGCATTGTGCAATGATGAAAAAGCGTTACAGGCAATGCTGAAAGACAAAACCTCAGCAGGCAATAAAGTCAATATGAAATTCCTGGCAGATTATATGACTTATAAACCAGACGTTGAACCTGAGGATTTTGATTGCTGTCCATTGCTTTTGACACAACCGGAAAATGATCGTTGGACACCTGAATTTTTAAGTGATATCGTGCTTGATAAAATCAAAAAAGTATCCGTTAAAAAAGTAAAATTAAGAAACGGCAGCCATTATCCTGTTGAAGAGGAAGCACTCACAGATCTCCATCAATCTATTTTAGAATTTATAAATGAAAATATTTAATGGTTGAACGCTATGAACATTATTTTAATTACCGGAGCAGGATCCGGTATCGGTTATGAAACAGCAGTTTCTTTAAAAGCACAGGGACATAAAATATACGGCGGCATCCGCAGTCAGCAAGCAGCTGATAAATTGAGGCAAAACGGTATTATTCCAATAAAGCTTGATGTTACGAATGAAATAGAATGTAAGCAGGCGGTTGAATTCATAATTGAAAATGAAAAAAGATTGGATGTATTAATCAATAATGCGGGTTATGGTCTGTTTGGCGCTGTGGAGGATATAGAAATCAGTGAAGCAATGTATCAGCTTGATGTAAATTTATTTGGTATGGCACGATTAATTCAAATGGTACTGCCTTTTATGCGAGGCCAACAAGGTGGGAGAATTATAAATATATCTTCTGTCGGCGGCCGTGTAGTATCTTATATGGGGGCATGGTATCATGCGAGTAAATACGCTGTTGAAGCGTTAAGTGATGCATTGCGGATGGAGGTATCAGATTTCGGCATTGATGTTATCTTGATTGAACCGGGTGGAACAAAAACAAATTGGTGGGAAACGGCAGTCAAAAATATGAAACTCAGATCAACCGGCGGTGTTTATGAAAAAGCGGCTGAAAAAGCTGCTGATGGGATGATGAAATTATACAGCAGCACGCTAATGTCAAAACCAGCTGTAATTTCAAAAGCTATTGTGAAAGCTGTTCATGCAAAGAATCCCAAGGCACGATATATTGTTGGCTTTGGCAGCAGCTCACTTTTGTTCCTGCATTTCATATTGCCTGTAAGGTGGTATGATTGGCTGGCTAAACATGTAATATAGATAAAAATGGAACGGAATTCAGCGTATTCTTAAAAGAATAGAATAACGTAAACAGCCATAAAGATATTTCAAGTGATTGCCGCTAAGATAGGTACATACCTAACCACTTTAATCATGGCCATGGCATTGAACACCCATATCGGCACATACTATGGCTGAGGTGATTTAATGGCAGCAGCACATAAAGGGGCAATATCTTTCGGTTTGGTACATATTCCGATTCAGATGTATCGCACCACTCAGGATCATGACATTTCTTTTAATCAATTATGCAAGGATACGCATGAGCGGGTGCGTTATAAAAAATATTGCCCGAATTGTGAAAAAGAATTAAAATCAGCAGATATTGTAAAGGGATATCAGTATGAAAAGGATAAGTATGTTATCATGACTGATGATGAAATCGATGAATTGAAGGTAGAAAAGGACCGCACAATCAATATTCTTCACTTTACCAATCTGGAAAATGTCGATGATATTTATTATGAAAAAAACTATTACGCGATTCCTGAAAAGCATGCTGAAAAGGCATACGAGCTTTTATATGAAGCGATGCGCAAGCAGGGCGTGGTAGCAATTGCCAAAACAGTAATCGGTACCAAGGAAACATTGCTGGCGCTGTGTCCGCAAAATGACGGTTTGTTGGTTAAGACTTTGTTTTATCAGGAAGAAATTGCTCCGCTGCCTAAGGATATTCTGCATCCTAAAATCAGCAAGGCAGAGCTGAATATGGCAGAGAAGCTGATTCAATCGATGACCGCGCCCTATGAGCCGCAGCAGTATCATGATGAATTTCAGGAAAAGCTGAGAGCCGCGATAGAAGCGAAAATCAACGGCAGTCAGATCGTACAGGCAAGCAACGCTAAAACAGATAATGAAACACCGATTGATCTGATGGAAGCTCTCCAGCAGTCAATTGCCTCTATGGCGCCTAAGCGTAAGGTCGCTGCTAAAAGAAGGAGCGCGCATCATTAATGAATCCGTATACTGATCACGGCATCAAGCCGATGCTGATAGGTAAGGAACAGCCTATTTTTGATGATCCTGATTTTATCTATGAATTAAAGTTTGATGGTGTACGCTGTATTGCCTATATTGAAAAAAATGGCGTAGAGCTTCGCAATAAACGGAATCTGCGCTTAAATGATAAATTTCCTGAGCTTAAGGATATTTATAAACAAGTCAAGCGTCCCTGCATATTAGATGGTGAGCTTTATATATATAAAGATGAGCGGACAGATTTCTTTGCGATACAGAAAAGAACTCTAACTTCCGACCGTTTTAAGATTCAGCTGGCGGCTTCCCGTCTGCCGGCTGCCTTTACAGCCTTTGATGTGCTTTATGATCGGGAGCTCTGTTTAATGAAGAAACCATTGATGGAACGCAAAAAAATATTAGCTAGGCTGATTGATGAAACAGAACGCATCAATGTGTCACGCTATATTGAGGAACAAGGTACAGCCTTGTATGAGCTGACGGCTGACCGCCAGCTGGAAGGTGTTGTGGCAAAGCGCAAAAACAGTCTGTATTTTGAAGATAAGCGCACTCATGACTGGATCAAATGCAAGCATCTGCTGGATGATGATTATGTAATCTGCGGTTATATTCCAAAAGAAAAGGGCATCGTATCCTTAGTTCTGGCGCAGTATGATGCTGGTCAGTTAGTCTATTGCGGGCATGTGACGATGGGAGTCTCTTTAAATTATTTGATTGATCATACCAGTGCATCTAAACAGTGTCCCTTCAAAGAGATGCCTAAGGGAAATGAGGAGGCAATATGGATCAGCCCCTATCTGGTAGGGACTGTGAAGTTCATGGAATATACCGAAACCGGAGGCTTACGGCAGCCGGTATTCAAGGGATTTCGTGAAGATAAAAAGCCTGAACAATGTCAGGCTAAAGCTAAATAATAATATTTAATATCTAAGCCGCCAGCCAGCGGCTTTTCCTTATGTTTTTCTGGATGTAAGCTTACAAAACTTTTTCATAATTAAATCGGTTCCTAATGTGTTACTATATAGTTAAAACAGAGGTGAATGGAATGAAAAAATCATTTGTACTTATACCTGCGGCAGCCATAGTCCTGTTTGCGGGTTATCGATATTGGCAGTCTGCAAACCGCATCATTTTTAAAATTAATGGTGAAGCGGTAACCGCAGCGGCAGGTGAAATGGAGTATCAGCCTGTGATGGATATTTCTGCGCAGGCGATCGGACTCAAGGCAGAGCAGCATGGAAAAGACATCAGCGATCAGATTCAATCCACTGATTATGTGATTGATGAATTAAAAACCTATACATTGATTTATACTGCCGGGGATGCGCAGTTTCAGTATGAATTAAGTGTTTGTGACACTACCCCGCCGCTCATTGAGGGTTTGTCAGCCTATACATTAATGCAGGGGGAAGCGTTTGACATCAGTATGCTGCAGCTTCAGGCTACCGATAATTTTGATGGAGATATTACTGATCAAATCAGTGTTGAGGGTGATGTAGATCCAACCGTGCCTAATGATTATGAGCTGATTTTTAAAGTCAGCGACAGCTCCGGCAATACCGCAGAATATCGATCTATGGTAAGCGTCGAAGCCTTGCCAATGGATGAGGAACCCGCGGATCAGAATCAGTCCGCATTAAATATCGTGAATGACCCTGATTCCATCACGGTGATGATTAATAAACAATATGCCCTGCCGGATGGCTGGGAACCAAGTGATCTTGTTTCAATCGGCGGCAGTCATTATTTGCGTGCTGAGGCAGCTAATGCCTATCAGCAGCTGTATCAGGCAGCCCTTGACAGCGGCATCAGCTTTAATGTAGTCAGCTCATACCGCACTCAGGATTACCAGCGCAATCTTTATGACAGATATATGGCCAGTGATCCATATAATGCACCGTATTACAGTGCTTATCCGCGTACCAGTGAACATGAGCTGGGATTAGCTATCGACATCAGCTATGACTATGCCCTGCACAGTGATCTGGAATCGATCGCACTGGGACAGTGGATGGCTGAGCATGCGCATGAGTATGGCTGGATCATGCGCTATCCTGCAGATAAAACAGCAAGCACCGGTTATTATTATGAGGCATGGCACTGGCGTTATGTAGGCATTGAGCTGGCTGATGCAATTCATAGCAGCGGACTAAGCATGGAGGAGTATCAATAATTATTGATATGTTTTGTTACATAGTGAATAAAGCGTTTGACGATCTCACTTTTCTCTTGATTTTTCATTACCGCCATACAAACCTTTCGTTCATAGGGGTGTTCAATCGGTATAAACACAATGTTTTTAAACTTGCGGATATTTAAGGAATCAGTCATGATTGCACAGCCGACACCTGCCTTAACTAAGCTTAAGATAGCCTGATCTTCATTGGCTTCACTGACAATGGATGGTACGATATTTAATTCCGTAAAGATCGTAAGCAGAATGTGATGAATGGCTGATTCAGGTGAATGGGCCACATAGCGTTCATGACCTGCCTCAGCCATGGTGATTGATGACTTATTAGCTAAAGGATGGTTTGGCAGACAGGCGAATACAAAACTCTGCTTGACGATCGGGGTAAAAGATATATCTTTTTCAAGGTCATCAGGCGTACAAAATACAACATCATATTCTTCATTTTTTAAGCCGCGGATCAGCTCCTGAGAGACATTTTCTTTCAGTGAGAAGAACACCGGCTTTTTTTCTTGGTGGATAAAGCCTTCAATTAATTCAGGGATAAAGTCCATAGACAAGGAAGTAATAAAACCAAGATCAAGCTGAGCGCCGTCTCCGGATAATTCCTTGCGCAGATATTCATTTCCTTTGCTGATCTCCTGCAGGGCAACCTTGACATATTCGTTATACTGTCTGCCCTGTTTGGTCAGTACAACATTGCGTCCCTGTTTCTTAAAAAGAAAAACATTCAGCTCACTCTCCAAGGCACTGATTGCTTTAGACAGGGTTGGCTGTGAAATATGCAGTTCCTCACTGGCGCGTGTATAATGCTGATGTTTCGCGAGTACAGTAAAATAATACAGCTGATTCAAATTCATAGTTAAATCCTCACTTATACCTTTATTGTAGTATAATCTATAACTTTTGGCTATGAATAATTGCGCATTAGTTTATTTATTATCATATTGAAACCGATAAAATATAGATTGACCAGGGAGGGTTCATGATGAAAAATAAGTTTATAACTAAAATGATGAAGCTGCTGAGTGCATGTGCCCTGGTATTTGCATTAGGTGCATGTTCCACTCAGCCGGCAAACAATGGCGATGCCTTGTATAAAGCAGGGACTTATACAGCTGTAGCCAACGGTAATAATGGCGAAGTCGAAGTCGCTGTTACGTTCAGTGATGATAAGATTGAAACCATTGAAGTAACAAAGCAAAAAGAAACGGAAGGCTTAGGTACAACCGCAATGGATACCTTATCCAAAGCAATTGTAGAGGCTCAATCATTAGGTGTTGATACGATTGCCGGTGCTACCAATTCAAGCAATGCGTTGCTGAATGCCGTAAAGGATTGTGTGCAGCAGGCAGGCGGTGATGTTGAAGCGTTAATGAATACGGTTATTAATAAGGGTGCCGGCGAAGAGGTAACCTTAAGCAGTGATTTAGTTGTTGTCGGCGGCGGTGCGGCTGGTATGAGTGCAGCGTTAAGAGCGAGAGAATTAGGTTTAAATGTTATTCTGCTTGAAAAGATGTCATTTATGGGCGGCGCGATTTCAATCAGCGGCGGCAATCAGGTTGTATTTGGTTCAAAGCTGCAGAATGAAGCCGGTGTCAGTGATGACAGCGTTGAGAGTATGGTTGCGGATTTCATGGCAAATGGTGCGAATCTGAATGTGCCGGAATTGCTTCAGCTTTATGCGGAAAATGTCGGTGCTACAACTGATTGGCTGCATGAAAATCAAAATGTGGAATTTGATATGGAAGGCGGTCTGCATGTGCTTGCGGAATATTCACATGACCGTGAATTAGCCTATGCCGGCGGCGGCTCAGGTTTTGCGAAAACATATCGTGAACAAGTAGAAAACAGCGGTGCTGAGGTTTATCTGAATACACGCGCCACTGAGCTTATCGTTGATGAGTCTGGCAATGTTATCGGTGTAAAAGCGGAAGGCAGTGACGGTACTCACTATACCATTAATGCCCAGTCAGTAATTTTGGCTACCGGCGGTTATGGCAATAACAAGGATTTATTATCTGAAGAAATGCAGAGCGCTTTATATTATGGCCCGCAGTCATCAACAGGTGATGGTATCATCATGGCTACGGCAGAGAATGTCGGCGCGGCAACCCGTTTAATGGAATATGGCAAGCGTTATCCAAATGGTATTGAAGTAAGCGAAGGTATTGCGAAATCAACAATTGCCGGCAATATTGCGGCATTCAGCGAAGGTGCAATCCTGATTAACAGTGAAGGCAAGCGTGTGGTGAATGAAAAAGCCAGCAACCGTGAAATCTTAACAGTTGAATTAGCTCAGCCTGAACAGATGCTTTATTTATTAATGGATGCTTCTACTTTTGAAACATTCAAGAGCAAGCTGGCAACTGGTGGTATTTCCGGTACTGACATTGAGACATGGCTGGCGGCTAATGGTTCATCAGCACCTGTTTTTGTGAAGGGTGACAGCTTGAGTGAACTGGCAAAAGTCATTGGTATGGACGCAGCAGTGCTTGAGAATACCGTATCCACATATAATGGTTATGTGGCTGCCGGCAATGATGAAGAATTTAATCGCCCAGCTCAGTACATGACACAGCCTTTGGCAGACGGCCCTTATTATCTTGTGGAACAGAAGCCTCGTTTCGCAACAACCATGGGCGGCTTAGTAGTCAATCCTTCACTTGAGGTATTAAATGCAGAAGGCAATGCTATCAGCGGTTTATATGCGGCTGGTGAGGTTGCCGGCGGTGTTATGGGTGATGACTCACCTTCTGGTGCTAATAATGGCTGGGCATTAACATCAGGCAAATTGGCAGCTGAAGCGGTTGCTGAGCAATTAGGTAAATAAAAGCAGATAGATAGACGCATTCAATGTGAGTGCGTCTTTTCTTTATCTTGAGTCATGGTTTAGACAAAATAGTATCGAAAATGTTAAATAATGAATTGAATAAGTGAAGAAAATCACGAGTACCTTTGTTAGATTATAACTATAAGATATTGTTAGGAGGTACAATATGAAGAAGTTAACGGGTTTATGTTTAGCATTCATGCTTGTGTTAAGTGCTTGTACTCCATCGAGTCAAGAGGCGCCTGCCAAGTTCAAAGCCGGCAGCTATTCTGGTTCCGCGAAAGGGATGAACGGCGATGTTGTATTGGAAGTAACTTTAAGTGAAGAAAAGATTGAAAGCATCACTGTAACTGAACAGCAGGAGACAGCGGGTCTTGGTGACGCGGCCATTGATCGGATGATTGAAAATATCATCAATTCACAATCAATTCAGGTTGAAACAGTCAGCGGTGCGACAGTATCAAGCAATGCGGTTTTGACAGCAGTTACCAATGCTTTAAGTGAAGCCGGTGTTGATGCCAGCACACTGGAGCCAAAAACAGAGGATAAGCAGACATCAGTTGAGGATGCCACAGCGGATATTGTCGTAATCGGCGGCGGCGGTGCCGGGCTAAGCGCGGCGATTGAAGCGGCGGATGCCGGTACGGAAAAGATCATCGTCTTAGAGAAAATGCTGAATACCGGCGGTACGACAGCCACTGCTCAGGGAATGATTGCCGGTTATGAAACAAAGGTTCAAAAAGCCAGTAAGGATGAGCCGATCACTTATGACGCGATGGTTGCGAATCTGATGAATAACGCTTTATGGAAACTTGATCCGGCTTTAACCAAAATCACGGTTGAATCAAGCGGACAAACAATTGACTGGCTGATCGATCGGGCGGAAGTTGAATTCCAGCCGGATGCATTAGTTGGTTACGGGCCTTTAAAAATGATGCATGTCGTTGATGGCTTCGGGCCAAGTCTGGTTGAACATCTGACATCCACCGCTGAAAAAGCCGGTGTAGAAATTCGCACTGAAAATAAAGCGGTTGAAATTTTAATGGATGAAAATCAAAACGTCAGCGGTGTAGTTGTTGAAACGGCTGACGGTACTTATACAATCCATACCAAAGCGGTAATCCTGGCTACCGGCGGTTATTCATATAATCCTGAACTGACAGCACTGCTTGATCCTGAAAAAGCGGGTACCTTCGGTATCGGACATCCTTCTAATACAGGTGACGGTCTGATTATGGCAAGCAATGTCGGAGCAGCTTTGACACATACGAATCATCTTATGGCTGTATTAAAAGATTATGAAATTATGAAAGATTACAATGGTACAAGCAATAGTGCCAACATTTCTAAATTCATCGCTCAAGAAAATCTTGTGTTAGTCGGACAGGATGCCAAACGCTTTGTTGATGAAAAGAGCGGTGGTTATATGACACAATTATTGAATGAACCGATTTTTGATCAAATGCATAAAGAAGGTGCTGAATTTGTCTGGGCAATCAGTGATCAGGCAACAATTGATGCCGCTGAAATTAAGCGCGGTGAAAACCTGGCATTTATCACTGCTGATACCGCAGAAGAGCTTGCAGCTAAAATGAATCTTGATCCAGCTGTATTAAAAGAAACGATTGATAATTATAATGCTTATGCGGCAGCCGGTGCTGATCCTGAATTCAAGCGTACCGTTATGAAACCATTAGCTTCACCTTATGTTGCAGTTGCTGTTGTGCCATGTGAAATCATCACTTACGGCGGTGTCGCAAGAAATGAAAACAGTGAAGTCATCAGAGCTGATAACACGGTTATTAAGGGCTTGTATGCGGCGGGTGAAGTCAGTGCTAATTCTGCCTACATGGGCTTCACACTGTCTAACGCGGTAACTTGGGGACGGATCGCCGGTGAAAACGCGTCGGCATTTGTTAAAGAATAATACCTATTATAATTAATAAAAAGGAGCTGGCTCAAATGAGTTCAGCTCTTATTTAATGAGTGTTTGCTTTTTTCTGATACTGGCTGGGAGACATTCCCTCATGCTGGCGGAATACCCGCGCGAAATGCTGCTGCGATGAGAACCCGGTATCATGAGTAATCTGCTGAATCGTCATCACACCGCTTGACAGATAGCTTTTTGCCATTTCTAAACGCATCTGGATGATAAATTGACTCGGTGATTGGTTAATGACTTTGATGAATGATTTATATAAGTAATTCTCACTGATGCTGAACATTTCCGCAAGCTTCTTGACGCTTAAATCTTCACTGATATGATTCAATATATACTTGATCGCTTCATTGACCAGAACACTTTGATCGGTTAAACGATGGGTTGGGTGGATGATTTCAAAAGGTGTGCAGTTTTGATTGCGGATGATTTCGATACAGATTGTTTTAACCAGCATATTAATCAGCGCCCGTGAACCGATTTGATGCTTCTTGACCTCAGTCAGCGTATGCTGAAACAAGGCCAGCAAGCGGCCGTCACGGCAATGCTTTACCGGACTGCCCTGAATCAGCATCTGAATCAATTCATTCTGTAAAGCGATAGGCTCAATGTCAAAATGGATATAGAGGTATTCATAGCCTTCCTGTCCCTCATTTTTTGACTGATAGACACCATATGGCTCTAAGATCATTAAATCATTTTCCCGGCATTGAAAAATATTGCCTTGAATCATCGTCTGCGAACCGCCCTTCGTATAATAGATTAATTCAATATCTTTTATGGTATAGGTCGCCCGCTTTTCAATCTCACTGCTCCAGATTCCTACACTGTTTACACAGATGTTAAAGGTATTGAAAAAACGGCTGAGCGGATCATCGTTCAGAGGTGTGGTCTTACTGTTGGAATTTATAAGTTTCATTCGATCACCAATTTCATTATAATGGCTAAATAACTGAATGAAAAGAGTCATAAATGTTTTTAATCGTTTCAGAAACATTTATTGGCGGGGCTATTCATTAAATACTGAATTGTGTTATGATAAATATATAAAGAAAGAAGGGATTCAATGAGTCAGGTAACCGGTGTACTGGATAAAGAAAGAGAAACCAGCGCCATGAATGTCATTAAAAATGAGCGCTTAACTTATTTCCAGCAAGTGTTAGAATTAGCAAAAATCGGGGAAGATACGCTGGGGGATTTTTTAAAAACGGATGAATTAAAGAAGGCCATGGATGAGGGTATTATTTGTGACTTGTACGAGGGCAGTGCGCCTTTCCGTCCGCGTTATGTTTTAGTGGATTTTAAGAAATTATTTACAGATGGCTGTAAGTTTTTAGAACTGGAACCGCCAACGGATTTACAGGAGGCATGCAACTCACTGCTGATTATGTATAAGAATACACCAGCAGCCGGCAGCTATCCAGTATATTTGGGTGATGTAGATACGATGCTTGAGCCTTTTGTATTAAAAGAAGACCGTGAGAAAGCAAAACGTACATTAAAGCTGTTTTTGCTGCATATTGATAAAACGATTTCAGATTCTTTTGTTCATATGGATATTGGACCGAAGGAAACAGTTACCGGTAATCTGATCCTTGAACTGAGTGAAGAGATGCAGCTGGCAGTGCCGAATATCACTTTGAAATATGATCCGGAAGTTACACCAGCGGCTTATGCGGCTAAGGTGGCAAAATGCATGCTTAAGGTTTCCAAGCCTTCCTTCTGCAATCATCAGATGTGTGTGCAGGAATGGGGCGAGGATTACGGTGTAGCCAGCTGTCTGAATGTCTTAAAAATTGGCGGCGGCGGTTATACACTGAATCGTGTCAAACTGCATGAAATGAGTGAAAAAGCATCGAGTATCGATGAATTTATGAATGAGGTACTGCCATATTATATGAAGCTGCTGCTTGAATTTACTGACCGCAGGATTCGCTTCATCGTTGAAGAAGCTGCTTTCTTTAAATCTAATTATTTGGTTAAGGAAGGCTTTATCGACCGCGAGAAGTTCACCGGCATGATCGGTGTTGTAGGTGTGGCAGAGTGTGTCAACAAGCTGTTGGGTATCACCGATCCGAAACAGGGCTACGGCAATAATGCTGAAGCTGACGCTTTGGGGGTGAAAATCTGTGAGAAGCTGGAAGAGATTGTCATGGCGCATCCAGGCCTTTATTGTTCAAAGGTTGGCGGTCATTATGGATTGCATGCACAGGTAGGCATCAGCGATGATATGATGAGCAATACACCGGGTGCCCGTATTCCAATCGGCGCGGAACCAGAACTTTTACAGCATGTGATGCATTCAACACATTATCATCAGTATTTCCCAACGGGTATCGGCGATATCTTTACTTTTGATGATACTTGGGAGCGTTCACCGGAAGCGATTGTGGATATCATTAAGGGTGCTTTTGCGAATGGCATGCGTTATTTCAGCGGCTATTCCAGTGACAGCGATGTTGTGCGCGTTACCGGCTATCTGGTTAAGAAGAGCGAGCTGGCGAAGCTTGATGCCGGTCAGCAAGTATTAAATGGTTCAACGGTACTTGGAAAAGGTCAGCGAGACGGCGCTAAGGCACTGAATCGGCGTGTTGAAACCGTCTGATGCCTGATAAAATATCAGAAATGTCATAATAATTGCATCTTTGTACGTTTCTGATATAGTTAAATTAAGGAAGGCATTCAGAATAGTATGAGTTTCATCTGAATGATGGGGTAAAACTATGGAAAATCAAAAACGTTTAATTGTCACAAAAAAATGGACTTATCTGCTCTTGGCAACGATTCCATTGGGAATCATTAAGTTTATTTATGATTATACACAGTATTTTATCACTTCAAAAATAGGCTTTGCACAATTTGGATATGAGACTTTTGTTTCGATCCTCATCATTTTAATCGGTATTATCCTGTTTGTTAAAATGAATACTCGTTCGGCTTGGATGAATCCGGATTATCCTGATTAAATAAACTAAAAGCGCGGCTTCTAATATTAGAAACCGTGCTTTTTTACGCAATAATTTAACTGTTTTTAGAAGCCATTTGATCAAGCTCCGCAATTTTCGCAAGCTCACTCAGCAGGATTTCCACAAAGACGAAGTAAATAGCCTGTTCATCAATGAACTTGGCATAGCCCTTGGATACCGGCGGCAGATTGATCACATCTCTGCATTGACTGGCAAAGGGCAGGGCAGCCATCGTTACTAAACCAACCGGACAGCCATTGTCATTTAAACATTCTATACGTTCTCGATACCCCTTGCCGTTATCCTTAATAGTGAAGATCAGACAATAATCTTTTTCATTCATCATATTGATTGCGTCATTCATCATTACGGTATCATTGATCGAATCTGAATCGATACCGATTTTAAGCATCCGCATCTGCAGCTGCTGAGCGGCAAGTGATGTGCGGTTAATTGCCAATATCTTAACCCTGCGTGCATGACAGATCTGCTTTGCCATAGTTCTGACCTGCTCAATAGTGACAGTCTCATTGATTTGATGAATTGCTTGACAATAATAATTGGTAATCGACTGAATTGTTTGATCAGGTTCGGTTTTATCTTCTGGATTCGTATAGCTTGAACGAATTAAAAATCTGGATAACTCGTATTTTAATTCGGCATAACCGTTATAGCCGAGTTTCTTTGCGAAACGAATCATTGCTGCCTTGGATGTACCGCAAGCTTCGACCGTTGTTTCAATCGGGGCGCGGGCAAAATCTTTGGGGTCATTTAGGACATAAGCGGCGATGATTTCTTCGGTTTTTGTAAAGCTGTCAAAATTATGCTGAATTAATTCTAAAGGATTCATAAGATCACCTCTGTACTGATTATACCATTATTTTCATGGTCAGGGAATGATTTTGAAATATATATCGGGATAAATTGAAATTTATTTTAAAATATATTTCAAAATAGTAAAATTATATTGAAATATATTTTAATGCGTGCTATACTACGCTTGTAAACGCTGCCATGGAACGTGATACATCAAATTAAAATTATAAGGAGAGGGAATTTATGGATAAATTCACTGCATTATTGGAAAAGGTTCTTGTACCTTTAGCCGATAAATTATCACAGAATAAATATCTGGGTGCTATTTCAACTGGCTTTTCTTATTTGCTGCCGATTACGATGATCGGTGCTATTTTTACCTTGCTTGCGAATCTTCAGATTGCTCCGTATCAGGCTTTTGTTACCGCGACGGGTTTAAAGACGATATTGGCATTTGCGCCAACGGTCACAACAGATATGCTGGCAGTTTATGCGGCTTATTTGATTGGTAAGGCATGTGCTGAGAAGCTTGGCTTGGAAAAAGACTCGACAATTATCGGGGCAATTACATTATTTGTTTTCTTATTGATGATTCCGCTTGGTGTTTCAGGCAAGGGAGCAGACAGCGGTGAGATCGTATCCATCGCGGCGGCTCTGCCTACCGGATATCTTGGCGCGGCTGGCTTATTCAGCGCGATGATTCTTGGCATGATCGTGCCGACAATTTATAATTTCTTTATTAAACATAATATTATTCTCAAGATGCCTGAACAGGTACCGCCGACGATTTCTAAATCATTCTCCGCATTGATTCCGGCTTTTGTGATTGCTTTTATTTTCTGCCTTGTTCGTTTTGGTTTCGCTCATACAAGCTTTGGCACGATGAATGATTTCATATATACGATGCTTAAGACACCGCTGTCACATTTATCCGCGAGTCCGCTGACTTTTATTATCTTCATTATCATGTGTTCACTCATGTGGTTCTTCGGTTTGCATGGCGGCATGATCGTTATGCCATTCTTATCCATGCTTTATACAACAGCAGGCTTAGAGAATCTGGAAGCTTATGCGGCAGGTACTGCTTTGCCTAACATCATCACAAAATCTTGCTGGTCGATGTATGCCTCTTTAGGCGGTGCCGGCGGTACATTAGGTCTTTGCTTCATCATGTTCTTCTTTGCGAAGTCAGCCCGCTATAAGACATTGGGCAAATTAGCACTGCCGTCAGGACTTTGCGGTATCAACGAACCAATCACCTTCGGTCTGCCGATGGTATTGAATACGATTATGATTATTCCATTGATCTTAACACCGATTATTACCTTTTTGATTGCTTACTTCAGTATGAATATCGGTTTAGTGCCATTCACAAACGGCGCTGAAATCCCATTGGGTACACCAGTGATTTTATCCGGTATCGTTGCATGCGGCTGGCAGGGCGCGGTTCTTCAGGTCGTGCTGATCCTTGTTCAGATCTGCATGTATCTGCCATTCTTCAAGATTCTTGATAAGCGTGCAGTGGCTGAAGAACAGGGAGAATAATCAATTGATTTAAAGTTATAAAGAGAGTCTTTATAACTTTTTGTCTTCATTTAGAAAGGATGAGATTATGACTAAAAAACCAAATATTATTTATTTTGTAGCGGATCAGATGCGCTGTGACGCACTGGCTCATATGGGCAATCCTGCTTCCATCACCCCTAATCTTGATGCTGTTTTAGAGGACGGTGTTTCATTTAGAAACGCGTATTGTCAAAATCCGGTTTGTGTTCCGAGCCGCTGCAGCTTTTTGACTGGACTGTATCCGCATACGACGGGACATCGCACGATTCATTATCTGCAGAATATGGGCGAGCCTAATTTTCTTAGGACAATGAAGAATAACGGCTATGAGGTTATCTGGATCGGCCGCAATGATGTCGTGCCAGGTAATTATTCAAAGGAAGATTATTGTGACGCATATTATGATGGTGTTCATAAAGAGGATCGAAAAGCGGTAACGAAAACTAAATCATTCAACCATGGCTTTAAGCTTGATGGTGACGCGGATACCAGCGTACCTGGGTATTATTCTCATTACATTGGCAAGCTGAGTGAGGAACAGGCGCATCAGGGCGGTATGAGCGGCAGCGACTGGGGCTGTGTGGATGCGGCGCTTGATTATATTGAGCGCAAAAGCAAAGAAGAGGATGCTAAGCCGTTCTTCCTTTATGTCACATTAGCTTTCCCGCATCCGCCTTATGGCTGCGAAGATCCATGGTACAGCAGCATTGACCGCACAAAATTACCGCCGAGAAGACCAAGTGTGTTAAGCTTAAAAGGAAAGCCGAGCATGCTTACCGGCATTGCTGAAAAACAAGATCTCGATGCTTGGGGTGAAGCGAACATGAATGAGCTGAGGGCTACCTATTTAGCTATGGTCTCACGCTTTGATTATCAGTTTGGCTTAGTGCGTGATAAATTAAAGGAATGTCAGCTCTATGATGATACAAGCATCTTTGTCTTCAGTGATCACGGTGATTATACTTGTGATTATTCCATAGCGGAAAAGGTTCAGAACAGCTTTGATGATCCGGTTGTGAATGTGCCGCTGATTGTTAAGCCGGCTGCTCAGTTCCCATGCAGACCAAGGGTTACTAACGCACTGGCAGAGCTTGTAGATCTTAGCGAAACAGTCTGTGATATGACCGGTGTGAAGACAGAATATGTTCAATTCGGCAAATCGCTGCTTGATGTATTAGCCGGCAGTGAAACGCATAAGGAGGCGGTATTCAGCGAAGGCGGCCGCATTCACGGTGAAACATGGGCGATGGAGAAGGGACATGGCAAAGCGTCATTGTATTGGCCTCGGCTCTCCACACAGGAATCAGAGGGGCCTGAACATACTAAAGCGGTTATGATCCGCATGGGAAATTTGAAATATATTTATCGTCTTTATGAGGAAGATGAGCTTTATGACCTTGAAAAAGATCCGCAGGAGTTAGATAATAGAATTAATGATCCGGCTTATGGTGAAGCGGTACTTAAAATGAAATCAAGAATGCTTGATTTTATGGTTGAAACCGGTGATCTTGTACCAGATCGGAAAGACATACGATAAGGAGGGTATTATGCCATTTAGAAAAGATTTTTTATGGGGCGGTGCGACGGCCGCCAATCAATGTGAGGGTGGATATAATTTAGACGGCAGAGGCTTGGCAAATGTAGATGTTGTACCGCATGGTCCAGACCGCATGAAGGTAAGTGCCGGCAAGCTGAAAATGCTGGAACATCAGGAAGGCTATTATTATCCTGCCTGTGAAGCGATTGATATGTACCATCATTATAAGGAAGACATTGCGCTTTTTGGTGAAATGGGTTTTAAAACCTATCGTCTTTCTATCGCTTGGACACGGATTTTCCCTAAGGGTGATGAAGCTGAACCAAATGAAGCTGGCTTAAAATTCTATGAGGATCTGTTTAAGGAATGTCATAAATATGGCATTGAACCTTTGGTTACAATAACTCATTTTGACTGCCCGATCCATCTGATCAAGGAATACGGCGGCTGGAAGAACCGCAGGCTGATCGAATTTTATAAAAATTTAGTAACCGTTTTATTTACCCGCTATAAAGGCTTAGTTAAATATTGGCTGACTTTTAATGAAATTAATATGATTCTGCATATGCCGTTTATGGGTGCCGGCTTAGTGTTTGAAGAAGGTGAAAATGAGGAACAGGCAAAATATCTGGCTGCTCATCATGAATTAGTTGCCAGCGCATGGGCTACCAAAATTGCGCATGAAATTGATCCGGAGAATAAAATAGGCTGTATGCTGGCAGCGGGTCTGACGTATCCTTACAGCTGCTCTCCGGAGGATGTATTTGAGGCTCAGCGCAAGAACCGTGATAATTATTTCTTTATTGATGTGCAAAGCCGCGGTAAATATCCTGCCTATGCGCTGAAAGAATTTGAACGCAAGGGAATTGATGTCGGCATGAGTGAGGAAGACCGTCAGATTTTGAAAGCTCATACGGTTGACTTTATTTCATTCTCTTATTATTCAAGCCGCTGCATCAGCACTGATCCTGAAATTCTTGCGAAGGAAATGAGCGGCAATGCGTTTAAGGGTGTAAAGAATCCATATCTGAAGGCTTCTGAATGGGGCTGGCAGATTGACGCGCTAGGTCTTAGAACGACCATGAATGAGTTATATGACCGTTATCAGAAACCATTATTTATTGTGGAAAATGGATTAGGCGCCAAGGATGCTGTCGATGAAAATGGTTATGTCGAAGATGATTACCGCATTGATTATCTCAGAGCGCACATTCAGGCTATGAAAGATGCCGTAGAGCTGGATGGTGTAGAGCTTTGGGGATATACAAGCTGGGGACCGATTGACTTAGTCAGTGCTTCTACCGGTGAGATGTCAAAGCGTTATGGCTTCATCTATGTCGATAAGGATGACGCGGGCAGCGGCAGCTTAAAGCGTTCCAAGAAGAAGAGCTTTGACTGGTATAAGAAGGTTATCGCCACTAATGGCGAAGATTTAAAATAAAGAGGGAGAAACAACATGAAAAAAATTGTTTTGTTATGCGCGGCTGGTATGAGTACAAGTATGTTAGTTACCAGGATGAAGAAAGCGGCTGATGAAATCGCTTATGAGTGCGATATTAATGCGTATTCAATAGCGGAGGCCAAGGAAGTAGGCGCTGATGCCGATATCATTTTATTGGGGCCGCAGGTGCGTTTTAATTTGGGTAAGGTTAAGGAGCAATGTCCAAACTGCCCGGTTGAGGCAATTGACATGACAGCTTATGGCATGATGGATGGCGCTAAGGTTATCAAACGTGTCAAAGAAGTATTAGGTGAATAGCATGGAAGGAATTGAACTGATCAGCTTTCAGATCATCAGTGCGGTGGGTACTGCCCGTTCAATGTATATCGAAGCGATTCAGCTGGCCAAGGACGGTAAAATCAGTGAAGCAGAAGCGATGATGGAAGAAGGCCAAAAAGTTTTTGTGGAAGGTCATCACGCGCATGCCTCTTTAATCCAGAAAGAAGCGGCTGGCGAGAAAACCGAATTTGCATTATTGCTGATGCATGCGGAGGATCAGCTGATGAGTGCTGAAGCTTTTGGTATCTTGGCTCAGGAATTTATTGATATTTATAAAAAATTGAATTAATAATCATTGGATCAGGGTTATGCTCTGATCCTTTTCTTTGGCTGATAAAATAACATGCAGCTCGCTTTTAATTATGGCTCTATCCCTTTCAATTGCCTCTCAAACATGGTAAAATTAATAATAATATTTATATCATTTCAGCATGTTTGGAGGGGATATGATGAAAGCTAAAAGGATAATATTAGCTATCTGTGTGCTTTTTAATACCTGTTTGGGTTTAGCTGCATCAGATATCCATGCTGAAGAAGATCAAGTCATAAAAGTGGGTTATCCAATTCAAGAGGGACTTACAGATATTGATGAGAATGGAAATTTAAGCGGTTATACTTATGAGTATATTCAGGAAATGGCTTTATATAATGGCTGGCAGGTTGAGTTTGTCCAAGCTGAGGGAAGTATTGATGAAAGCTTAATAACTTTGATGGATATGCTTGAAAAAGGGGAAATCGATCTTATGGGCGGAATGTCATACAGCGCCGCTATGGATGAAATCTATGATTATTCAAGCCGCAGCTATGGTATTGCTTATACAACCTTAGTCATATTAAATAATAAGACGTTTATTGTTGATTCGACCCAGATGCAGCATGTGCGGATAGCGGTGCATAAGAATGCGAACATGCGCCTGCGGGAGCTGAATGAGTTTTGTGAAATGAATCTGATTGAACCGGAGTATTTTTATTATGACAGCACTGAAGCAATGCTTAACGCTTTGACAAGCGGTGAAGCGGAGGCAATGCTGAGTACGAGCGCTGAGAAGGTAGACGGTGTGCGCACGGTAGCTAAATTTGCGCCGAAGCCTTTTTATTTCATTACCACATCCGGCAATTCATCGCTGATACAGGAAATAAATCTGGCGCTGCAGAATATCGAACAGACTAATCCATATTTCATGTCAGAAATGGAGAGCAAATATTTTTCACACGGCCATGATGAGCTGATTTTAAATGATGATGAATTAGCGTTTATTGAACAGGGAAACGTGTTTAAAGCCGGTGTGCTTACCAATCAACCGCCTTTTCAATATGAAGCTAACGGTGAATTAAAGGGGATTGCTGTAGATGTGCTGAAGGCTATCGCGGAAAAAACGGGATTGAATATTGAGCTAATAGCAGTTTCAACACCAGGTCAGCTAGATCAAATGATGGCGGATAAGGAAATTGATATCTCACTTGCCATGACTTATGATTATGATCTTGCTGAGGAGCTGCGCATTCAGATGACCAATCCTTATCTTGAGGCTCAATATATCATGATGATGAATGATACGACCAATACAGATGATTTGCGGGATAAAACACTGGCGCTGACTAAAACGGTGGAATACAGCCGGATTGAGACTTCCTCTACTAAGTGGTATGACACGATTGAGGAATGTGTCAAAGCCGTGAATAATGGTGGAGCTGATTATATGTTTGGGGATAATTACATGGTTCAGTATTTTATCAATCAGCCGCAGTTCAGTAATGTTTATCTGATTCCGCAGACTTATGATGTGCGCCGAATCTGCTTTGGGGTAGTAAGACAGCCCAATCATCATTTGCTTAATATTATGAATAAGGCGGTCATGGCTTTTCCTGATGAAGAAATGCAGACAATTATTTTTCTGAATACAACCTATGAGAATGATTATAATGTTAAGGATTTGATTAATAAATACCCGCTTACATTTATATTCTTGATTAGTTCTGTTTCGGCAGTGATTATTCTGGCGCTGGTATGGGGATTGCGGACTAAAATTAAAATGAGCAATAAGATTCAGCTTGATTTGAAGAAGCATCTTCAGGTCTATGAATTATCAAGTGATCATTTCTTTGAATATGATTATGCTTCAGATATTCTGATGATTTCCAGAAAAGGGGCTGGCGGCGAAAGTGTTGAAAGCTTTACGAAGCATGGGGAAATGAGTGAAACCGATGAACGAGGGCAATTTTATGAGCAGGTATTCTTCAAGCTTTTGAAAGAGGGAAAGGATACGAGCCATGATCTTCTGTGTCCGATGGAAAATGGTGATTTACATTGGTATCGGTTTATTTTCAAGACGGTATGCGATGATTTAGGCAATCCGGCATATTGCATCGGTAAGATTAGTGATATTGATGATGAGAAAAAAGAAAAAGAGCGTTTGGAGAAACAGGCGCAGCTTGACAGTTTGACTGGTGTTTATAACGCGGCAGCATCACGGATGCAGATTATTGAGGAGCTTAACCGGCTGGCGGCAGATCAGCATGATGGTTTAATGCTGATTGATATTGATGATTTTAAGCATATCAATGACAGCTATGGGCATCTTAATGGCGATAAGGTCTTATGCAATCTTGCCCAGTTATTGAAGAATAATTTTGATGCTCAGCGCTGTCTGATCGGCCGTCCGGGCGGTGATGAATTTGTGGTTTATGTGCGTGATACAAATCGGGAAGAGCTTGGGCAGTTGTGTGAGAAGCTGCTGGCGTGTGTAGCTGATATGGTCAATGATGATGAAATTCATGTTTCAGTGAGTATCGGAGCGGCGATTGCCAGTGCCGGCGATCGGTTTGAGACTATCTACCAGCGTTCTGATGAGGCGATGTATAACTCAAAGCGCAACGGCAGAAATTGTTATGAAATTATCGGATAAGGAGTGTTATCATGCGGATTGGTGTAGTGTCAGACACTCATAATGTATTGCGTCCAGAGGTGATTGCGAGCCTGCGCGGCTGTGATTATATCCTGCATGCCGGTGATCTATGCTGTGAAGAGCTTCTAATGCAGCTCAAAGCGCTTGGCAAGGTTTGTGTTGTGCGTGGCAATAATGATCTTGGCGCATGGGCCGCTGAACTCAAGGTGGTGGAAAGGCTGAAGCTAGACGGCCTGCAGATCGTGATGTGTCATGAGTATATTGATATGCCGGAAGCGTCAGAGGCAGATATCGTCATTAACGGACATTCCCATCGCTATCGGTGTGAAAAAAAAGGCAGGCAATGGTTTTTGAATCCAGGCAGCTGCGGCAGGCGGCGGTTTAATTATCCATTAACGTGGATGATTTTGATTACCGATAAGGGTGAGCTGACGATTGAACGTCATGAAATTAAGGATATAGAAAAGAAACAGTAGCGGTAGCTGCTGCTTTTTTTGTGATTGTTGCATGAAAAAGGCTGCTTTTATCAGTGTTTATCGTTAAAATTAAAAGATTTCAGCTTTTATGCGTTTCCTTTATGTTTCAATTGAAATGAATCATCACATCAGTTAAAATAAAAGCATAAGGGGTGGCGTATGAAATTAAGTATCATTGTAGCAGTCTATGATGCGGAAGCAACTTTAAGACGCTGTTTAGACAGCTGTCTCAATCAGACTTACCGTGATTTTGAAGTAATCATTGTTGATGACGGAAGTAAGGATGGCTCTTTGAAGATTATTGAAGAATATTGCAGGAGATATCCAAAATTATTTAAAAGCTTTCCACTAGAGGTAAACAGCGGTTCCGGCAAGGCCCGCAATATTGGCTTGAGTCATGTCAGCGGTGATTATTTTACTTTTTTAGATGATGACGACGTTGTTGTGCCTGATGGTTATGCGCAGATCATGGCGGCGGCCGAAGCGTCGAAGGCGGATATTTTGATGTTTGATGCCTATCAGGTGGCACCTGATGGCAGCCGCAGGCGTTATTATTCAGCGCTTGATTTCAGCAATGAAGGTGAAATCAGCCGGCAGCAGTATTTTATTGCTCTGCCTTTTCCTTGGAATAAAATCTATAAGCGAAAATTTATCGATCTTGGCATGCGTTTCCCAGAAGGTATCTGGTACGCTTATTTGGCCTGCATACCGGCTTTGGCAGGTGCTGCGGATAAGATTGTCTATCTAAAGAAGCCATTGATTGAATATTATCAGACAGAAAATTCAATGACCCGCAATGATAAATTCAGGGTTAAATCATTGGATATTCTAAAAGCTATCACCATCTTAAATCAAAATAGTAATCAATCACTGTTTAAGATGGAATGTGAGTTTTTAGCTTATCAATATATTTTAAAAATTGGTGCTCCTTTCTTAAACGAGTATCGTCAGGATCAATATCTTGATGAATTAGCGAATTATATGGCTAAATATTTCCCGCGCTGGCAGCAGAATATGTATGTCAAAAAAGAACGCTCTGAGGATGTGCGAAGGGCAAATTTATATTTTAAGAAGAAGTATAAGGTTATTCGCATGCGGGATAAAATCAGTGCCTTGCTGCATCGAAAACATCACGATTAAGGAGTTGATTTAATGATTGAAGCAACGAATGAGTTTGTGAATCTGACTGCTGAAAATATTGACAGTGAGCATTTATGCTGTATCATTCGTACAAAAAAGCAGCATCCAGGTGTTGAAGCTAAACGTCAATGGCTTAAAGAGCAGCTGCCTCAAGGTCATGTGTTTAGAAAATTAAATGCTAAGGCGACGGTATTTATCGAATATGCGCCGCTTGAAAAAGCATGGGTGTCGATTGTCGGTGATAATTATATTTATATTTATTGTCTATGGGTTTTAGGTGATGCGAAAGGCAAAGGCTATGGCAAAGCGCTCATGGAATACTGCATTGAAGATGCCAAGGCGAATGGTAAGTCCGGTGTCTGTATGCTTGGTTCAGCAAAACAGAAAAGCTGGCTGTCAGATCAGTCATTTGCGAAAAAGTTTGGCTTTACGCAGGTGGAGTGTACAGCGAATGGCTATGAGCTGCTTGCCCTCTCCTTTGACGGTACTCTTCCTCACTTTGCCGATCAGGCTAAGCAAATGCGGATTGATGATGATCAGCTATGTATTTATTATGACTGCCAGTGCCCCTATGTGTATCAAGTTTTACCTAATATCCAAGCATATTGTGAGGCAAACGCAGTTGAGTATAAGCTGATTCAGATTGAGTCGCTTTCACAGGCTAAAGCGCTGCCATGTGTGTTTAATAACTTTGCGGTATTTTATAAGAGAAGGTTTGAAACAGTAAACCTGCTTGATAATAAGGCGTTAGAAAGAATTTTAAAGAAATGATGGTTAAAGTCTTTTGAAAAGACTTTTTTAAATTAAACAGTCTCATTGCATGGTATGAATAAAATGGTTATGCTTAAGGCAGGAGGTGGCTGTTATGGCTAATGAAGATAAAAAAGATTTTAACGCGATGCTGAAGGATAATAAGGGAATGCCGAAGCTTCAGATCATCACTGACAGCAAAAGTATTGAAAAATACGGCGGCAGCAGGATGTACTTTGCCCCGCCAATTGCTTATGATGAGATTATGAAACAGATTCCTTATGGGAAGGTTATTACTGTGGGTAAAATCAGGGATTATTTTGCGGCTAAAAATGAGGCTGATTTCACTGATCCAATCACCGCCGGAATCTTCGTTTCAATCGCCGCATGGGCCAGTGAGCAGCGTTCTGATTCATTAACCCCTTACTGGCGGACATTAAAAGCTAATGGTGAATTGAATTCAAAATATCCGGGCGGTATTGAAAGGCAGAAGGCACAGCTGATGGCAGAAGGGCATACAATCATTCAAAAAGGGCGTAAAAATATCAAATACTATGTGGCAGATTATGAAAAAGCTCTTTTTGATTTAAGCTTATGATGTTTATAAAAAGTATTGCCCCTGTTTTAGCGGCGGGTGTGATTGCGGTTGCTATGGTATTCATCATCAAGAAACAGCACAAAACCGATGAAAAGGCAGCAACCTGCATGGCTGAGGGAGTTGCTTTAGGACTTTGCTTTGGTGCGGCAATCGGATCATCAATGCCGGCTTTTCTTCCTTATTTTATCAGCTTGGGATCATTGCTTGGTCTGCTGATTGGCATGCGGATTAAAAAATAATTTTAGATTAAAAAAAGCCAGCGGTTAGCTGGCTTACTGTATGTTTTATAGAGTCACTGACCAAAGACCATGCAGATTGCAGTATTCATAAACAGCAACTACCTGTTCACCTTCCGCAAGTTTAAAATCAGCGGCTGGTACTTCATGCGGTTTCAGGTACTTGATCATGCCGCCCTTATTGGTTTCTACATAGATCCATTGAATTGAGTGAGCATCTTCCATTGGATGAGCGACTGACGCAACTGCAACATGGCATGTATCATTCACAATACTAACCACCGGTACGTGTTTTTCATTAGCTCCGTCACTTGTATTAGGTACTAATTCCTGCATCTTCTCTCCGCAGCAGAAAACCGGAACATGTTTATCTTCAATCATTTCTACAATATTGCCGCAAATAGCACAGCGATAAAATTTTGTCATAAATAATACCCTCCTTTTATTAGGTATGCCCTTATTATATAGGATATATACGTGAGGTCAATTAATATGCTTTTTTATACCGTTGATGATTGAGTTAAGCATTTTATGCGGTTTTTCATGTTGTTTTATTGTTCATTGGGACAGCCATGGTAAAAGAAAGATTGAAAAAAATTCATAATGTGATATTATTAAAGAGCACGGGAGGCGACGTTTATGAAAAAAATAGGAATTCTGATGACTTTGGCTGTCATGCTGTTAAGCGGATGTGTCAAAGAAGGACCAGAAGGAAAAGCTTGTCCTGAAGATCAGGCCACAAATGCCGCAACAGCAAAAGACTATGCGCAGACTTTAATTGATCATGACTATGATACAGCTCTTACATATAATTATTCAGCTGAAATGTCAGATGTCTTAAATAATGGAAAAATGATTGATTTATTAAAATCAAAAGTAGATTCATTTGGTGAATTTAAGGAAATGCAGGCGGCTTTATGCTCAAGTGAAGAGAGTAAGAATATCATTACTCTGCCGATGAAATTCTCTAAACAGAATTTTAATCTGAATATCAGTTTTGATGGAGAAGGAAAGATTACCGGTATTACCTTCAGTGAGTTTACAGGTAAATAGTGCGGCAAGGCTGCACTTTTTTTTCGGCTTCCTGGTAGAGACAAATGATTGTGATTGTGATAGAATAGTAAAGTTTGTAATGGAGAGATGAAAATGAAAAAAATATTTTTATGTGTAATTTTGTTGCTGGCTGGCGCATGCAGCGCGCCAAGTCAGGATGTATCGGAAAAAGTATCCTTTATTGATGATCGCGGAGTTCAAGTTGAAGTGACTAAAAAGCCGCAGCGTACAGCGGTGCTGATGGGCTCGTATGCGGATATCTGGCTGAATGCCGGCGGTGAAATTATTGCCAGTGTACAGGACGCGCTGGATCGCGGTTTAATTGATGAAGAGATTGCAATTGTGGGCAGCGGCAAAGAGGTAAACAGTGAACAGCTGCTGGCAGTTAAGCCTGATTTTGTGATTCTGTCTTTAGATTATCCGAATCATTTAGAATTGGATCAGCTGCTGAGTGATGCCGGTATCGCGCATGCTTATTTTCAGATTGATTCATTTGATCAATATCTGAATTGTTTAAAGATATTTACCGATATTATGGATAATCCGCAGGCCTATGAAACATATGGCAGTGATGTGAAAGCACGGGTAGATGCTGTTTTTGATAAGCTTAAGGATGCTGAGGGGAATCCGAAGGTTTTATTGCTGAGAGCTTTTTCAACAGGGATGAAGGCTAAAGCGGGTGATCATTTTGTCGGTGAAATGCTGAATGAGCTGAAGGCGGATAATATTGCTGAACACGCGAAGCTGCTGCTTGATGAATTAAGTATGGAAGTGATTTTAAAAGAGAATCCGGAAATTATTTTTGTAACGATGATGGGCAGTGATACCCAGGCTGCCATTGATTATGTAAAGAATGAAATGCAGTCAGCGCCATGGCAGCAGGTTAAGGCTGTGCAGACGGGACAGGTGATCTTCCTTGATAAGGAATTATATCACTATAAACCGAATGCACGCTGGGATGAAGCATATGAAGGTCTTGCAAAGGTTCTTTATCCGCATCTGTTCCAATAAGTTATCATTGTTTATTCTGGGTATTAGTTTGTTGTTAATTGTTTCAATCCTGTGTCTGGTGTTTGGCAGTGTGCCGTTGTCCTTGAATGACTTGCTGAAAGGCTTAAGTGATGCCGGCAGCTTGGAACATACAATTCTCTTTTCGATCCGCCTGCCGCGGTTGGCGGGTGGGCTGTTAGCCGGGGCTGCTTTCTCGGCGGCGGGTGTATTATTGCAGGGCGTGCTTAATAATGCGCTGGCTTCGCCGAATGTGATTGGTGTGAATGCCGGGGCGGGTTTTGCGGTGATGCTGCTGCTGGCGCTGCTGCCTGATTATAGCTCTTATGCGGCACTGGCGGCTTTTCTGGGCGCTTTTTTGAGTGCGGTATTGATCGTGTCAATCGCTGCTAAGACAGGTGCTTCACGCATTACCTTGGTGTTGTCAGGGGTAGCGGTAAGCAGCTTTCTGAATGCGATGATGTCAGCATTAGAATTGATGCATATCGATCTGGCTGTTAATGTTAAAGTCTTTATGAATGGCTCATTAGCGAATATTCATTTTTCACAGCTGGCCCTGCCGGCTGTCTTGATTCTTGCCGCCTTGTGTGCGGTATGTTTCTTGGCTCGTTCATTGAATATCTTAATGCTGGGTGATGAGGTCGCGTTATCATTAGGGGTGAACAGTTCCCGGCTGCGTTTATTGCTGCTGCTGTTTGCGTCGCTCTTGGCGGGCTGTGCGGTATCCTATGCCGGTCTGATTGGATTTGTCGGTCTGATTGTTCCGCATTTCGCAAGAAAAATGGTAGGCAATGATCATCGGGTATTACTGCCTTTCGCAAGCTTATGCGGCGCTGTTTTTACCTTGCTTTGTGATCTGGCGGGCCGGGTGTTTTTTGCCCCCTATGAATTGCCGGTGGGTATTGTGCTGGCATTTATCGGCAGTCCCTTCTTTTTGTTTCTGTTAATTAATCAGAAAGGCAGGCGGCTTCATGATTAGATTTGAAAATGCGTCAATCGGTTATCATGAACCGATTCTTAAAGCGCTGAATCTGACAATCAAAAAAGGCGGCATACATGTGATCGTAGGGCCTAATGGCTGCGGTAAAACAACGATGATGAAGGGGATTTTAACACCCAGCATGGTCAGTGAGGGCAAGGTTTTGCTGGCTGAAAGAGAATTGAATACCTATACGTTAAATGAGCGTGCTAAATGCTTTGCCTATCTTCCGCAGACTCGGCCGATTCCTCATATTCACGGGAAAACATTAGTGGGACATGGCCGCTATCCATATCAGGGCTTTCTGCGCTCCTCCACCCAACAAGACCGCAGCATCGTGGATCAAGTTATGGCCCAGACCCAAACAACACACTTTGCGCATGAGTATGTGGATGAGCTTTCCGGCGGTCAGCGCCAGCGTGTGTTTCTTGCCATGGCCTTGGCACAAAACTGTGAGTGGCTGTTGCTTGATGAGCCGACAACCTATCTGGACTTTACTTCACAATTAGAAGTCATGCAGCTAATTAAAACGTTAAAGGAACAGGGAAAAACAATCCTGCTGACGCTGCATGATCTGAGTCAGGCGCTGCAGCTTGCTGATGAGTTAATTGTGATGAATGATGGAAGAATTGAAGCACAGGGCAGTGTTGATCAAATTCTTGCCGATCATTTGCTTGAACGCGTTTTTCACATCCGCATTAAAATCTTTAATGAAAATGGAAAAAGATATCCGTTTATTGAAGCAGAAGTATAGAAAAATGATTTCCTTTATGTATTTAGGAAATCATTTTTTTTATATTTTATTAATATCGCTGTCAGCGCTTGGCTGTTTAAGGCTGGAAAGGGTATTATTGGCTCGGGCGAAAGCCATGGCTGGATATTCTTCTCCATCCATAGGACATCGTGCCAGCAGCCGTTCTTATATCCGCTGTTATGAAAGATGCCGATGGGCTTATATCCCAATTTTTGATGCAGGCGGATACTGGCTTCATTGGGAATCGTAATGCAGCCATAAAGATTTACATAATGCATGCTTTTTAAAATGTCTTCCAGGGCTTGGTAGAGCAAGGTGCCGACGCCTTGATTGTGAACTTCAGCTTTCAGATAAACACTCAACTCAGCATCCCAGTCATAAGCGGCCCGCTCGCGCAAACGAGAAGCATAGGCATAACCAATAATTTCTCCATCAGCTTCACATACAAGCCATGGAAACTGTGACAGCTTGTGATGCACACGTTCGACAAATTCTTCATAAGCAGGCACCTCGGTTTCAAAAGTAATCGAGGTTTTCTCAATGTAGGGCTTATAGATCATAAATACTTCCTGAATATCTTGATCTTCAATACATCGGATTTTCATATTCTGTCTCCATTCTATTCATTTATATTGAACTTTTCGACAAATTCTGACATATAAAACAATCAATCGATCAATCCAAAATGTTTTAAGGCTTTGGCAATGCCGTCTTCATTCACAGCAGGGCAGACATAATCAGCCGCCTCTTTAGTTTTTTCATTTCCATTTGCCATACATACACCAATCGGCGCGTCCTGAATCATTTCAATATCATTATCCGAATCACCAAAAGCAATATAATCACCATCAAGTCCCCAATAAGCCATCATTTCACGGCTTGCGGTCGCTTTATTAAAATCAGCCAGCAAAAAGTCAGCGTTTGTTTTAAAAGCCGATACACATTGAATACCCGGCAATGAATCAAACACATGCCAATTAAAACCTTCAGGAGCATAGGCTACAACTGCATTCACTGGCTTGCCGTCCCACGGTTTAATGATTTTCGGCACCGGTACATTAAAATGAGCAAATGCACTCAGCATATTCTCGTCAGCCTCTTTTAAAATATAATCTCCCTCATCAGAAAGAAATCGCACATTCAGATTATATAGTTCTGTTAATCGCAGAATTTCTTCAATCTGTTTCAGCGTATAGGTATGCGTATTAATCAGTTCACCGTGCTGATTATAAAAATATCGGCCGCCGCCGCCAATGAAGCCATCCCAATCATAATATTCAAAAAGCTTAATATTATTGGCCGTAGACTTTAAACGTCCGGTATTGATACAAATTTTTATTCCTTTTGCGCGCAGTTTATTTAATGCCGGTAATAAAGAAGCAGGGAACTGTTTAACAGCATTGTCATACAATGTTCCATCGACATCAAAGAATACAGCTTGGATTGGTTTCATAGCATCAGACTCCTTTTTTATAAGCATACAGTAAGTAATAAAAAAAGGCAACTGATAAGGAAGGGAAAGCCGATAGGTTTAATAGATATTGACTCAATGTGTTAACTGTGGTAAACTTTACGATAGTTAACTTAAACTAACAAAAGTGAGGGATCTTGATGATGATTGATAAAAGGCTGCTTGCGGAATCCGGGCATGCGAAGAAATATATTATGAAACAGGTTTTAGTACAATGGCTTGGCTTGCTGCTGAATATAGGCATTGTTTATACGATGGCTGAGCTGATCAGCAGTGTCTGGCAGCAGACTTTGACTGTATCGAGACTGAATCAGGGTAGTCTTTTTATTCTTGTTTTACTTCTGCTGCGAATGCTGTCAGCATGGCTTAGTTCTCATTATTCCTATAAAGCCAGCGAGGATATTAAAGTAAACCTGCGGATACGTCTTTATCAAAAGCTATTGGCTTTGGGCAGCGGTTACCGGCGTATTTGTTCGACCAGTGAATTGGTGCAGCTAAGCAGTGAGGGCTGTGATCAGCTGGAAACATATTTTGGCCGTTATCTGCCGCAATTCTTTTACAGCATGCTGGCACCATGTACGTTATTTATCCTGCTTGTTTTTATTGATTGGAAAAGTGCGTTGGTGCTTTTGATCTGTGTGCCGTTAATTCCCATTTCGATTGTGGCTGTTCAGAAATTCGCTAAAAAACTGCTGGCTAAATACTGGACTTCCTATACGACGCTCGGTGACAGCTTTTTAGAAAATCTGCAGGGCTTGACAACATTAAAAATTTATCAGGCTGATGGATACAAGAACGATATAATGAATAAGGAAGCTGAACAATTCAGAAAGATTACCATGAAGGTGCTGACGATGCAGCTTAACTCGATCAGTGTGATGGATATCGTCGCCTATGGCGGAGCGGCAGTTGGCAGTATTACCGCTTTAATCGCTTATGCCAACGGTTCACTCAGCCTTTGGGGTGTGCTTGTCATTTTAATGCTGTCAGCAGAATTCTTTCTGCCGTTAAGACTGCTTGGTTCCTTCTTCCATATTGCGATGAATGGGATTGCGGCAAGTGAAAAATTATTTAAGATTCTGGACTATGAGATCACAGAACAGCCATCAGGCAAGCTTGATAATGCGCCGATTTCGATTCAGCTCAAGCATGTGAATTTTTCATATGATGAAAACCGCCAGATTTTAAAAGATATTAATATGGAGATCCAAGCCGGCCAGTTTGCGGCCATTGTAGGAGAAAGCGGCAGCGGCAAGAGTACATTGGCAAGCTTATTGATGGGACTTGAAAAAAGCTCATCCGGCGCGATTTTATTTAATAATCAAAAACGGGAAACGCTGAATGATACTGAATTTTGGAAACATGTAACCTATGTCGGTCATGAATGTGTCTTGTTTAAGGGCAGTGTTCGTGACAATCTGACAATGGGTAAAACTTTTGATGATGAAGCATTATCAGCTGTTTTAAAGCAGGTTCAGCTCTATGATTTTATCATGAGTCAGCAGGGCCTTGATACACAGCTTTTGGAACAGGCTTCTAACTTATCCGGCGGTCAGCGTCAGCGTTTAGGCTTGGCGAGAGCCTTGCTTAAGGATAGTGAAATCTATCTGTTTGATGAAGCTACAAGCAGTATTGATGTCGAGAGTGAGGATGCGATCCTGCAGGTAATTCGTACATTGGCTAAAACTAAAACCGTAATTATGATTACCCATCGGCTGGCCAATGTAAAAGAGTGTGATATCGTCTATGTGATGCAAGAGGGCCGCATCGCAGAAGCCGGCAGTCATGAAAAGCTGCTTGCGAATCAGTCAGTATATGCGCAATATTATCAGAAGCAGCAAGAACTAGAGGCATTTACAAAGGAGGCCGATCATGAGTAATTTTAAAGTCATGCGTAAAATGATTACGCTTGTAGCACCGCTGAGCGGCGTAATGTGCATCGCCGTATTAATGGGTGTCATCGGTTATCTATGCGCCATCTTCATACCGGTTTTGGCAGTCACGATTGCTGCCTATCTTGGCTCTCATTCACTTGATTTAACGATTCCTTTTCTGATTTTAATTCTATTAGCTGTATTGCGCGGTATCCTGCATTATCTGGAACAGGCATGCAATCATTATATTGCTTTCAAACTGCTTGCCTTGATTCGAGATAAAGTGTTTAAAGCACTGCGCCGGCTGGCACCGGCAAAGCTGGAGGGACGCGACAAAGGGGAATTGATCGCACTGATCACTAACGATATTGAACTGCTTGAAGTCTTTTATGCCCATACGATTTCCCCAATTCTGATTGCCCTGCTTTGCGGCATCGTTCTGCTTTATTTATTTTACCGTGTTCATCCGCTCTTTGCGCTGATTGCCTTGATTGCTTACTTGCTGGTCAGCGTTGCCATCCCTCTAGTTGTCACTAAGCTGGGAAAGGAAGCCGGTAATCGGGTTCGCGGCAGAATATCAGCACTAAGCGGATATTTGCTTGCATCTTTGCGCGGCATGCTTGAAATCCTGCAGTTTGGTAATGGCGAACAGCGCCTTGAGGGCATACGTTCACAAAGTGAAGCTGTAAATCAGCTGCAGAAAAAGCTCAAAGATATCGAAGGCCTATCCCAGTCATTAGGCAGCTTCGTGGTTGTAGGAGCAGCGTTATGTACACTTTATACAGCGCTGATTCTGGTGCTTAACCATGAGTTATCATTCACCGGCGCGCTCTTTGCTTTCATTTTAATGTTTTCAAGCTTTGGCCCCTTTTTGGCTTTGTCAAGTCTGTCCAATAATCTGTTAGTGACTCTGGCCAGCGGCAGACGTGTACTCTCACTGCTTGAGGAAAAACCACAGGTTTATGATATTGAAGGCAAAGCGCCGGCTGAATACGGAAGTATTCATGTAGATCATATTGCCTTTGCTTATGATCAGGAAATGATTCTTAATGATGTCAGCCTCGATTTTGATGAAAAGAAAATTATCGGCATCCATGGCAAAAGCGGCAGCGGCAAGTCAACCTTGCTGAAGCTATTAATGCGCTTTTGGGAAATTCAGAAGGGCGGTATCAGTATTAATTCACGGCCGCTGAATACCATCAATACAGAAGATCTGCGGCATATGGAAAGCTATGCGACACAAGAAACCGTCTTATTCCATGATTCGATTGAGAATAATCTGCGCATTGCCAAGCTTGACGCAAGCCATGAGGAAATCACTGCGGCTTGTAAGAAAGCGAGTATCCATGAATTTATAGAATCATTGCCGCAGGGGTATCAGACACCGGTTGCGGAGCTGGGCAGCTCACTGTCAGGCGGGGAACGTCAGCGTATTGGCATAGCCCGTACCTTCCTGCATAATTCAGACTGCATTTTGCTTGATGAACCAACCAGCAACTTAGATGCATTAAATGAAGCAATCATTTTAAAATCACTGGCTGCCTGCACAGATAAAACAATTATCCTGGTATCACACCGCAAATCAACACTAAAGGCAGCTTCGAAGATTATTGAGATGGAAAGCGGGCGGGTCAGCTGATGACGGATACAAAGAAAAGGGAAGCGGAGAAACTGGTTGTTGAACTGATGATCAAAAGTTATTGTAAGCATACCCATCATGAAAAACAGCTGTGTGTCTCATGTCAGGACCTGCTGCTTTATGCCTGTCAGCGCATTGATTGCTGTCCGTTTATGGCTGTTAAGACATTTTGCAGCAGCTGTAAGGTTCATTGTTATAGTTTAGAGAAACGATCACAGATCAGAGATGTTATGAAAAAAAGCGGCTGGCGGATGCTGTTTCATCATCCCATACTGCTGCTTAAACATGGCCTCTCATCAAGAAGGAGACACAAATGAAAATATTCTACATGGTTCTTGGCACAATTTCATTAGTTTTAGGCGCAATCGGTATCGTACTGCCCATCTTGCCGACCACACCATTTTTGCTGCTGGCTGCATTCTGTTTCACCAAATCTTCAAAGCGTATGCACCGTTGGTTATGCGGCACATCACTTTATCAAAAGCATTTGGACAGTTATGTACAAAATCGAGCGATGACCTTAAAAACAAAGCTCAGTATTTTGATTCCGGCAAGTATTATGCTCCTATTCCCAATGATTCTGGTCGATCATATCCTAATGCGTTTATTCATTACCGGCTTACTTGTTTTTAAATATTGGTACTTCTTTTTCTGTATTAAAACGATCCAAGCGGAAACTGCTGAATAGAGCTACAAGCACTGGCCTTATCTGTGATATAATAAATCCGAGGTGCAGTGAATGGAAAGAAGTAATTATAATTTAATTGATTTATTAAAATATATATGCGCAATATTAGTCGTAGCTGTCCACGTGAATCCATTAAAGGATCTGTCAGAATGGGCTAATTTTGTTGTAATTAATATCTTTGGCCGGGTAGCAGTACCGTTCTTTTTTGTCTGTGCCGGTTACTTTATTGCCAATAATCTAAAAAAACGCGGCGATGTTTATATTAAAGACTATATGATTTCTTTAATGAAAACATATATTATTTGGAGCATTATCTATTTGCCCTTTGGTATCTTATGGGTACAGAGCAACCTAGATATTCCGATTATTCTTTATCCGATAGCCTTAATCTACGCGTTTTTTAATGTGGGAACGTTCTATCATTTATGGTATGTACCGGCATTGGTCTTCTCAGTGCTGGTTACTTTCTTTTATACTAAAAAATTCAGCCTGCGTTCTTTGTTTATTTGGAGTTTGATTCTGTATACGATCGGAGCCGCTGAAACATATAACGCTTATCTTGATCCAGCGCTGCAGTCCATTGTCGCCTCTTATATGGGAATCTTTTTCACAACCCGCAACGGCTTGTTTTACGGCATGATTTTTGTTGTCATCGGTTTTATTGCCGCTCAGGATAACTGGCTGACAAGGTTTAAAAAGAATGGCTTAGCCTTTTTTATCTGCTTTTCAATGCTGATTTTTGAAGCTTTCCGAATGTATAATACCGATGGTTATGATTTTAATTTCTTATTTATGCTGGTACCCTTATCTTACTTCATGTTTCAATGGGCAAGATCGGTAAACTATCACCGCGACTGCCGCAAACTGAGAGATTTAGGCAGCTTATATTATTTTACGCATGTGATGTTTATTGAACTGATACCAATGGGTTTAGGCTTGATTCATCAGAAACAGCTGTTTGACAGCGGTTTGTTCCGTTTCGTTAGTGTCATGCTTTGTACCCATGGCTTATCCATGCTGATAACGATGATCAGAAAATTCATCAAACATCGACAGCTTTCGACACAATAAGACAAAATCTGCAGCTCAGCTGCTTTTTATTTGTTGATTATACGGCGGTATTTGGTTTTGTGAATCGAAAATAAGGAGAGGGAAATAATCAGTAATTCAATCATGGCAAATATCAGTGAGCTGCTTAAACCCAAGGTCAGTATCCAGCCAGCCAAAAGCAGCAGCGCGCAGCCCAAGCCATCAATCAAGAATATGTTCCATAAAGGAATGGTACGTGTGAAATCAGGATAATTGGTTTGCTTGCCGATCATTTTTAAGGCTGCCCACAGCAGGAGGACACATAATGCGAGATTGCAGACTTCACTGATCCAAGGTGAGAGCCCATATTCATTAAAAATCAGTTTATCAGCAGTGCCATAAATCCCAAAACGGCTTAAGAGAACATTGATAAAACTCATAATACAAGCAAATCTGAAGGCATCAACAGCATAAGCGGTAATTCTTAATTTCATATCCATATCCTCCTTTATCTAAATTATAGTGTGAAAATGATTATCATACAAATGCTTATTCGTATTTTTCTAATTCTTTTGTTTAATTTTTACCAAAGCCTGCCTAAAACTAATAAAAAAGCAAATAATGTTGATAAATAGGAACTTTTTGTATTATAATGATAACTACGTTAAGAGTTGTGAAAAAGGGGCGGTACATATGATCGTGACAGTAACATTAAATCCGGCGGTTGATAAGGTAGCCCGTCTGGATGCAATTAGGGAGTATGAAATAAATCGTCTTAGCAAGGTTGAAAGTGATGCGGGCGGCAAGGGAATCAATGTTTCACGGACGATTAAGGCTTTGCATTCAGTTTCAATCGCGACTGGTTTTTTAGGCGGCAGCGGCGGTAATTTTATTGATTGTCTGCTTCAGCGCGAAGAGATTGAAAGTCATATGATTCAGATTATCGGCAATACACGCAATAATTTGAAGATTGTAGACGCGGATAACCGAATGACGGAATTTAATGAAGAGGGGCCTTTTATTCTGCAGAGTGAGCAGGATGAATTATTTGATTATTTACGCGGCTGCTTAGATGGTGAATGTATATTGATTCTCTCAGGCAGCATGCCAAAGGGGATGTCGCGTTCCACTTACAGACGATTGATTGAAATGGCTAAGGAAAATGGCTCAGTGGTTATTTTAGATACGACATACCGCCATCTTGCAGACAGCATTGAAGCTAAACCGGCAATTGTCAAGGCTAGTCCTGATGAATTGCGCCAGCTGTATCATATTGACCATGAATTAAGTGAAGCTGAGCTGATACAATGCGGTAAACGGATGATTGAAGACTATGATTTGCAGATGGGAATTACGCTTGTTCATCAGCAATGTGCTTATGTATTTACTGCCAGCAATGTTTTTAAGACTGAATTTCCTGATGTCGATGTGAAAACCAGCGTCGGTGCCGGCGATGCCTTTGTGGCGGGATTTGCGGTTGGTATGGAACAAAACGCAGACATACATGAAGTCATTCAGTTAGCCAGCGGCTGTTATACTGCGGCAATGCTCAGCAAGAACGCGCATCCTACTGATATCCATACGATTAAGGAATGGGCAGGCAGGGCTGAAATTATAGAACTTAAATAGCGGATCAGTGATCCGTTTTTATATTTATATATGTAAAAAAAGCTGCGGTTGAAGGCATTTACGCCATTAGCCGCAGCTTAAATTTATTAACCAATCAATACACCGCACCACATACCGTTGTAATAACCGATACCGATTGATGTATAACGGCCGCTCATTAATGATGACCAATGAGCTGGTGATGACATCCACCAATTCAGCGCTGCTGAAGGGGTTGTGCCAGCATATGTAAGTACTTCACCGGCTGTATTATAGCCGACGCCATAAGCATCAAGAGCCGTAGAGAAATATGTACCATTCGGCCGATAATGTGATACATAACCACTGGCCTCCGCAGCTCTTAATTGAGCGGCAGCACCAAGATTGCCAGTATCCATTGTCAGCGACCCCAGTCCGTAGGATGCACGGTAGGAGTTAATCAGATTTGCAAGTTCGTAAATTGAACCACTAGTATTAGCACCGGCAGAATAAGATGCAAACGTTGTGTTATAAGTCGCAAGGCGGGAAACTGCTTCCTTTTCCTTAACAGCGATATATAAGTATTCGGTTGCCGTATTGCCGCTTGAATCAGTTGCCGTATAAATACCGGTATAATGACCGCCGTTATTGATATCCAAATCATTCGGATCAAATTCCCATTCGGTTATCAAGCCATCAGCATTATCCCAAATATAATCGACCCATTCCTCCGGAACGATTTCCTCTCCGTTATCGAGGAGAATTTCACTCGTAGTTAAATGGATTTCCGGTGCAACGGTATCCTTAACGTCGATTTCAACAGTGAAATTATGTTTGATATTCGTATCCATTTTTTCAATCGGTTCGGTTTCATTCGTAGCAAGAATCATTGCCGGATTAACATTGCTGGCACCCTGATCATAAACAGTCAGAGTTCCTGTTTGTTCACCTAGTTTATCAAAATCTAAATCGGTTTCAATAATTAGCGAGTCAATCGCATATGTAGATTTTGATAAATCAGCTGACTCGATTTTCTTTGCTTCCGCAACCTGCGAATAGCCGTCCTTGAACACTACATCAAGGATTTTGCCGACGGAAATAGCTTCTTTATCTACCTCAACTTCGGCTGGTTTGTTGTTCAGCGGCTTACTTTCAACAGGAGCCGCAGCTTTGATTTTCATCACATTAGAGCTTAAATGTGGAAATAGTGAGACGCTGTCAGCGGCAAACCCTATGGTAAAGGTAAAACCCGCTGTCAGAAAGATACATGTTTTTTTGATAAATGTCTTTCTAAAAGTATGCATAAATCAACCTCCAGACCTTCACTGCACTTCCAATTCTAACAAATTTCTTAAGAAATGTAAAACAATCACATGATTTCACAAATTCTTAACCGGTTATTCAGCTGTCATAAAATCAATTAAAGCACGGATTATTGGCTCATCCGATGTGTGAAAAGTCCTTAAATCAATGGCGCTGGGAAGAAGCCATGTGCCATGGCTATGAACGCTTAATTGAATTTCACCTTCCAGAATCTGACAGGCATAAGCGGTAACGATAAGGGGAATATCCTTCGTATTATCCTCTATCGTGCATAGCTTTTTTAAGACTTCAGCCTTTATCGAAAGCTCTTCTTCAAGCTCACGAATGACAGCTTCCTCTTGACTTTCACCATTTTCTACCTTACCGCCGGGAAATTCCCACAGGCCGGCATCCTTACCCAGCCGCTGGGCGATGAAAACCTGATCATTTTCAATCAGACAGCCACAGACAATTTGCAGTTGATTCATAATATCACCGAATCAATTGTATCAGGAACCGTGCGCATTGTGAAGAGAATTAAATTATGGTATTCTATAGTTAATGAGGTGAGCACGATGACGCGAACGAATTGTGCAATGATGGCATGTCTACAATATGTAGTATTTACCATGTTGCCGCAACTATTATATTTTGCTTTCCTCCTCTACTTGCTTAGCGTGATAAAGGGGATTTGTTTGATTTAATTCTGATAATTATACGTTAAGTATTTAGGAGGACTATGAAAAAATATATATTTAAAAATAAGCAATTTTTAATTGCTAGTGTTTTTTGCGCAATTACTACTTCATGTTTTGCCGTTGCGGTACAGTTTGTGAAAGGAAATTTGTTGGATATAGCTTTAACCAACAACATGGAACGAATCTTACAATTTATTATATTATTAATAATTTTAATCTTCATGGAGATCTTATTCGGTTATTTATTTGATAATGCTAAATCGAAATTTAATGTCTTATGTTATGAAGATTTAAGGAATGATTATTTTAAAAAGATTATTTGTTCAATGCAAATGCAGGAATATAATTCAAAAACGCAAGGGGAATTGATGGCTAAATATACAAATGATCTTGCTTTGATTTATACATCTTATTTTCAATCTATCACGCTGTTAATTGAATTGCTGACAAAAGTTTTGATTGTCACAATAGCACTCTTCTATTTCAATGCTATTCTGGCTTTAGTTACCTTATTTCTGTTAACAACACCGCTTTATATTCCTAAAATTATCGAGAAGCAGTTGAAAAAAGCAAAGTATAATTATGCTCTTGCTGTGGAAACACATTTATCTAAAATAAGTGAATGGTTAACAGGGTTAGAGGTAATTCGCAACTATGCAATGGAATCCAAGATATCAAAACTATTTGCTTCAAGTAATGAGAGAACAATGAATGCACTTCTTTCAGATGAACAAATGCGTAATAAGGCTACCTTATTAACAACCTTAATCAGCTATGTATCTCATTTTATTATTTTGGCAATTTCAATTATATTTGTAGGAGTGGGTTATTTTACGGCTGGCAGCTTTTTAATTGCGTTTGGAATGATTGATCAGCTTTCTTATCCATTAATTGCTTTATCAAGAACAATTCAAAATATGGTATCCGTAAAGGATATTATCAAAGCTGCTGATGATTTTATGCAGCAGGAAACAAAGCTAAATGGCTGTGAACTACAATCTTTTGAAACAGCGTTAGATATAAAAAATGTTTCATTCGGTTATGAAAATCATTTAATCTTTCACAAATTTAATTTTGTTTTTGAAAAAGGCAAGAAGTATTTAATTCAAGGTGAAAGCGGATCAGGCAAAACCACTTTGATCAATCTGATATTAAAATACTACCAAGTTCAAAGTGGAATCATTATGATTGATGGTTTACCATTGAATGATTTGGATACGGTTTATAATTTCATTACTGTAGTTCGTCAGGAAGCTTTTATATTTAATGATACAATTCGAAATAATCTGAGTTTATATAAAGATATATCTGATGATGAATTGATAGCGGTGCTGAAAAGTGTGAATTTGAAATATCTGGCAACGAAGGAGGGGCTTGAAAAATGCGCTGGTGAAAATGGGAATAATTTTTCCGGCGGTGAAATTAAACGTTTGTCTCTTGCCAGAGCCTTATTAAGAAAAACAGATATTTTGATACTTGATGAACCCTTAGCTAATCTTGATGATGAGAATGTAGGTATTGTTGAAGATTTGATTCTTTCTGTAAAGGGGCAGACATTATTAGTAATCTCACATCAATTTAATGAAACTAAGCTTCAGTATTTTGATGAGGTTTTAGATATAAATTTACAATCTTTAAAGAAGGAGAGTATTAAAGAAGGAGTGTATGCATGAAGGCTTCACAATTAACCAGAATCGCGATCATGGCCTGTCTTCAATATGTAGTATTTACCATGTTTTTGCAAATATTATATTTAGAGGCGGTGACCTTGATCACCCTTCTTTTTGCTGTTGTTTTTCCATTAAAAGAATCAATGCTCGCGTCGGCAGTTTTTGCTTTAATCAATATGCTGACCAGGGGCATCCTGCCGTGGACAATCATGTATCTTGTTTTGTTTCCGTGTTATTCATTTACTGCTTACCATTTACGCAATTTGCTGATTGGCCGCAATGAGTGGACTATCTGTATCTGCTTCTTATTCTCATTTCTGCTTGGTCAGCTGGTAGACTTGCCGTTTCTGTTGTTTTCAGGTAAAATTACAATGATCTATATGCTGATGGGATTAAAAACAAGTTTGATTCAAGGCTTTTTAAGTGCTTGTGAGGCAGCTTTTCTATTTGATCCCTTATATCGGCAATTAATTAAAATCAGAGGAGGATTTACAGAATGAAGAAAAAAGGATTGATTCTCGGCGGTCTTGCGGTTTTGGTACTGCTTGTGATGATCGCTGTTAATATGCTGATGCCTAAACCACAGGCAGGAATGAAAAATATTACGATTAAGATCGTTGATGAAATGAATGATGAGGTACTGTTTGATGGTGTGATTCAAACATCAGATGAAATACTGGCAACGCTGTTAACTTCAGAGAAAGCGTTAAAGGTTGTTGGTGAAGAAGGTCAGTATGGGCTGTTTATTACTTCAATGATGGGAGTAGATGCTCATGATGACGCTTACTGGGTGTTTGAGTCTGATAACAATAAGTCATGCGGTGAAGCAGAAGGCGGCTACTGTCCGGCGGCGAATTCTGTCAATTTGGCAGATGGTGATGTTTTTCTGTTTAAACTGACAAATCAATTTAACTAGCTTCGGCTAGTTTTTCTTTATCTTGCCAGTAAAATGAGGAATGGAATAGTAATTAAGCATACCAAGGTGCTACAGATGATTTCAATGGCTTGCGCTTTGCTGATGATAGCGGGCAGCGAAAAGCTCGGTACTCTTTAAATTAACTCAGCATAATATTATCAAAACTATTCTTATTAATTCAGGATCAAATCTCTTTTTATATGAACAGTTGCCCGCTGCCGATTGTAATTCATATTAAAATATGATATTAAAAAGGCAAGAGAAGAGGGATGTTATGAGTAAAATTAAATTGATTGTTACCGATCTTGACGGTACATTGCTGAATGATGAAAAGAAAGTCAGTGCTTATACAGTCGAAATGATTCAAAAGGCTAAAGCTGCCGGTATTAAAATCTGCATCGCCAGCGGCCGTTTTGATGGGATGCTGTCAATTTATCGAGATTCAATTCTGGGCTGTGACTATACGATATCATGCAATGGGGCTGTCGTGAAAAATGAAAACAGCAATCAGTTCTTGCTGGTGAATGCGTTAAGTCATGAGAATACGATCAAGATTCTGACTTATTTTAAAGAACAGCAGTTGACCTTTATGTTTTATTCACCAGATACGATTTATTATGAAGCAGGCAAAGCTAAGATGGCAAAGCGGGTTACTGATTATGAACAGCTGGCGCAAAGTCTTGGCTTCCCTAAAAAGCTGAAGGTAGAAACGGTGGATCTGACAAAACCTTTTGATTCCTATCATAATATTATTAAAATTGTTGCTTATGAACATGAAGCGGAAAAGCTGAGCGCCTTAAGAGCATATTGTGACACTCTTGAAAATTGCTGCATGGAAGCGACAGGCTATGGTATCTATGGCTTGTTCGAGAAAAATGTATCGAAGCGTGAGGGAATTGAGGTTATTAAAAAGGAGATGGGCATCGGCAATGACGCAGTAGCCGTATTTGGTGACTGGGAAAATGATTTGAGTATGTTTGATTGTGCGGATACCCGAGTGGCAATGGTGAATGGCATGGAAATTGTGAAAGAGCGGGCAACCATCATTGCGGAATCAAATAATGATGACGGTGTAGCTAAAGTGATTGCGTCATTTATTGATTAAACGGACAATGATAGATAATTAATGCGAGTAAAATGGCAGGCGGCAAGTACCTGTCATTTTTATTTCGCTTTTATGAATGTTTTGAATTATTATAACCGATAAAATGAATGCGATTTTGCATTTATGATTGTTAAATGATTGAGAATGCGGTTACATGTTCATAAAATGATAGAATTGTTCATATATATTGATTGTCAGCGTTTCGCTTTCAGTGTACAATAAAGATAGCAAAGATGCACGGCATCTGTACTGATAAAAGGAGGAAATAATGATGAGTCAGGTAGATGAAATCACAAGAGAAAAATGGATATTAGGCGCGTTCCCGGAATGGGGAACATGGCTGAATGAGGAGATCGACCAGGAGGTAGTAGAAAAAGGAACCTTCGCAATGTGGTGGATCGGCTGTACCGGTTTATGGGTAAAGACGGAAAATAATACAAACATTGCAGTCGATCTGTGGTTCGGCAATGGCAAGCGCAGTAAGAAAACAAAAGAGATGGCACCATTCCATCAGATGCGCAACATGACCGGCGGCCGGATGACCCAACCGAATTTAAGAGCGGCACCGATCGTATATGATCCGTTCGCAGTAACAAGTGTGGATGCGGTATTATCCACTCACTATCACAATGACCACATTGATCCATACTTTGCGGCCGCGGTATTAAAGAATGTAGAAGGCGACGTACCATTCATCGGACCGATGAAGAGCGTAGAGAAATGGCTGAGCTACGGCGTACCAAAAGAACGCTGCATCACGGTAAAGCCGGGTGATGTGATCAAGATCAAGGATACGGAGATCGTTGTCTTGGACAGCTTTGACCGTACATGCCTAGTAACCAATGATGAAGATGTACGCGGTGTATGTCCAACGGATATGGATGAGAAAGCAGTAAACTATCTGATCAAGACACCGGCAGGCAATATCTATCATTCAGGGGACAGCCACTATTCCGTATATTATGCAAAACACGGCAAAGATCATCAGATCGATGTAGCGTTAGGCAGCTATGGCGAGAACCCAATCGGCAATCAGGATAAGATGACAAGTGTGGACATCTTAAGAATGGCGGAAGCCCTGCAGTGCAAGGTAGTGATCCCATTCCATTATGACGTATGGACAAACTTCAAGGCCGATCCGCAGGAAATCCTGATGCTGTATGATTATAAGAAATACACCTTGGATTACAAATTCAAACCGTTTATCTGGGATGTAGGCGGTAAGTTCATATATCCAAATGATGCGAATAAACGCCAGTATCATTATCGCCGAGGCTTTGAGGACTGCTTCACGGATGAGCCGAATGTGCCGTTCAGAAGCATCTTATAGGAGGCAAAAAGAATGCTGAGGGAGTTTGTAGAAACGGGAAGATACAGTTTCAGAGAAAAGTTTGAGAGCTGGGAAGAAGCAATCGCGGCAAGCTGTGAGCCGATCATCAAAGAAGGGGTGATCGAACCGGTGTATGTAGAAGCGGTCATCAATTGTGTAAAGAAATACGGACCGTATATCATCATCGCGCCAAACATCGCGATGCCGCACAGTACTGAAGGCGCTGACGGCGTCAATGAGACAGCGATCTGCTTCATGAAAGTGGAGGAGCCGGTACATTTTGATCCTGAGGATCCAGAGAAGGACGCGCGGTTGTTCTTCGTATTAGCGAGTGCGGATCATGAGAAGCATTTGGAGAACATGATGCGGTTAAGTGAAATGTTAATGAATGAGGAATTAGTCGAAGAGCTGCTGGAAGCCAAGAGCAAGGAAGATCTTCTGGCTATCGATAAGAAATACTTAGAGAATTAAAGAGGGTAAAACAATGAAAATTGAAAAAATTAAGCTCGATGATATTAAACGCTGTTACTGCGCAAGCAATATCAACATGAATGGTGAAAATCATGTGATGTTTGCCAGTGAAGATCCAAATGTGCTGTGTGAAATGTTCAGCGGCAGAAATTTTGAGAAGAAAGAAAAAATTTGGGAAACACCGGGCGGCTGTATGTCGATAATTCCAATTCCCGGTAAAGAAGGTGAATTTCTGGCTGTTCAGGAATTCTATCTGAAAGTTTCACCAAGTCTTTCTAAGATTGTATGGGGTAAATATACAGATCATGGTTTTGAGATTAAGGATGTTCTGCATATGCCTTATATCCATCGTTTTGATATTTATCATAAAAATGGGGTCAATTATTTTATCGGTGCTACGATTGCAACGAGTAAGACTTGCAAGGATGACTGGTCAGTGCCTGGACGCATTTATGTAGGCCAATTGCCTGAAGATTTGAATGAGGGAATTTCAGTGGAAGTTCTTGCGGATGGTCTTTACCGCAATCATGGCTACTGGCATGATCAGGATAATGGTGAGGATGTTGGTTATTTTGGTTCCGATCAAGGCATCGTTAAGGTTACACCGCCGGCTAAATTAGGCGGACAATGGAGTGTAGAGCTGATCATGCAGGGTACGATTGGTGAAATTGCAACCATTGATATTGATAATGACGGTGAAAAGGAAATCATGACGATTGAACCATTCCATGGCACTGAAATCAAAATTTATAAAAAGATTGACGACAAGTATCAGGAAGTCTATCGCTATGATAATGAAATTGAATTCGCGCATACATTAGTTGGCTGCAAGCTGCGTGGTGTAAATACTTTCCTGGCGGGTGTCAGAAGAAAGGATGCGGAGATTTTCTATGTGCAGTTTGTTGATGGAAAATATCAGACTACTGTGATTGAAAAAGGTGTAGGCCCAGCTAATCTGGCTGTTGTGAATGAGGCAGACCGCGATATCATCGTAGCGGCAAATCATACGATGAATGAAGCGGCTGTATATGTCGTAACTGACTAGGAGGATGCTATGCTTGAAAAATTAAAACAAGAGGTTTTTGAAGCGAATTTATTGCTGCCTAAATATGGTTTAATTACATTCACATGGGGGAATGTTTCAGCGATTGACCGTGAGTCCGGTTTGGTAATTATCAAGCCGAGCGGCGTTGAATATGACAGCATGAAGGTTGAGGATATGGTTGTTTGTGATTTGGATGGTAAAGTAGTCGAAGGCACATTAAAACCATCTTCAGATCTAATGACTCACCTTGAATTCTACAAGAATTTCCCAAATATCGGCGGTGTAGTGCATACCCACAGCCGTTATGCAACTTCATGGGCACAGGCCGGTGAAGATATTCCGGCATTAGGAACTACGCATGGCGATTATTTCTATGGTCCAATTCCTTGTACACGCCGGATGAGTGATGAAGAGATTAAGGGCGCTTATGAGCTTGAAACCGGTAAAGTTATCGTTGAGACATTTAATGAAAGAGGTATTAATCCTGACTATATGCCGGCGGTACTGGTAAATTCACACGGCCCATTTACTTGGGGAACTGATGCTCATAATGCGGTGCATAATGCGGTTGTGCTCGAGGAACTGGCATGTATGGCACTGAATACGAAGATTATCAGAGGCAGTCTTGAACCGATGCAGGATACTTTATTGGATAAGCATTTTTTAAGGAAGCATGGACCGAATGCCTATTACGGTCAGGGTAAATAGTATGAAGGCTTATCAGCTGGGACTGTATGAAAAGTCGATGCCTAAGACATTGTCTTGGGAAGAAAAGCTTGAGCTGACAAAGCTGAGCGGCTTCGACTGGCTGGAAATCAGCATTGATGAAACTGATGAGAAGCTGGCTCGTCTTGACTGGAGTGAAGCACAGCGCAATGAGGTTCGTCATGCCATGGAAAAGACCGGTGTGAAAATGAATACAATGTGTCTGAGCGGTCATCGCAAGTATCCGTTAGGAACAAAGGATGAAAAGACACGGCAGCGCAGTCTGGAAATTATGGAAAAAGCCATCGATTTGGCGGCTAATCTGGGTATTCGTATTATTCAGCTGGCGGGTTATGATGTGTATTATGATCAGGGTGATGCGCAAACCAAGGCTAATTTCATTGAAAATCTGCATAAGGCATGTGAAATGGCAGCTGCAAAGGGTATTTTAATGGGCTTTGAGACGATGGAAACACCGTTCATGGATACGGTTGAGAAAGCTATGGAATATGTAAACCTGATGGACAGTCCTTACTTGGGTGTTTATCCTGATATTGGTAATTTAACAAATGCTTCTCTGCTTTATGGCAAGTCGGTGAATGATGATTTATTGACGGGTCAAGGTCATATCGTGGCAGCGCATTTAAAGGAAACAGTGCCGGGGGCTTACCGTGAGATACCTTTCGGTACAGGTCATACGAAATATGTAGAGAATATTGAAGTGTTGAAGGAACTTGGTGTGCGGATGTTTGTCGGTGAATTCTGGTATATTGGTTCAGAGTCTTGGCAGCAAGATTTAAAGGATGCCAGTACCTTCTTAAGAAAACATCTGGATACAGTTTTTAAATAGGAGAGATATGATGAACTATCAAGAGCATGCAAGAAACATCCGAAAGAATATCGTAAAAATGGTAACAGAGGCAGCCAGCGGACATCCGGGCGGAAGTCTGTCGGCAGCTGATATTCTGACGGTGCTGTATTTTAATGAAATGGATCTCACAAAAGAAAATGCGGGAAGTAAGGATCGTGACCGTTTTGTGTTGTCAAAGGGACACGCGTCACCGTTACTGTATGCGGTGTTGGCAGAAAAGGGAATCCTTGATGAAGCAGCGTTAAAAACATTCAGAAAGATCGATTCTAAACTGCAGGGACATCCGAATATGAATTATGTAACCGGGGTCGATATGTCAACCGGCTCATTGGGTCAGGGTATCAGCTGTGCGGTAGGTATGGCATTGGCCAACAAGGTGCAGAAGAATGATCACCGCATCTATACATTATTGGGTGATGGTGAATGTGAAGAAGGACAAGTATGGGAAGCAGCGATGGCAGCGGCTCATTATCAGTTGGATAATCTGTGCGCAATCGTTGATTTCAACGGTCTGCAGATCGACGGTGATATCACGAAAGTCATGAATCCAACGCCGATCGATAAGAAGTTTGAAGCGTTTGGCTGGCATGTGATCGATATTGACGGTCATGACTATGAAGCGATCGAAAAGGCATTTGAAGAAGCGAGAGCGACTAAAGGTCAGCCGACGATGATTCTTGCGCATACGATCAAAGGCAAGGGCGTCAGCTTCATGGAAAACAATGCGGCATGGCATGGCAGCGCGCCAAGTGCAGAACAGTGCGCGCAGGCAATCGCAGAATTGGGAGGCGAATAAGATGGGCAAGACAGCAACAAGAGAAGCGTACGGCAAAGCGTTGGCAGAGCTGATCGTCGAAAATGAAAAAGTAGTGGTATTAGATGCTGACCTGACAAAATCAACAAAAACCAGTGATGCGAAGAAAGCCTGTCCGGAACGCCATTTCAATATGGGAATCGCGGAAGGCAACATGATGGCGGTAGCGGCAGGCTTAGCGGCGAGCGGCCAGATCGTCTACGCGTCAAGCTTTGCGATGTTCGCGGCAGGCAGAGCGTTTGAACAGATCCGCAACAGTATCGCCTATCCGCATCTGAATGTGAAAGTGTGTGCGACACACGCGGGATTGACCGTGGGTGAAGACGGCGCGAGTCATCAGTGCATCGAGGATTTAGCAATCATGCGCGCGATCCCGGGCATGAAGGTGTTCCAGCCATGTGACGCGGCAGAAACGAAAGCGATCATCAAAGGTATCGCGGAAATCGATGGGCCATGTTATGTAAGACTGGGCCGCGGCGGTGTAGAAGATGTATTTGATGAGAACTATAAATTTGAGATGGGCAAGGGAGTTGTCTTAAAGAAGGGCAGCAAGGTAGCCTTGATCGCGACGGGTATGATGGTGCAGGAAGCATTGAAAGCAAGTGAAGAATTAAGCAAGGAAGGCATCGAGCCAACGGTTGTAAATATTCATACGATCAAACCGATCGATGAAGAGCTGATCGTTGAATTAGCGAAGAGCCATGATGTGCTGATCACCTGTGAAGAACATAACGTTGTCGGCGGCTTAGGCAGCGCGGTAGCGGAAGTGGCAGTGAAGCAGGTACCTGTGAAGATGGCAATGGTGGGCGTACAGGATACGTTTGGCGAAAGCGGCACACCAAAGGCACTGTGTGAAAAGTATGGCTTAGACGCAGCGGCAATCGTTAAGAAAGTTAAAGAAGTTTTATAATTACCATGGGACTATCGATCGATAGTCCTTTGTTTTGGCAGCAAATAGCTTTATAAATGGGGCTTGTTACAAAAAAGTGCGGATTGCTGATATTGATAAAATGTGTTAATATCAGATTAAAGAGGGGACTTATCTTATTTAAGAATGGAAATCAATGAATTAAATTACTTGTTAGCATATGTTAGAACAGCCCTTGAATGAATTATAGTGAAAAAGAAAGTAAAAAACTAAAGGAGATTAACAATGAAAATCGACAAGGTTCTGAAAAAGCTTTTACTGCTATTTGTATTGTTCTTATCTGCTGGTTGTCAGGCAAAACCAGAAAGCAGCTCTTATTTTCAATTAATCAGTTCGGATAATAAATTAATGAACCGCATTGATGACCCACAGAGTGTGATTGACTTGTTTGCACTCTTGGAATCTGCTGACATTGAGGAACAGGCAATTCGTTCTGATTATTACATTTGGCTGAAGTATATGAAGAATGATCAGGTAGAAGTTAGTTATCGGGTGAATATGCATATGAATATGGAGAAAGATGGCCCACAGGAAATACATCTTGTCTTTATTGATAATCAGACAAGTGGTAAAATTAATGTATTAGATAAATCACAAAAAGAAGTCATCAGTCAATTTTTTGAACTCATCGAGTTTGATCCAATTACTGATTATTACCAAAACTGAGAATGATAACAGCTTAAAAGTAAGCGTAATAAAAAAACAAGCAGCAAACCATAGAAAGGGTAAGCTGCCTGTTTTAGTATGGAATAAGTGTAAATATATGAGTGAAGACCTATCATCGCTGTTTCACAATAAATGTTGGAAAATGACAAAACTGCGGCATACAGCATATTTATCTGTTGATGCTTCTCAACAATGGAAATATTAAACTTTCAACTGTTGATAGGATTGATTTGCCGGAACTATTCAGTGAGTGATTATTTAACAGAAGAGTAATGAATTTATCATGATGGCGAGTGCTAACAAGTAAATCTTGTGTTATGATTAGAATATACAAGGGGGAATAACGATGAGGATCAAAACTATATTATCGATTAGTTTTAACGCATTGTGCTTTTTATTGCTGAATGGGTGTCAGTCAAAATCGGTAAGTGTTTCCTTTTTTAGTGCGCATACGAATTTGTTATCACGAATACTAAGTATCTTGATGGGTCTTGCTTTGATAAGCATTATAGAAAAAATCTACATAAAAGGTGATAAAAAGAAATTATTGATAACTATTGTTATTGCTGCTGTTCTGCTTATCTTACTTAATGTTTTCTGTTTCTAAATTCAGCTGTAAGACAGAAAGTGTGTGAAGAGATGATTGGTGAAGCATTTACAGATAAAAGGGTAGCAAAGGGAGAAAATTATGAAATGTCCTGTATGTCAGCATGAAATTAAAGGCAGATTTAATCATGTAATCAAGTGTCAGTCTTGCCAGAATAATTTCACGATAAAAATTCATAAATTAAGGTTTGTTTTGATTATGGTTTTGGTTTTGATGCTAAGCAGCATATGCGATGGTATATGCAAAGTGCTTAATCTGCCTTTCATTGTGCAATTAATTGTTCTTTGTTTATTTTTGGGCTTGTTTTTTTATATTTATAAATTAACAGATATGGATGCTTGGATTATGAGTGTTGAAAAGGCGGAGAATGAAAGGTTTCATTCTAAATAGTGAGTTTTGTTTAGGGTGTCATTAAATGCCGTTTGTTTTGAATCTTCTATATTATAAGAGAAGGATCAGTATGACTTTGAATGGCTGAATTATTGTTGGATTTGATAATTTATATCATCATAACGTGTTTAATTCTTGTGCTAATTTACGTTGCTAGTATAAGAAAAAGGCAGTCAAAATGATATAAAAATAGCCGATATTCAATTTTGAAGTAATAAAACTAGCTCATTTTTTTGCTTTGTTACAAAGAGGGCTTGCTTGCGGTATGATTATTTCTCTAATAGTATTGTAAAATAATATAGAGATTTAATAAAGCAGTGTCATTCATTTCGATAATGGTACTGCTTCTTATGCGTTTATAATACTTAAATATCATATCAGCTAATATTGCAGAAGCTGAAAGATATAGGACTGTTGACAAGTCGTTTATCTACAAAAGTTGGAAAAATGTCTAATTTATCAATTATAAGGTTGGAAAAATGTCATTATCCTATTTTTTGCTAACTTCCTGTACGTCTGAGCTTGTTTCCTGTATCGGTATTCAGCCGATAGAATGAATTAAGTACCGTTTCTTCCTTATCATTAGGTTCATAAGTAGAGTAGTAAGTACCATTCGTTAATGTTACTACAAGGGTTGGACAGATTGGTACTTCATAGCTTTCTATCGTTTCATCATTGAAAACTTGTATAAAGTATTTTTCATCCGCCTGCAATACCCATCCCATTTGGTGAGTGCTGCTCTTTTGTATCGGTGGTACTACAATCTTGTTTACCGCTATATCCGGTTCTGATTACAGCATTCCCTTCATTGAGTTTAACCAGCTGATTACCATTTGAGTATACAGCTAACAAATACAGTTTATCATTTAATTTTTGAAAGCCGCAACTAGTATATGAGTTTTGATGATGCCGCAGGAATTCCTTCTATTTTCCGACACTTCAATCCTTCAGCGGTAACACTGCATACTGGGGCATATTCATGCTATGCATTATGTAAAATTCGTTGTCACTAATCTGAGAAGTCATACCTAATTCACTAATCAATTCACTTACACCAATAAATATAAAAAGCAAGGAAGTTTGAAATCCTTGCTTTTTCAATGTTTATTAACGTGAAATCCCTTCAGCCGCCAGCTTTTCACGCAGCTTATGCTTGGTAGCTTCATCACAGAATGCCGCATCGACCGCGTTTAATGTGAATTGAATAAGATCATTAGTTGTAAAGCCAATGGCTCTTAATTGATTATGTTCATTCGCTAAACTTGTTTTAGAGAAATTCATATTATCCGTATTAACGGTAATTTTTACTCCCGCCTTAGCCATCTCTCGAATTGGATGGGCGGCATAATTCCGTTCCTCTTTTACATTAGATCCAACACATACTTCAGTGGGAATCTGTTTATCTGCCAGCTCTTTCAGCCATGCTTTATCCTGAACACAGTTGATACCGTGACCGATGCGCCATGCTCCCATTTTAATAGCTTCAGGTACATGTGAGCCTTCACCCATTTCACCGGCGTGAATTGTATAGGGAATGTTTAAGGCTCTTGCTTTTTCAAACAAAGGCGCGTAGTCCATGAATGGCCCTGTGTTTTCATAACCCGCCAAATCAAGGGCAATCCGCTCTCCCTGCTTATAAAACATATCAGTGGCGTCAATTGTATCAAAATTGAGCTTTTCATTAAATGCGGCGCAATCTCCCTTATGCATCATGCAGCAGATTAAGCCGCAGGTAATGTCAGGAAAATCTTTTTCAGCGGCATGAATGCCTTCAAGAACGGCTTCAATTGTTTCTGCCTGTGTCAATCCTTCAAGCATATGCTGCTGAGGGGCAAAACGTATTTCAGCATAAATCAATCCCTGATCGTTTAAGTCGCGGATTAATGTATAAGTACCATCACGCAAATCTTCCTTCGTCTGCAGTACGGCGATTGGAAAATCAAAGCGTTTAAAGCCTTCCTCACGAGTTTTAAAATTAGTGCGGTGCATTTGATCATAATATTGTTCAAAGGTGCATTCAGGTGCTACTACACCTCGTTTTACGGCTGTCTGCCAAGCCCAATGCATATTTAAAGAACCGTCAAGATGCAGATGCAGATCAATTTTTGCTGTATTCATAATAGTTAATCTCCTTTACTGAATATTTAAACTATATAATTACTATACCATTCAGCCTTTGCTTAGACAAGATGAATCCACTGCCGTCTAAGTTATAACTCATAATCTCAATGGATAAATTAATGCTTGCCTGATGAAACGATATTTCGTATGATTGAAGCAGAGGTGAAATAATGAGCGTATTAATTAAATTAAGAGATTTTGCTAATTTACCGGAAGCTGAACAGGAAGTTAAAAATTTTATATTAAAATATCCTAAGCGGGTACTGGAAATGACAACAGCTGAAATTGCTCAGGAGACTTACACATCAAGCGCTACGGTTGTTCGTTTATGCAAGCGCATCGGGGTTGGCGGTTTTAATAAGCTGAAGCTTTTGATCGCAAAGGAAAATGAAGTGTTTGATAATATGAATCTAGAGATATTAGATACCACAACGATTAATAAAAATGACACTGAGCATGAAATCATTGATAAAATTACAAACATTGATTTAAAATCGATTGAGGAAACCCGAGTGCTTGTTGATATTCATCAGCTGCATGAGGTAGTGGAATTAATCAGAAAGGCTTACATTCTCGATTTCTTTGGTGTTGGTTCTTCCCATGTTGTCGCATTGGATGCCACTTATAAATTCATGCGGGTAGGTAAGAATATCGCTAACTATGCGCTGTATGACCGGCAGTATGTGCAGGCGGTCAATGCTGATGCTGACCATTTAGGGATTATCTTCTCTTATTCAGGGGAAACCAAGGAAATGGTGGAAATCGCTAAGATTTTGCGTCAGAAGGGAATCAAGGTAGTTGCTGTTACATGCAGCATTGGCAGCTCATTATCCAAAGCATCTGATTATAATCTGACAGTCAGCAGCAAGGAAACAATTTTTAGAAGCGGTGCGATGTCATCCCGTATTTCGTCACTTTATATCGTGGATCTGCTTTATGCACTTTACTGCCGCGCTGATTATGAGCGGGCGTCAGAAATGATTAATAAAACTAGAATCGGCGGTTAATATTTCATAATATGAAATGACATTTCATATTGCCTGTAATTAATTGACATTATATTTCGTATATTTTAAGATGATAGCAAGGAGGCAGAAAGATGATAACAGTTGCCAGAATTGATGAAAGAATGATTCACGGACAGGTAGCCTATGCGTGGCCGGTAGCTTATAAAAGCGATGCTATTTTAGCTGTCGATGATGAAATTGCCAAGGATGCATTTCAGAAATCGCTGCTTGAAATGGCGGCTCCTAAAAGCATGCGCTGCTTTGTGCTGACGATTGCAAAGGCGGTTGAATTTTTAGCCAAGTATCAAAATAAAAAAATCTTTATTGTTGCGAAAAGTCCCGCGACATATTTAGAAATGATTAAGCTTGGCGCCGTGATTCCAGAGATTAATGTAGGGGGTATTTATTTTGCGGAGGGACGCTCACAGATCAGTAAAACAGTCTATGTTGATGATGCGATGATTGATGTATTTAAGCAATTGCACGCATTGAATGTTAAGCTGGAAGTAAGAGCTACACCTTCTGACACATCACAGGATTTAATGTCATTACTTTAGAAAGGGGTAATTTATAATGGGAATTACAACAGCATTGTTGCTGAGTGTTTTTATTGCACTTATTATTACTGAAAATTATGGTTATGGTTATTGGATGATTTCCAGACCGATCTTTGCAGGGCCGATGATTGGTTTGATAATGGGCGATCTGCCAACCGGTTTAATTGTCGGCGGCAGTGTTGAATTGATGTATATGGGTATCCTGCCGATCGGCGGCAGTGTTCCGCCTAATGCGCAGATTGCTGGTATGCTGTCTACGGTATTCGCGATTACCAACGGCGGTAATCCGGAGGTTGGTATTGCCTTGGCGCTGCCGATTGGTTTATTGGCTCAGCTGTTGATTATGTTTGCTTGGAATATTAATATATTGCTGATGCACAGAGCGGATAAGTATCTGGCGGACGGCAATATCAGACAGGTTGAACTCACACATCTTTCAGGGCTGGTAATTTTCTTCTTTGTATTCTTCATTCCGACCTTCCTGGCAATTCATTTTGGTTCGGATTTTGTAAACAATGTCGTTAATGCGATGCCGCCGTTATTGACTGATGGCTTGAAGATAGCTTCCGGTATTCTGCCGGCAGTAGGTATGGCTATGCTGCTGAAAATGATGAATATGAAGAAATATTGGCCATTCTTCATGATTGGCTTTGTATTAGCGATTTATCTTGGCTTGAATGTTTTAGCAATATCATTAATTGCCTTTGGCGTCGCGGCAGCAATCTACATCATGCGCAGGGACAACAAGCAAAATGATGAATTTGGTTTTGATGATGAGGAAGTAATGCCTGTTGAAAATGAAGCCGGCTTGCTGACTGATAAAGAATTGAAACAGACCTTCTTCCGTTCATTCTTCTCAATGACGAGTATCAACTATGAACGTTACTGCAGTCTAGGCTTCTGTTATGCCATGATTCCAGCATTAAAGAAATTATATACAGATCCTGATGAGCTAAAGGCTGCATTGCTGCGTCAGAATGAATTCTTTAACTGTCATCCATATACAGGAAATGCCGTATTAGGTGTGACATTGGCTTTAGAAGAACAGCGGGCAATGGGCAAACCAATCAGCGCAGAAGCTATTTCATCGACAAAGGCGGCATTGATGGGCCCGCTCTCCGGCATCGGTGATTCAATCTTCAAAGCAACTTTTATGACAATCTTTGCGGCTATCGGCGCCGGGCTGGCATTAGACGGCAATGCTTTTGGTCCAATTCTCTTTATTGTACCTAATGTTTTGCTGAATGTGTTATCCCGCTGGTATTTCATTAAATATGGTCATAAGCTGGGAACTAATATTGTCAGCAAGATGAAACAAAGCAGTCTGCTGGACAGCTTTGTAGAAGGCTCTACCATTGTTGGTATGATGGTTGTCGGCGCAATGATCAACGGCTTTGTTAAGCTGAATGTAGCTTATGCATGGACATTTGGTGAAAAGGAAATTATCGTACAGAGTTTAATTGATTCACTGATTCCATCATTGCTGCCATTATTGCTGGTACTTGGTTTCTATACGATTTTAAATAAGAATAAAAAAGGCATGTATATTTGTGTAGTATTAAGTTTTGTATTGGGTATTGTGGGAAAGGCGATAGGTTTATTCTAAATGGAAAAAGAAGCATTATTAAAACAAATTAAAGGACGATTGATCGTATCGTGTCAGGCCCGTGTCGGCTGGGCAATGTATGGGGCGGAAATCATGGCTTGTTTTGCGGCGGCGGCGGCTGAGGGCGGTGCTGCAGGTATTCGGGCGAATGGTGTTGACAGCATCTTGGCAATCAAAAAGAAAGTGGATCTGCCGCTGATTGGCTTGAATAAAGAATGGATAACCGGTTATCCGGTCTATCTTACACCAACCTATGCGCATGCGAAAGCAATTCTTGATGCCGGGGTTGACGTCTTGGCGATGGATGCGACGGATCGTCTGCGCCCTAATGGTGAAACAGCGGCCAGTATTTTGAAACAGATTCGTGAGCATTATCCCAACGCATTAGTAATGGGTGAAATTTCAACGCTTGAAGAGGCGAAGAATATCTTGGATATGGACTTTGATTTTATATCGACGACACTGAGCGGTTATACGAAAGAAAGTGAAGATGTTAAATCGGTGAATCTTGAGTTAATCAAAAATATTCATGCCATTACCGATATTCCAATTATTGCGGAGGGCAAGATTAAAACCGAGGATGAAGCTGTACAGACGCTGGCCGCCGGTGCGTTTGCGGTAGTTGTAGGGACTTCAATCACTCGTCCGGAAATTATAACCAAACGTTATGTTGACAGTATTACGAAATATCATGAAGGAGAGCATTATGAAGATACAGTTAGATAAGCTGATGACAGAGCAGCAAAATCCCGATACAATGTCCATTGATCGGATGAATAGCTTTGAGATCGTGAAGGCGATCAATAATGAAGATAAAAAGATTGCTTTAGCGGTTGAAAAGGAGCTGGCATCGATTGCTGAACTTGTTGATGCCTGCGCTGAACGGTTATCAAAGGGCGGCCGTATTCTCTATACAGGTGCCGGCACCAGCGGCCGCTTAGGCATTCTTGATGCCAGTGAGTGTCCGCCAACCTATGGCGTCAGTGATCAATTGGTACAGGGACTGATTGCCGGCGGCCTTGAGGCAATATTCAAATCTAAGGAAAATGCGGAAGATGACCGCGAAGCCGGCATTGAGGATCTTAAAAGCATCAATCTATGTGAGAAAGACGTTGTTATTGGTCTAGCTGCCAGCGGCCGTACCCCTTATGTAGCCGCCGGTCTTGAATATGCCAATTCCATCAATGCTTATACAGGATCGATCAGCTGTGTTAAAAACAGTGAAATCGGCAAAATTGCCAAAACAGCGATTGATGTTGAAACCGGCCCTGAGGTGGTTACTGGCTCAACAAGAATGAAAGCCGGTACCGCGCAGAAAATGGTGCTGAATATGATATCGACAGGCACCATGATTCGGCTTGGCAAGGTGTTTAATAATCTGATGGTGGATATTCAGCCAACAAATGCTAAATTAATTGAACGTTCAAAACGCATCTTAATGCTGGCTACCGGCTGCGACTATTCCCGTGCCGAAACATTGATTGAGACAAGCAATCATGATGTAAAGGCGGCAATCTGTATGGAATTGTCAGGTCTGTCATTGGATGAATGCCAAAAATTGCTGGCTGAAAATGGCGGCAATATCTCTGAATTACTGCATCAGCTGCAGAAATAAAACAAGAGGAGATCATCAGATCTCCTCTTTTATGTTGAATTTGTAATTTGCATATCATTATATTAATATGGTAAAGTAATTACATAGGAGTAAGCGATGAAAAAACAAAAAATTAAAATTAAGGGGATACCGTCAATAATCTGGGGTGAAGCAAGTGAATTCTGTGTACTGGCAGTTCATGGCAGTATGTCACACAAAGAGGATCGTATCATTGAAATATTAGCAGCAGCGGCAGGCAGCAAGGGCTGGCAGGTATTAAGCTTTGATTTGCCTCAACATGGTGAACGCCAAGGAAGTGATGCTTTATGTAAGCCGCAGGATTGTGCAGCTGATCTAAAGGAAATCATGGCTTATGCCCAAACACACTGGCAGCAGGTTCAGCTTTTCGCGGTGAGCTTAGGGGCTTATTTTTCCTTGCTCGCTTATCCTGATGAAGCGCTGAAGCAGGCTTTATTTCTGTCACCGGTAGTAAATATGCAGCATCTGCTTGCTGATATGATGCAGGCCGCCGGCGTTGACAGCGATAATTTAAAACAGCGTCAAATCATTCCGTTGGATAACGGGCAGACATTATATTGGGATGTTTATACATATGTGAATGAGCATCCAATTCATACCTGGCCGCATCCCACAATGATTCTTTATGCTGGGCATGATTATCTTGTCAATAAAGCAGATATTCTGTCATTTCACCAAAAATTTCCTGGGAAATTGACTGTTTATGCCGAAGGCGAACATTTCTTTCATACGCCAAAACAGCTGCAAAAGGCGGCTGATTGGCTGTCTGAGATGCTTTAATAATAGGATAAAAGGAGGGATTTAATGGCCAAGTATGCGGTAATGATTCATGGCGATTTCGATGAGTTTAATGATTATCTTGCGAGATCAATTGCCGGCAGCAGTCTGTCTGCCAGTAAAGAGGACAGCCATGAATTTATCTGTCCCAATATGCGCTGCAAGGTACAGGTTTTTGAGCGATACAGCGCTTTTGGTTCTAATCGAGTCAGTATGAATGTAACCGTAGTGGGTATCGGCAATGAGCTGCAGATTGCCGGAATTACGGCAGGCGGCAGTCAGGGTGTATTGTTTAAATTTAATACCGTGGGAGAGGAGAATTTCCTTTATAAGCTGAAAAATGCGGTTGAGGATTATAAAAAATTATATGAAAAAAATTATTAAACCAATTCAGCCGGTAAAAATAAAAAAACCGCCGGTATTGCCAAAGGATGAGAATAAACAGAAGCAAACAAGAAAGGATACCCAATGATTCGGATATCCTTTTCTTTTATTTAAGCTTTATTTCTTTAGCTAAGGTATCGGCAATTTCATCGACAATATCACTGCTGAAAGGATTACTCATGCCGGCTTGTGACAGGGCATCAAGATAATCAACATTTAAAGTGAAGTGAGAAAGCTTCTGATAAGTATCTAAAGCTTTGCTGCGGTCAATGACAGCATCACGCCAGATTTCAAGAGCGCTGATTGCCGAGGTCGCATAACTGATATAATAAAAAGGTGTTTCAAAATGATGATGGATTTCGATCCATTCATAATAGACTGGATAACCATAATATTGTTCATAAAGATCACCATGCAGCTGATTGATTTCATCAAGGGTCATGTCAGGATTTTCATAAACACGCTGCTGAAATTCATCTTCAACACAGCCCTGAAGTACAGAATTAACCAAATTTTGAAGTAAATCGATTTTCATCAGTTCAGCATTTTTGCCATACATTTCTTCATAGCTTTCCATCATCAATACTTCTAAGCCCTGTGAATGAACCTCCGCAAGATCAAGATTATTGCCATCATTCCATATTGATTCATGCATCAGATAGAAATTGTTGTAATGACCGAATTCATGAAAGAGCGTTGAAGCGTCACGATATGCCGAAGTATTAATAAACATGTAAGGGCCATATCCATTTAATATGGTTGAATAACCCGCCTGCATCATTGAAGGCTGATTATCAAGAATATAAGTATTAGATGCCAGCATGAAATTTAAAGCTTCCTGCATTTCCTTTGGAAACTCTGCCTGCAGACGTTCATAAAGATAAGGAATGCTGTCTTCAATCATAACGGTAATATCCGCTTTCGCGTCACTGATATCATAATAATATTGATCATCAATAGCGGCATATAATTTTGATAATGAGGCTTTTACTTTATCGGCAAAAGCGGCAGCATCTTCTTTTGTGAAATCACGGCCTAAAAGATCATAAGCATAATCGGTATAGCTTTCATAACCAAGCGTATGGGCAATTTCCATGCGCACCTGAATCAATTCGCGGTATAGCTCACCAAGAACCTTGTTTTTCTGTTCATAGATTGCATAGTAAGGTTCACTGACATTGGAATCTGTAAAGTCAAGATCATTAAGGCCTACTGTTTTACCTTTATATTCAGTTGTATAATCCGCAACCAACGCTTTGCTGTACTGCTGAATCAGCTCTGTTTCTTTTTCAGACAGCGCTTCAATTGCCGGTGAATTTAATTTGCTGTTAATCTCATAACGTTTAATGAATTCTTCACCCCAGCGTTCGGTAAAGGCATCTTTATACTCTGATGCAAGGATTTCGCCGGTGAGGGTATTCATGCGGTTATCAAATTTTGTATAGAAATTATCAAGCGTATTGACTTCACCCTCATAATATTCATCACTGAGATCCATATCACTTTTAATGCTGGCCAATGTATCCATAACTTCTAATTCTTTGCATTTAGCCATGATTTCATCGTAAAGGGCAAGCAGCTCCTGTTCTTTGCCGGTTTGTGCACACAGCGCTAAGCCTTGATCAAGCAGGGCGTTGATAGCATCTAAATCAGGTCTTTCGTAAGTAAAATCATTAAAGCGGAAGGAGACTGATTCACTGTCGATGATGGGCTCTGGCGGCGCTGTTGGAGCAGGGGCTGACTGACAGCCGCTCAATAGCATGAGGCTGAGACTTAATGCGGTAATAAATCCTTTTTTTAAGTTCATGAGTTTCCCTTTCTTATGCCTGCTGCAAGTCATTTAAGACTGGCTGATAATTAGGCAAGCTGGATAGTTGCAGCTTCTTCTTTAGCTTGGTGGTCACCTTCCATGAGGGTTAGCTCAGAATATTTATCATTGGTGAAAATAACCATCACAGCCATGTCATAACCTTTAGCTTTTAAGGCTTCTAGATCAATACCAATAATCGGATCACCGGCTTTAACCGTATCATTAATTGCTGCCAGACGTTTAAAGCCTTCGCCTTTTTCGTTGACGGTATCAATGCCGATGTGGACTAATACCTCAAGACCATTTGACATTGTTAGACCAAAGGCATGGTTTGTATCAAAAATCATGCTGATCTTTCCGCTCACTGGTGAATAAATCGTGTTACCTGTCGGTATGACGGCGAATCCATCACCCATCATTTTCTGGGCGAAGACTGGATCGCTCACTTCTGTGATTGGTACTACTTTACCATCAGCGCATGTCAATACGGATGTTTTTGCTTTTTTAAATAGATTGAATTTCATATAATTGTTTCCTTTCTTCCCAATATCTATTATTATACCATTTTTATTATAAAATAAAGAATGATTATTAAAAGGATAAATTAAATGAATTGCATAAAAGAACGAAATTTGTTGTGTGATAAAACAAAAATTAAACAGCTTTATCATTTAACTCATGCTTAGTAAATGATATAATACTGGCAGACGGAGGTAATAGGTATGAACTATCAAGAGCATGCAAGAAACATCCGAAAGAATATCGTAAAAATGGTAACAGAGGCAGCCAGCGGACATCCGGGCGGAAGTCTGTCGGCAGCTGATATTCTGACGGTGCTGTATTTTAATGAAATGGATCTCACAAAAGAAAATGCGGGAAGTAAGGATCGTGACCGCTTTGTGTTGTCAAAGGGACACGCGTCACCGTTACTGTATGCGGTGTTGGCAGAAAAGGGAATCCTTGATGAAGCAGCGTTAAAAACCTTCAGAAAGATCGATTCTAAACTGCAGGGACATCCGAATATGAATTATGTAACCGGGGTCGATATGTCAACCGGCTCATTGGGTCAGGGTATCAGCTGTGCGGTAGGTATGGCATTGGCCAACAAGGTGCAGAAGAATGATCACCGCATCTATACATTATTGGGTGATGGTGAATGTGAAGAAGGACAAGTATGGGAAGCAGCGATGGCAGCGGCTCATTATCAGTTGGATAATCTGTGCGCAATCGTTGATTTCAACGGTCTGCAGATCGACGGTGATATCACGAAAGTCATGAATCCAACGCCGATCGATAAGAAGTTTGAAGCGTTTGGCTGGCATGTGATCGATATTGACGGTCATGACTATGAAGCGATCGAAAAGGCATTTGAAGAAGCGAGAGCGACTAAAGGTCAGCCGACGATGATTCTTGCGCATACGATCAAAGGCAAGGGCGTCAGCTTCATGGAAAACAATGCGGCATGGCATGGCAGCGCGCCAAGTGCAGAACAGTGCGCGCAGGCAATCGCAGAATTGGGAGGCGAATAAGATGGGCAAGACAGCAACAAGAGAAGCGTACGGCAAAGCGTTGGCAGAGCTGATCGTCGAAAATGAAAAAGTAGTGGTATTAGATGCTGACCTGACAAAATCAACAAAAACCAGTGATGCGAAGAAAGCCTGTCCGGAACGCCATTTCAATATGGGAATCGCGGAAGGCAACATGATGGCGGTAGCGGCAGGCTTAGCGGCGAGCGGCCAGATCGTCTACGCGTCAAGCTTTGCGATGTTCGCGGCAGGCAGAGCGTTTGAACAGATCCGCAACAGTATCGCCTATCCGCATCTGAATGTGAAAGTGTGTGCGACACACGCGGGATTGACCGTGGGTGAAGACGGCGCGAGTCATCAGTGCATCGAGGATTTAGCAATCATGCGCGCGATCCCGGGCATGAAGGTGTTCCAGCCATGTGACGCGGCAGAAACGAAAGCGATCATCAAAGGTATCGCGGAAATCGATGGGCCATGTTATGTAAGACTGGGCCGCGGCGGTGTAGAAGATGTATTTGATGAGAACTATAAATTTGAGATGGGCAAGGGAGTTGTCTTAAAGAAGGGCAGCAAGGTAGCCTTGATCGCGACGGGTATGATGGTGCAGGAAGCATTGAAAGCAAGTGAAGAATTAAGCAAGGAAGGCATCGAGCCAACGGTTGTAAATATTCATACGATCAAACCGATCGATGAAGAGCTGATCGTTGAATTAGCGAAGAGCCATGATGTGCTGATCACCTGTGAAGAACATAACGTTGTCGGCGGCTTAGGCAGCGCGGTAGCGGAAGTGGCAGTGAAGCAGGTACCTGTGAAGATGGCAATGGTGGGCGTACAGGATACGTTTGGCGAAAGCGGCACACCAAAGGCACTGTGTGAAAAGTATGGCTTAGACGCAGCGGCAATCGTTAAGAAAGTTAAAGAAGTTTTATAATCAAATTCAAGCCGATTCACAAAGAGTCGGCTTTTTATTATATACATATATACAAAAAAACCAGAGGTTTTCTGGTTTGCTTGTGATAATCGTTTAGTGCTTCAATAGCTGTAAGTAATATTTATTCACCGATGCTGTTTTGAACCTCAGCGGCTTCTAAGATACCATCTTTCACAGCTTTCTTAGTCACTAAATAAAGAATCTTTAAAAATGCCGCAAATAATCCTACTGCCATCAAAAGCGCAAATATACCACCCATAACTGAATCCTCCTTGTTGCTTAAGCCTATTGTAACGGAAAGCAGAATCTTTGTCCAATGATTTAGCAGCGATGATGAAACCCACAGAAAGTTATATTGTTATTGATTGAATTTAAGGATATAATATCAGATATAGTACGAAAGGATGCAAATTATGAAACTGCTTAAATATCTATTGCTGGCGGCATTATCCGTATCGCTGGCATTTACACAGGCAGGCTGCCAAAAACAGCAGACACCGCCAACTGTCGATTTGACTTCTGAGGAAGCCATCGCAGAACAAAAAAAGTTTGATGAATTTATACAATCAGAACTGGTTGCCAGTGCTGAAAGTGATTATCTGACAACACATATCTATTTTGAACACCCAGAGAATTACGGCATTGACCGATCAAAGGTTGAAGTAACACTAGGCTATCTTGAAGACGATGATGCGGCTTATCAAGAACGTGTGGAAGAGACGCAGGCAACTAAGGCTGCTCTTGACGCATTTAACCGTGACCTGCTGAGTGATCAGCAAAAAGATGTTTATGATAACTATCTTGAAACCATCGAGCTTGATATTGCCAGAAATGATGAGAAATTCCGCTATGTAGGCGGCGACTTTGATACGATGACGGGTCTGCATACACAATTGCCGACTTTATTTGCTGATTATATTTTACGCGATGAACAAGATCTTAAGGATCTGATTGTTTTGATTAATGATGTTAAGCCATATATGGATTCCTTGCTTGAATATACTAAAAAACAAGCTGAAAAGGGAACCTTGATGATTGATTTAGATACAGTGATTGAAGATTCTAAAAAGACTTATAATGAAGGTGAAAACAGCGCTGTGCTGACCAGTATGTTTGCGACTATTGACAGTCTTGATTTAAGTGATGAGTTAAAAAATCAATATAAGGCTGAATTAAAAACGGCCTTTATGGATTCTTTCATTCCTGCCTATGGGGCGATTATTGAGACAATGGAAGGCTTGAAGGATAGTAAAAATAATACACAGGGACTGTATTATCTGGAAAACGGCAAGGCGTATTATGAGCTGCTGTTTAAAGATAAGACCGGTACTTCACGTTCTATCGAAGATACTCAAAAGCTGCTTGATGAGCTGGCTTATGAAATGATTACCGCGGCTCAGAAAATTGCCATGACTGACCGCAATGCATATGAAACATGGGCCTATAATGAGGCTGATACCGGTTATACCGATTTTGAATCAATGCTGGCCGATTTAAATAACTGGTTCAAACAGGATTTCCCTGATGTGGGTGATATCGATTATGAGATCAAGCCTTTAGATCCTGAATTAGCTGTAGCCGGTATTGCCGCTTATTTCAATATTCCGGCAATTGATGGCACTACTAAGAAACAAATTAGAGTGAATACAAATAAAGACGCATTAGTTATCGGCTCATTAGATACATTCAGTACCGTAGCCCATGAGGGTCTGCCGGGTCATATGTATCAGACAAGCTATGCTTATAAGAATATTCCCAATGTTTTCCATAACCTTTTTGCTAATAATTTAGGCTATACGGAAGGTTATGCGACCTATGTGGAATTTTACGCGCTGAATTATTTGAGCGATGTGCCTGAGAATATCCGGACACTGCAGAAGGTAATGAGCATTTATTCGAATTGTTTGATTGCGCAACTGGATATCGGCATTCATTATGAAGGCTGGAGTTTGGATCAGGTAAGACAGTATATGGAAGACAATGGCTTAAATGCCGCGGCGGCAGAAGTTTTGTATGCTCAGCTGCAGAGTAATCCAGGCGCTTTCCTTTCCTATTATGTAGGGTATGCGGAATTAAATGAATTGGAGAAGGAAGCCAAGGCAGCTTTAGGTGATAAGTTCACGGCGATGGGTTTCCATCAGGCCATTTTGGAAGCTGGTTCAGTACAGTTTGATATTGTAAAGCGGCATGTAAATCAGTATATTGAAGAAAATCAATAAAGTTCAGACAGCTTCGGCTGTCTTTTCTTGTGCTTTGAAATGGAGAAAAACTGGACTTACAGCTTAGGGTAGATGATGAAGCAAGTGGTATCATAGTTTTAGATAGGAGTGATTATATGCATATTCAATTGCCTTATGGTAATGGAAGGCTGGAAGGTGAAATTGATGATCAAAAGCTTCAGGGTTATCTGCAATGTCCTTTGAAGAACCATGTTTATGAAAGTGAAGCGGCCATCGTAGAACAGTCGCTGAAACATCCGATCGGTTCTAAAACATTAGCTGAATTAGCTTATGGCAAGCGGCATATCGTAATCATCGCCAGTGATCATACAAGGCCGGTACCTAGCAAGATCATTTTGCCTGCGATGCTTTCGGAAATCGAAAAGGTCAGTCCGCAGGCGCAAATCAGTATATTGATAGCGACTGGCTGCCATCGTTCAACTACCGCAAAAGAATTACGGGCTAAATTCGGCGATGAACTGATGCAGCGTTTGACGATACACATTCATGACAGTGAATCTGATCAAATGGCTGATTTAGGCATATTGCCCAGCGGTGCGCCGTGTCTGATTAACCAGCTGGCGGTTGAAGCGGATCTGCTGCTTGCGGAGGGCTTTATTGAACCGCATTTCTTTGCCGGATATTCAGGCGGCCGTAAAAGTGTACTGCCGGGTATCGCAGCCAAAAACTGTGTCTTGCACAATCATTGCGCGGCATTGATAGATTCACCATATTCACGCGCTGGTCTATTGAAAGGAAATCCAATTCATTTGGATATGAAGGTTGCCGCCCGCAAAGCGAATCTGGCTTTTATTGTAAATGTGGTGCTTGATGAGCAGCAAAGAATTATTGCCAGTTTTGCCGGTGATGCGGTCATGGCTCATGAAAGGGGCTGCGCGTATGCCGCGAAACGATGCGGGCTGCCGCCGATTATGAGTGATCTAGTCATTACCTCTAATAATGGTTATCCGCTGGATCAAAATCTTTATCAAAGTGTTAAGGGATTATCAACAGCCGCTGAAACATGCTGTAAATCTGGGGTGATCATCATGTCCTGTCAATGCGCAGACGGTATTGGCGGTGATGCTTTTTTCAACATGTTCGCCCAGTGTGAAACCGTACAGAAGCTTTGTGACAAGATTCTTTCCGTTCCTGCCGCGCAGACTGTCAGTGATCAATGGCAGGCACAAATTCTTGCCCGGATTCTTATTGATCATCAAGTAATTATGATTTCTGATCTTGATGATGAAGTGATTAAGAAGATGCACATGATACCCGCCCATACATTAAATGAAGCGGTTCAGCTAGCTGATAAATGCAGGGAAATAAAATCAATCACCGTAATTCCGGAAGGTGTTTCAGTGTTTATTCAAAAATAAAACAGCTTTAAATCTAGGTTTAAAGCTGTTTTTTCTTTAAATCTGACTAGAGAATCAGATTATTTTTCATAAACTTTAATCAATGCCTGGGTACCTTCATTTTCATGACCATTGGCAGCCAGTTCCTCATAGAGTGAACATACGGTATCAAGCATTTTTAAGTGTTCGCCCTTTTCGGCCATCACATCTTGAATAATGTGCATATCCTTGATGAAATGCTTAATGAAGAAGCCTGGTTGGAAATCACCCTTTAAAACTCTTGGCGCGGTATTATTCAGCTGCCAGCTGCCAGCCGCACCGCCGCTGATTGCATCCAGCATCGCCTGCATGTCAAGGCCGTTTTGTTTTGCATAATAAAGTGCCTCGCTCATTGCGCTTACCGCGCCGGCCACCGCGATTTGATTGGCAGCTTTAGTATGCTGACCGCAGCCGGCTTCCCCCATATAATGAATGCCTTTGCCCATCAATGCCAGCACCTCTTTTACTTTGTCGAAGGCTTCACGATCACCGCCGACCATGATTGACAATGTACCAGCCTTAGCGCCAGTGTCACCGCCGGATACCGGCGCGTCTAAAACGCTCATATCATATTGCTTAGCTTCTTTTGCTAATTTAACCGCCAGCTGCGGTGATGAGGTTGTCATATCGATTAATATTGCACCAGCCTTTGCTGAATGGAAGATACCATCCTCACGCATATAGACATCCTCTACATCTTTTGGATAGCCGACAATTGTGAATACCAAATCCGCATCCGCGACACATTCGCTCAGTGAAGCGCAGACTCTGACTCCCTGTTCCTTTAAATCTAAAGCTTTTTCAATCGTTCGATTATATGCCGATACTGTATGCCCGCCTTCAACTAAGTGAAGCAGCATTGCTTTTCCCATAACGCCGGTTCCGATCCATGCAATTTTCATAGTATTGTACCTATATCATATTTAATATGAATCCTTTCACCTGCAATTATATAGAATCAGTAATGAATTGTACATTAATTCAGCACAAAAAATGCGGAAGCGTGACTGAGCGGCCTTCACTTTGCGCATAGGCTTGCTGCGAAAGCATAAGATAAGCGGCTCGCATTGCTCACTTACCCTCTTTGGTGAAATAATCAGTGTTTTGATGTTTAAAATTTGGACTGAATGCTTATGAAAGCGGCAGCTTGCTTAACTATAATGGAATTGTGAGGAGGGATATTGTGAGTGAGCGATATAGAGCGGGTGTCGTAGGTGACGATATTACCGGCTGTCAGGATATCGGTATTTTTTTCGCTAAACAAGGTTTAAGAAGCATTACCGCATCCAGTCCGGATGAGATTTTCAAGCATCAGGCAGATGTGCTGATTATTGATACTGATTCACGTTTTGATCATGCGAAACAGGCTTATGATAAGGCTGCCAAGGCCGTAAAGGCACTGCAGCAAGCTGGCTGTACGCAATATTTTAGAAAGACATGCTCAGTATTCAGAGGCAATATCGGCGCGGAATTTGACGCCATGCTGGATACATTAAATGAATCATTGATGATTGTTATTGCCGCTTTTCCTAAAAATGGCCGAACTACCGTTGATGGCCGGCATTATGTATATGGCTGTGAGCTGGCGGCATCGCAGTTTCGTCATGATCCGATGAATCCCATGACTTCCTCAGATTTAGCGGCCATCATCGCTTTGCAGTCAAAGCGGCCAATTCATCATTTGCTGCTGAAAACTATTCGTCAAGGTCATCATGCGGTGCGCAGACAAATTGAAGAAGCTCAAAAAGTGGGCGGATATTTAATCTGTGACTGTGAGACACAGCAGGATTTGAAAATCCTAGCGGCGGCAATTGTTAATGAAAAGGTAATCGGCGGTTCTTCAGCAATCGTAGAGGAGCTGGCAGTCTATCACAAGCATCAGGAAACGGTGCAAAGTCATGCCATGCTGCCGGATAAAGAACGCGGTATCCTGCTGGCTGTCGGTTCTATCACCCAGCAAAGCAAGCGGCAGAGTGCCTATGCGCTTGCCCATGGTGTTATTCATATACCCTTTGATCCCTTAATGCTTTATGACCGGCAGGCAAGTGAGAAGATGCTTGAAGGCTGCTTTCAAAAGGCGCTGAGCCATCTGGTTCAGGGCGAGCATGTGCTGCTTCAGCCTGATTGTGAAAATGAAAAGGTCACACTGATGAAGACGGTGGGGCGCACAAAGGGTTATGATGAAAAGTCAGTCTCTAAATTAGTATCAACAGCCCTTGCTAAGCTGGTTCTTCAGCTCATTCAAGCATCTAATCAGCATCGTATCTGTATTGCCGGCGGTGACACATCAGCAAGAATTATTGAAATGCTGAATATTCATGCCAGTGAATTAGTTGATGAAATTCAAACCGGTATCTGTTCTTCCTTATCCTTGGGAGAACCTAAACTGCTGATGATCCTGAAATCAGGCAGCTTCGGCAATGAGCAATTTTTGATTGATGCGATTGATTATCTGAAGCAGTATTAAGCGCGGTACTTTGTTGCACTAAATGAAGCGCAAAAAATTGGTTCTTTCAAACCGTAACTTCATTTTTTATAACGTATAATTTAAGTAAGTGAGATGGTGCGGGATAAAGAATGAGAGGAGTGATTGAAAGCGTGAATCTTGATGAAAGAAGCAAGAATGTCTTTGATACCATATTAAATGATCCGATGATAAAAGGCAGTGAGATTGAGAAAAAGTTCAGTCTGACTAGAAAACAGCTAAGCTATACATTAGAGAAAATCAATGATGTTTTGAAAAGTGAAGGTTATCCGCGGATCGAGCGGAAGAAGACGGGAACTTTTATTGTTCCTAAACAGCTTTATGAACAAATGGGCGATCAGATGATTAGCATTGATGCCAGTGATTATGTTTTAAATGAAGAAGAACGAATCCGCTTTATCGAATTTATTTTGCTGAGCAGGACGGAACGCTTAAGCCTGTATCATTTTATTTCCATGCTTAAGGTAAGTAAAAATACAATTCTGAATGATATGAAAAAAGCGCAGATGGACACGCGCAATTATGGCATTGATATTCAGTATGATCGTGAAAACGGCTATCGTTTTATCGGCAGTGAGCTGGATAAACGCCGTTTGCTGATTGATCTTGTACATCCTATTTTATTGATGAGCAATGGCAGCCGTTGGTTTATGGAGCTGACAAAGGTTACCCGCTATGAGATTGAAACCAATGAATTTCGCTTAAGTCAGATTGAAAAAGAATTGGATATCCGTTTTACTGATGAGGTATTCAAAGAGCTGCCTTATATTGTATCGATGATCCTGCTGAGAATTAAACAGCACAAGGATATCGGCAAGCTGCCGCTGACTTATCAAAGCTTTGTTGGCACAAGAGAATATCAAGTATCAGAAATTCTGTTAAAAGATATTCCTAATTTTTCTCAGCAGGAGCATTTATATATGACTTTACAGCTGTTAACTTCAAATTTCTTTTATTTAGATATGGAAGAAACTGATATTGATCAGGTGATTTATCAATCGGTCAAGGATGTAATTGATAATTTTGAAATCTTAAGCTGTATTAAATTTAAGGATAAGGAACAGCTTGCAAAGTATTTATTTCAGCATTGGAAGCCGGCTTATTACCGTATTAAATATAATTTCCATATGGATAATCCGATGAAGGATATTATTGAAACCAAGTATCAGTATCTGCATGATTTAATCAAAAAGGTCATTTATCCCTTTGAGAACAGTTTAAATAAACCGATTCCGGATATGGAGCTGGGTTATATTACGATTTTGATCGGCGGCTGGCTGCGTAAAGAAGGTCAGATCTTGTCTTTTGAAAAGGGGAAGCGGGCAATTGTGGTCTGCAGCAATGGTGTCACAGTTTCTAACTTTCTGTTTATGGATCTGAAAAATATGCTGCCTTATATTCATTTCCTGAATTGCTATTCAATCCGTGATTACATGAATTGCGAAGAGGAATATGACATCATCTTTTCTACTACTTATATTAAAACGGATAAACAGCTTTTTCTTGTGGAACCGTTTATCAATGAATATGAACGCAAGAAATTTATTCAGAAAGTTAACAATGAATTGATTGGTTTTTCAGTGAATACGATTCAGATGGATGATGTGCTGGAAATTGTGGAACGTTATGCAAAGATTACCGACCGCATGAAATTAATGCGTGATCTTAAGCGTTATTTGTTTCCCGATCAGCCTTCCATTGAGAGTATGGATGCGAATGCGTATCAGCCTTGTCTGGCGGAGCTGCTGCCGCCTCATCATATTCTGGTGGCAAACGTTGAGCTTGAATGGGAAAAGGCAATTCGTGACTGCGCGGAGGTTTTAGTTGCTGAACAGATGATTGAACAGCGCTATGTGGAAACAATTATCACTTCAATCAAAACCAGTCAGCCTTATATTATGATTGCGGATGGTGTCATCGTCGCTCATGCCGGTGTTGATCAGGGTGTCCGTGAAGTATGCATGAGCATGCTTAAAATGGATCGGCGTATAAAGATCAACAATTATTTGGAAGCAGATGTCATTATTGTGCTGGCAACCCCTAATGTTCAGCGTCATTTAAAGGCATTAGCGCAGCTGAATGATATGCTTGATGAGCGTTTTAAGCAGCTTAAACAGGCTAAAACCAAAATGGAAATTTTAGAATGTATCAAATGGGAAGAGGAGTAATCAGTTTATGAGAGAACAGATGTTTTACAAGGATTTGATTTTACTTGATCTTGATGTCAGAAATGCCGATGCGTTTTTCGAAACGATGAACGGTATTCTGCTTCAAAAAGGCTTTGTGAATGAGGGCTTTTTAAAGGCAATCAAGCAGCGTGAAGCAAAATATCCGACGGCTTTGCCTACTCAGCCTTATGGCATTGCCATTCCGCATACAGATCCGGAATTTATTGAACAGCCCTTTATTGCTGTTGCACGATTAAAGCACAGTGCGGTCTGGAAGCTGATGGCGAGTGAGGATGAGGGAGAGGTTAAGGTCGTCTTCCTGCTTGGCTTTAAGCATGATGATTATCATGTGCAATTGCTTCAAAAACTGATGGATCTTTTTATGAAAGATGATTTCAGTAATGATTTATTATATGTTGAGACTCAGGAAGATTGCTTACATCTTGTGGAAAGCAAGATGGCAATATAAAGGAAAGGAGGAAAATTATATGAAAAAGATCGTAGTAGCATGCGGAAGCGGTGTTGCCACTTCACAGACGGTAGCCAGTAAGGTCATCAAGCTGCTGAAGGAAAGAAAGGTCAATGGTGTGATTGAAGCAGTGGATATGAAATCCTTAGACCGAACGCTGAAGGACAAGGATATCGTGGGTTACATTGCCATTACCAAGCCTTATAAGGAATATCCGGTACCCGTGTTTAACGGTATCGCATTCCTGACCGGAATGGGTATGGATAAAGAATTAGATAAAATAATTGAAGTGCTGAAATAGCAGAAAGGATAGAATTATGGAACTGTTAAGTACAATTTTCCAGTATTTTCTAGATTTAGGGGCAGCGGTATTCGTACCAATTATTATGATTATTGCCGGTTTATGCGTAAAAATGAAATTAAAAGACGCGATTTCTGCCGGTATTACACTCGGTGTTGCTTTTGTCGGCATGAACCTTGTCGTTGGTTTCATGAAGGATGCTATTACACCGGTAGCAACCGGTATGCTGAATTCAACAGGTCTGCAGTTGGATATTGTTGACGGCGGCTGGACGACGATGGCTACGATTTCTTGGTCATGGCCTTACGCGTTTGCTATTTTCCCATTGCAGATTGGGATCAATGTACTGATGCTGATTTTTAATAAAACAAAGACATTCAACGCGGATTTGTGGAATGTCTGGGGTAAGATTTTTATCGCTGTAATCGTTATTTCTTTAACGAATAATATCTGGATTGCTTTAGCTATTGCTTCACTGCAGATTATTCTGGAGCTGCGCTCCGGCGACCTGCATCAGAAAACGATTCAGTCAATGACTGGTATTCCAGGTGTTACATGTACGCATCGTACTTTATTCTTTGGCTGCATTCTGTATCCATTTGACTGCCTGCTTAAGAAAATTCCTGCATTAAATAAGCCAATTAATATTGAAACGCTGCGTGATAAAATTGGTATTTTCGCGGAGAACCATGTATTAGGATTTATTCTTGGCTGTATCTTCGGCGTCATTGCCGGTTATGATGTCGGCGGTATTTTGAATTTAGGTATTAAATGCGCTTGTGCATTAATGCTGTTCCCAATGGTTTCTAAGCTGTTTATGCAGTCTTTGGCGCCAATTTCCGATGCCGTTTCAGAGTTTATGCAGAAAAAATTTGCCGGCCGTGAATTGTATGTCGGACTGGACTGGCCGTTTATGGGCGGTATCAATGAATTGTGGATTGCGATTATCTTTATCATTCCGATGATCTTTATTGACGCGCTGATTCTGCCGGGCAACAATATGCTGCCGTTTGCGGGCATCATTAATTTCTCACTGGCTATTCCGGCACTGTTGGTTACTCGAGGCAATCTGCCGCGGATGTTTATCTTATGTTTAATTGGTGCTCCTGTCTTCCTGTGGGTTGGTACGGCGATTGCTCCGTATATGAGCGAATTGGCAAGAGCTACCGGCGCTATCGAATTGGGTGTTAATGAGCTGATTTCAAATTCATGTATCAATGCACCGGTATTCACTTACGGTTTCGGACAGATGTTTAAAGCATTGACCGGGGATTTTGTACCGCTGATTGTTGCCGGCGGCTGGACTGCATGCTGGGTTTTCTACAGCCGTTATCTGAAAAAAGAGACTGCTCGTTTAGAAGCTGAAGAAAAAGCAGAGAATGAATAAAAAGGGCTTATATAAAAAGGTGTCTGGCGGACGAACGATTTCATATAAGCTTAAGTATAGTTTAGCACAATTGGATAAAAAAAAGTGTATGAAATGGAAAGATTGGAGGAAGTCAATGAATAATTTAGAGGCAGCGAAGCAGGAAGTGCTGAAGGGCTGCAGATTAACGATAGAAAAAGCATTTACGGTGGGAACAGCAGGTAATATCAGTGCCCGTGTGGCAGGTGAAGAATTATTTGTCATCACCCCGACAACGATGGATTATGCAATTTTAACGGCAGAGGATTTAGTGGTGATGGATATGGAGGGAAAGGTTGTTGACGGCAAGTATGCACCGTCAATTGAACATAACCTTCATCGTTTGATTTATCTGAAGCGGCCGGATGTAAATGCCGTAGTTCATGTTCATTCAACATATGCGACGGCATATGCTTCTATTGAGGGAATCACAGTGATGCCTTCAATAGATATTGAATCAATCAATTATTTGGGCGGCGATGTAGACCGCTGTCCATTTGCGGCACCGGGCAGTGATGAATTAGCAGCATATACATCAGACTATCTGGGTAAGAAAGCGGCTGTACTGATGCAGAATCACGGTTCAACCTGTGTGGGCAAAGATATGGGCACTGCCATTACCGCGTGTGAGATTGTTGAAAAAACATGTTATTCCTTATTCTTGATCAATACGATGGGAAAGCCGATTCCATTTGATGCCGCCTTTAAGGAAAAGGCATGGAATAAATATTCAAACAAGTTTGGAGTGAAATAAGATGGGATTCAGGAAAATAGCGATGCTGCATACCGGCTGTGTAACCGTTGCACCTTTGAAAAAGCTGGTGCATGAGCTGTATCCAGAGGCTGAAATCATGAATCTTGTTGATGATTCATTATTGAATGATACGATTGCAGCAAAGGCGATGCCGATTGAGGTTGTGGAGCGTCTGGCTCAGTATGCGTTAATTGCTCAGCAAGCCGGGGCAGAGGTTATCCTGAATACATGTTCATCGGTTGGTGAAGCGGTGGATGTGATTGCTCCGATGCTTAAGGTACCTTATGTGAAAATCGATCAGCCGATGGCGGCTGAGGCGGTGAAGCATGGTCCGCGTATCGCGTTAATTGCGACGGTCACATCAACAGTAGCACCAAGCAAAAGACTGCTGGAACGCAATGCGCAAGATCAGGGACTGACAGTAACCGTGACACCGTATTTAGTAGACGGCGCATTAAAGGTACTGAGTGAAACTGGAGATCAAAAGCGTCATAATCAAATGGTTATTGATACGGTATATAAGGCAGCAGCCGAGAATGATGTGATCGTATTTGCGCAGGGTTCAATGGCTGTGCTTGAACCTGAATGTCAAAATTTAGGCGTACCGGTTTTCTCAAGTCCAAAGCTTGGCTGTGAACAGCTGAAAAAATATCTGTAAAGATGGAAAGAGGGGTTCTATGCGAATTTTAATAGTACCGGATTCCTTTAAGCATAATCTGACGTCAAAAGAAGCGGCAGCAGCTATTGAAAAAGGCGTGTTAAAAGCGGTACCGTCAGCGAAAATTATCAAGCGGTCAATAGCTGATGGCGGTGAAGGCTGTATCGAAGCGATTGCTGAACATATCGGCGGTGAGCTGATCCGTGTACAAGTTCACGATCCGCTGATGCGGCCCTTAGCCGCTTCCTTTCTCTATGTCAAAAAAAGCCGTCTGGCAGTGATTGAAATGGCTGCTACCAATGGCTTGACACTGCTGACAAAGGATGAATTAAATCCGCTTCAGGCATCTACATTCGGTACTGGTGAAATGCTTCGTGCCGCTTTGGACTTAGGCTGCGAGCGAATTCTGATCGGCATCGGCGGCAGTGCTACCAATGATGGCGGTTTGGGAATGGCACAGGCTTTGGGTTATCGCTTTTATGATGCTGATGACAGACTATTTATTCATGATATGTCCAAAGCCGGCGAGCTTTGCCGCATTGATGATGAACAGGCTGATCCAAGATTGAAAAGCTGTACGATTCAGGCAGCCAGTGATGTATTTAATAGTTTATGCGGTGAATCCGGAGCCAGCTTTATGTTTGGCGCTCAAAAAGGGGCTGACCCTGCGAGCCAAGCCTTGCTTGATATGGCATTAAAGTATCTGAATCAGCTGGTGATTGAAAAGTATGGGGTGGATTACGGCAGCCTGCCTGGTGCGGGGGCAGCCGGTGGTCTTGGCTTTGGACTGATGGCTTTCACACAGGCACAAATCTATTCGGGAATCAATTTGATACTGACTATGATCAATTTTGAAGAACAAGTCAAGCAAGCAGATTTAATCATCACCGGTGAAGGCAAAACAGATGGGCAGACCGTTTATGGCAAAGCTGTCAGCGGTATCGCCGCCATGGCTAAAAAACATGGTGTCCCCCTGCTTTGTTTGTCCGGTGCGGTAAGTGCTGATTGCCGCGAATTATATGCGAGTGGTGTAACCGCCATTTTTGATGCCGCGCTTAAACCGATGTCTTTAGCTGAAGCAATGGCATCGGCAGCTGATAATCTCGCCTTTATCAGTGAATCTGCGCTGCGGCTTTATCAATGCGCAATTACTAAAAGAAAGGATTGAGCCGAAGTTCAATCCTTTTTATTGCATACTTAATTCCATTTGAATCTTATTCATCATATAAACTTTAGAATTTTTTAATGAACGGCCGATATATTCAAGACCATTCAGATATCCCTCATTCCAAGCATCCTTTTTCTGTTTGCGCATGACAGCTTTCAAATCCTTAATTTCATTGCGCAGCCGAAGATTCAGCGCGTCAAGATTTGTTTTATAATTCTCTGCTAACACCAGATATGTATGAATCGCTTCCTGATGACCTTCTTTGAAATATCCGCGGTACTTTAAATCATAATGCACACTCATCAGCGCGTCCATGAAATATTCATAGCGGCTGTCGAAATTACGGCGTGTTTGATATGCACGGCGAGCCTGGGGACGGCGTCTTTCCTTGGAACTGCTGAAATTGGCATTAATATATTCACCAAAATTATCATAGCCGTTTTTTTTCAATGACTCATTGATTGAGTGCTTGATTTCACTGCCTACATTGCTTACTGTATCAGTAATCGCCTTAGCCGTTTCTTCACTGTTTAATGTATTAAACAGATCGTCGATGGAATCAAACAAATCATTTTTCTTCTTTGACATAGGCTTCCTCCTGCTGCTTCAATATCTGATTTAAGGAATTAATATCCATGTCATCCTGTACGAGTCCGTCCTGCTTTAAGATATTTTCCAATACGGTCATATCGGCCGACAGATTCATCATTTCTTCATCGAACAGTGATGAGGTTATATTCTTAATTGCTTCATTGATCAGAATAATTGTTTTCATCAGCTTCTGCTGAACAGCGGCAGCTTCGGCTGAACCGGCATGAGCGCTTTCAACGGCAACATAATTTTTAAGAATTTCAAGCAAAATCGGCAAATAATGCTGATATAGCTTATCCAGCTTATGGTTGCTTTTAGGATATTTAGCCTGCAGAATTTCTAAGTGCTTGAGCATCGCGGTTGTGCTGTACAATGCCTCAGACAGCTTTTCATCAGTAATCGTCGTATTATAATCATTAATCAGATCGATATATGACGGAGCCTGTTCAGTTTTGGTTTCCGGTTTTGGTGCAGGCTGCGGCTGAGCTTTCTTTACCTCCGGTTTGACAAACGTAGCTGTATTAGTCCGATTGGACAAAGTTTTATATGCTTCAGGAAAATATTGGTTAAACTCAATCATTTTGCCAATCACTTCATCGTTGTATAAAACAACAAGATTATTAAAGGTAAGTCCTTCATTGACCGGTTTCTTTAAGGTAATGCTGTCACTGATAGCAAGTGTATCAGTATTTGCAAAATATGCTTTTACCTGTTCATCAAGACGGTGATTCTTACCGGCGTTCTTGGTGGAAGGTTTATCCGGAGAAGCAAGCAGGACAATTGAAATGACAAAGGCGGGAATCAGGCCAAAGAATGATCCGAAATTCATCGGTGTACCAGACACACCATTGATTACTAACGTGATTCCGCAAAAGAACAGCAGCAGGCCGCCGATTACTTTTTTGATCATGGATATCCTTCCTTTCTGTACGATATCCATTATAGCATTTTCTTTTCACTCTGTGGAGAGCCTGCTGGTTGAATTTAATAATAAAATCGTCATTTTCAGAAAATGATCCATACCTGCACATAAAATAACTTAAATTATCAGATCAACGCGGGCGAAGAGTTCCTCATTGACAGGAGCACTGACGATTTTCAATGCTTCATTCTGACTGATATTTTGATAGCTGGCATTGATATGATATTCAATGGCATCACAGCGAAGGAAGAGTTTTTCAGCATTAATATATGCCTTATTCTCATTGGTGATTGGCATACCGCCCGCAATCAGCAGATGAATATCCGGTTTTGTTGGCAGAAGATCTCTAGAACATGAACCATTAACAATAAAATCAAGACAGATATCTAAACCAATACGCAAACCGTTGAAAGTTATTTCTGGTGATGGCAGTTTATCTGCATCATTCACATTTTGAGGCTGCCAGTGAATTGCCGACTTGTCAATTTTATTAAAATCTGGGTAATCAATGATAGGACCGCCAAGACCGTCAATCGATGACAGATTCGTCTTTGGCCATTGACCTATATACTGTCCATTTGCAAAGATTGGAATCGAATTGCGGATCAGATCATCTTTTTTCCACCAGACAGTACCCGCAAAGAGGATTAAGTTAGGGTATCTAGTTGTCAGCTTCTGAAAGCTGTATTCATCCTCTGGCTTACTGTCAGGCCAAATCTCTTTGACTTCATAAGAAAATGATTTCCCGTAATTGATAATCTCATGAGGATCAGTATGCTTTTGATTATCATTGATATTACGCCAGAAAAACTCCGGCATAGCGGCGATGACTGTTTCATCATTGGGAATATCTGCCAGTTTAGCATCTAATTTCTTATAGATTTCCTCATTTAGTTTTACAAACCATTTACATTGTAATTCTTTTTTAGTGTTATTCAGCATAACAATGTCTGTACTATCAGCTCTAGCGGCATTTAAGCGGTCATAGTCATTCTTATGATCCCGCATAAAAGCCTGTTCCAGATTTTGACGCCATGCAATGGCTTCAGAATTATTGATAAAGGGCAGATAATGAATGTTTGTCATTTTATTTTTCTCCTCCTGAAAGCTGAGCAGCAAGCAAAGCAGCGATAAACTTATATAATTTACTCAATGTATAAAGCAATTTTAATCCGTTGATTGAATCATCTTTTCTGATGAGAAAAGCTTCATTCGTCATTGAGTCCATATTTCTAATAAATTGATAAACAGGCTCAATATCATCCCAGTTTGTTTTTTCTTCATGAGATAATGTGAACGTTTCCTGCATACCCATAGGCATACGCTGAATCGTATCATTGTATTTATACTGTTTGACATATCCCTTAAGAACAAGAACAGCCTTTAATGCCTTAAACAGCAGCGGATCAGAGGGCCAATCTGTCTCATTCAGCATCGTAACCATGACTTTAATCGGATCTTTGATTTTATCAGCAGACAGATCTTCAGCTAAGAATTTCGGCCAGCCATCAATCATATTTTTATCAAGCAAAAGATGCAGTGTCTTATCAACATAGAATTTCGCAATCTGCTTGTATAATTGATAAAGTATGTTGCAGTATTCATGATTTAGATAGACTGCGTCATTGCCAACCCCTAAATTAGAATTATTCTTACCGCAGTAGAATCTTGTATCAGCGACCACTCCGGTTTTGACATACGTCGGATAAAAGCTTTTCATCCAATAATCATAATCACCATCCTTTAAATGAACCGCATCACTACCCAGACTTTGGTCATGGAGATGCTCAAACATGCTTGCGCATTTCCTAAATTCAATACAATCTTTATATTCCATAATATAAACCTCCTATCGGCATCAGCCATCTCTACTCTAACAAGTTCAGCTGCTGATATATGAAAAAAATACATTTCATTACAAATTCAGGCATGTATCTTTCGCATGACAGTGCCGCTGAGGTGCAGGTAAGCTGATTTCGCGTCATCTAACAGAAAGAATTGCTTACAGTAACAGCGGAGGTGATTGATATGAAAGAGAATCAATCTTTAAAAGTAAATCAAAATGAAGTTATTTTATGGCCGCAGACAGTCATGAATCTGACTCAGGGATGCGGAGAAGACGGCAGTCATCAATGGTTGAGTCATGAAGGAACATGGGCTTTGGACAATGCTGATCCTGAAGATCATCGTTTATTCGCTCCGGTCAGTATGATGTGTATGGGCAAATATCATTTAGACAATGGCAATGAAGTCGTATGGCAGTCACTGGCACCTGTGCTCTTTGCCGATGGCACACTCGATTTTTTAACCTTGGATATCTGGCATGACAATGACATAACTCATTTATTTAGGGGTATGACAGTTAAACAGGGAGAGGCTTTTCAGGCAATGGGCTGTTCCGGCATTGGCAGCGGTTCACACACCCATCTTGAGGCAGGCCGCGGTAAATTAAACATTGGCAATGTTTCCCCGCTTATCGAATCATCAGGTGTGACACATTTTGCTAGTAATAACTTCCACCCCGGCACCTTACCCAATGCAGTCGATCCAAGATGTGTCTATCATATGAATGAGACAAAAATCATGAATACATTCGGCATGAAATTTCAAAGCTTTGAAGCTAAAATGGGCTGGGTAAAGGATGAAGTGAGTCACTGCTGGTATTATTATGAAAATAATGTGATGGTAAAAGGCGGCAAATGGATTGCGGGTAAATATTATTACTTTAATCCAAACGGCATTTTGGCGGTACATACCTTTATTCCTTATATGGAAGGGGGACATCAACAATATTTCTATGTCGGCTGGGATGGCGCCATGGTGATTGACCGAACATTAAAAATTGAACATAACGGCCGAATCTGCTTCGATTAAATAAATAAAATGACAGTGTGCTGTCATTTTATTTATTTTATAAAGCTGTTGAGATCATAGGGTTTGGGGTTTTCTAAAAGGTACTCAAAGCTTTATATGCTGAACTGTTTGCTGTATTTGCGATTTACAATTAATGATTCATCATTATTCAGAAATAACTTGCGCCGGCATTCTTTTTCAATCTGTATTGACTGAATATGAATCTTATTGACCAAGGTATTCTTATTAATCTGAATCAGGCCTTCCGATGCATAGCTATTCTTTAATTCAGTAAATCGTTCATGAGAGCGGTATACTTCATCTTTGGTATAGATAAATACTTTATTATCTACACATTCAATATAATAAATTAAAGGAATTGGAATTAAAAACATATTATGCTGATCATCATAAGCTTTTAATCTTGTGTCATACAAACTGATAATTCTCATAATCTGTTTAATACTGCGGTCATTTTGTCCGTTATAATAGATTTCAATATTATTCTCACTAATTTTATCACTCTTTCTTAACCATATTTTCATTTGTCTCTCCAGCCCAACCCCATTAATAGTTAAACAAATTAAAGAAAAGGATAAAATAAAACAAACCATCTTCTGCATAATTAAAGGTATAAAATGCGAAAGCTGTAGTAAATGGTCATGAAAATGCAACATCTGTGCAAAAAGGGAATTATGTAAGAACTGCCCGTTATAATGAGGTGCAGGAGGAAATGTATGAATTTACTGGAACAGATTTATCGTGAAATTGATCATGAGCTTGGCAGTGAACGTGAGAATCAATATCTGTGTATCATGGGGATGAAGAATCCGCTTAAGTTTCAAGACTTGAATGATGAGAGCAAAGAACCCGCTGCTAGAATGACTGCAGAGAGCAATCTTGCCAATGTTTATCTGCCGCCTTGTCAATATGCCGCCAATTCAGCACCGACTTCTTTTTTATCCCGTTATGAATCATCGCTTAAATCATTATTGCCTTTACAAAATGACAGCTTCAAAAGCATCACTCAGCGCCTAAAGCTCTTTCCCTACCGTAATTTAGAAGCGAGCTGTCAGCAGCGATATGAACGCAAGCAGAGTTTACACAGGATGAAACAGGAATTTATGTTGAAATATGGTCTGGCAAGTGATGAATACCGCACTTTTATGGAAAGCTTTCTTAGCGAGCTTGAAACTGAGAATGATTGTCTGTATCAGCTGCTTGATGAACAGCAGCAAAAGCAGCAGCATGGCTTTGCCGATGAAGAGCTGATGAATGTAAAGGCGGAGCTGGAGCGTGCCAAACTGCGGCTGCCTGACGGCAAGATCATATTACCGGTTGCTTTGCATCCTAAAGACTGGAGCCAAAGGCTGGCGAGTGATTTTGACCAATTTCAATTATTGCGTTCATTTTATGCCTATGCCATGGATTATGCGCAAGCCTTTGAGAAAATGGTTCGAACATTGGAACAGATGTATTTCTTTCTTGATGAGACGGCAGATCAGCCATGGTTTACAGCTAAAAAGGAACTGACAGAAAAGCTTCAGCAATTAGATGAACAGGCTTGGTTTAATGATCTTCAGCGTCTTACATTTTGTTCGATTAAGGCGGACTGTCCTTTTAAAGAAAGATTGGCCGGCTGTCTTATAAATATTTGGAAAATGAAGAAAAGTAAACCGATGAGTACAGCTGCTATGGCTATGATTCAGCAAAATGAAGCTTATGAAAGATTGATTCAATCTTATGTGACTATGAATCCATCACAGCTTGAACTTGAAAAGCTGAAACCGCAGTTTGCGGATGAGCTGCAGGCTTTAAATCGACAGATGGAGCTGCTGTCCTTATCAGCGAAAAGAGATGCGGCGGAAAACCGCACGGCACTGCTGCCAATCAATACAAATCCAGACTTTAAGACATTTGAAATCCATTCTTCATTAGCTGCCCTTTACGAAGAACCGTCCTTGATAACCGCCGCGAAGGATTCTTTAATGGGCTTAAACGCGTTGTTTGGTTCCAATATTCCCTATGGTCTTGATGAGGAAGCGATGAAAAAGGGAATGCAGATCAATCTTGGCTTTCTGGCACGTAAAATTAAAATCAATCGGCCATGGTTTCATCCGGAAATATTCCGCTTAAGTAATCATTATTATTCAATCAGTGAAACAATGATTGCGCAAGGCATCACAGAGCTTGAGAATTTGATGAAAGAAAATTATCTGTTCCCGGTTTATTCCACATCCTTTGTGCTGATTAAGGATTTAACCCTGCAATTTACACTGGATGCAGACTGCCGTCGGTTGAAGGAGCTTTTGAAGCGTTATGTGCGTCAGGGGAATCAGTTTCTTTGTTTCCGTGAATATGCACAGGATATTCAGCCAGTGATGGATGATGATGGATCGACATTGACCTTACGCTATGCTTATCCGCAGCTGCTTGGTTATTTCATGCATTTTACTCCGGCTGATCAAAGTCAGAAATTATAAAAGGAGGTTTAGATTATGCCAAAACCAGAAGGAAATAAAACAGATCTTTCAAAATCAACGATAAGTGAAGCAGAGGAAGGATCAACAATTGATAAGATATATAATAAGATTGATGATCTTTTTGGTACAACCAGCAGTTCTCAGATGTTTACGATGATGATGCCGGGCACGGAATTAAATCCTGAGAATTTTCGTTATGATACACGTTTTGAGAAGCCGATTAAGGTTGCCGCGAATGAATCGAGAATCGCTAATAAGCTATTTTCACCCGCAAAGGTTGTGGGGGCTGATAATGGCCGGATGCTGGCTAATCAATATGTATCGGCGCTGGATGTTTTAACACCTAAAATTAATAATAATTTAATTAATGCCAAGAATAAACTGCGTGAGTTATTACGGAGTGAGGTTCAATATATTAATGATGAAGGGGTCACATTAACACTTAATCTTCAGCAGTTATTTTATATGCTGTATGAAGAGTATGTTGATGAAAAGAAAAAATGGGCAGATGCTCAAAACGCCCAGCGTCAGCATTTAAAAGAAGTTTATCCGCTCGATGATGCGGAAAGCCGGCTTAAACGCGAGGAAGAATTCTTAAACTGGTATCAGACCGTTGCGGAGGGTTATCTGCTGAAAATAGAAGCCTGCCATGGTAAGGTTTTAGGAATCTTCTCAGACAAGGATATGAGAATCATTGAAGGGGTATTGGACAGCGGTTCCGGTGCTGAATTGCAGGAAGCCCGTGATCGGGTCAGAAACGCGCGTAAATATGATCCCAACGGCGGTTATGTTTATCCAGTGGTTATGGAACCTTCAGATTGGTTTGAGGATCTGGATAGTAAATTCAGCTTTGTTGATTTATTGAAATCATCAGAATTCTATCAGGGTGAAGTGAAACGGTTAAGAAATAAGCGGGATTCATTGCTTCAGCAAATCATAACCTTTGAGGTCATGGATCAATCTAGTCAGATTGGACAGCGTGTATCGGCATGTAAGAGCGCTAAGGAAGCGTTGGCAAAACAGGAAAAGGAATTAGATGATCGCTATGGTGCTGGCTTTTGTTCTACCTTAAACTTTATCAATGGCATCATTGACAGTGCTTCTAAGAAAACGGCTCAAGAACGTGCTAAGGGGGTAACTGCCAATTTTGAAGAAGCTAATTTCGTCAAAGAGATGAGTATGCTGGAACAGGCGCAAAATGCCTATAGTCAAAGTATTGAAAGTGTGGCTATTGCTTCCAAGGAATTGATTGCTGCTAAATCTCAGGATTATACATTAGCTATTAAAACATTGTATCAGGAATTAGATGCTGTTAAGGAAGCTCTGAAGGAAAAGGAACAGGAATACTCGAATGCCTGTAAGAAAGAAGCCGATAACGCATTAGCCGGTAAATTACTGCCGGATGCCCTTGAAAATCGCTTCTCAGACATAATTATCAGCTCATCCTCTGAGGATATGAAAAAATCAACAGCGACCAGTTCTGACGCGACGCAGAAAACAACGGGCTTCAGCTGTCTGTTCGGCGGTTACTCACAAACCAACAGTGACGCCCATGCAAAGAGTCAGACCGATTTTTCGAATACCAAATTTGATTTAAAGATCGCCTTCCGTGCCGCCAAAGTAATTTCGTGCGTGATTGGTTTGATCCAGGTGTCTTTGTATTGACTCAGGAAATGTTTAATACAACTTCATTGAAAATATCTAAGGGTACTTTTGATGATCGGGATAATTGTATCTTTCCATGCTTCCCAACAGCAATGGTGATTGCCAAGGATGTCAGTATTACGCTTGAATTTTCAGATGAACAAAGCAAGGAGGTACAAGAAAGCTTTGAACACAGTGTTGCGAAAAGCGGCGGCTTCTTATGCTTTAAATGTGGTAAGGCCGTACCTACTTCTAACAGCAAAACGGATATAAGCGGTAAATCAAAGGGCTTTACAGTTTCAATCAAAATGCCGGGCGCGCAGATTCTTGGATATTTTATGGAAGCTGTACCGGCCGATGCAAGCGGTCGGCTGAATGATGATAAGTTAAATGCGTATACTAGTATTACAGAATTTGCGAATACATACCGCAGTTTACTGAATGAACCAATGCATAGTTAATATATAAAAAAAGGAAGGAATAAAATCATTGATGAAATGAATTTAAGCCTTCCTTTTAAATGTAAATTCTATTCAATATGAGCCAGCGGCTGAAGTTTAACGACCCGTACTCCGCAGCTCTCAATTTCATTGCATACCTCATTATCAGCTTCGGTATCGGTAATTAAATAGCTGACCTTGCGGATTGAACCGCTGATGAAGCTGTGCTGATTGCCAACCTTGGTATGATCGGCTAGGATGAAGCATGGACCATTGCAGCGGTTCAGCATTGTTTCATTAATTGCGACCTCCTGCAGAATCGCTGTTGTGATGCCGCCCTGAACATCAATGCCGCTGCAGCCTAAGAAGCATTTTGCACCGGATACGCGGTTTAAATTATTCAGGGCAAATTCACCGACCATGGATTCCTTTGGCACCCGCAGCTCTCCGCCGGTTAAAACGATGGCTACCAGCGGATCATGCTCCTCAAAAATAGCCTTGCCATTGTTAGTGATTACCGTACAGCGCTTATTGCGGATATAACGGATGACTAACAGCGCGGTTGAACTGGTATTGATGAATATCGTATCGCCTTCCTCAACATATTGAGCGGCATATTTCGCAATCGCATGCTTATATAATGCATTGCTCATCGTCGGATCATCACAGGGTATTACTGAATTAACCAGCTTTGCACCGCCGTAAAAGCGTTCTATCGCGTTTTGTTCTTCCCAATATTGAAGATCACGGCGAATTGTCAATGGTGAAACCTGCAGCTCCGCAGCCAGATCATCAACCATCACCTTGCCATATTTCTGCATTGCCAGCATAACCTTCTGGCGGCGGCTGTCAACGATTGTTTTATGCTTTTTCATGCTTTGTCAGCTCCTTTAATTGTGCTATTGCCAGATCATGAAGGGCATTCTTATTACTGATTTCAATAACCTGCTGCAAATGCTTTTTTGCATCCGCACAATTATCATCAAGCAGGTTCAGCTGTGCATAATCATAATAATAATGACTCAACTCACGGTTATTCATCATCTGGATATTGGTATTCGCGAAAGCGTTCTTGCTCTTTTTAATATCTTTGATGCATAAATAATAAACGGCATCGATTTCCTCCCATGAATAAAGCGGTGAAACCTTGCTGCCCTTGATTTTAGCGCCCTTCATTTTAATGGTATCCTGATAATATTTTTTCGCCTTGGTCTTATTATCAATACCAATATAAGCCTTAAAGTAATTATAATTGCGGATCAGCAGGTTATCGAGACTCTGCTTGAAGAATTTTTCATTTTGATCAAGTAAATCAATATTTTGCTGATACTGATTCAAATCGGCATTAACCATGAGATCAAAAATCAGCATCGTTTTCTTATATGCTTTAAAAATATCATATTTTAATAGCTTAGTCTCCAGCTGCTTGGCGGCATCAGGATCACAATCCATGACGAGTGTTTTAATTGCCTGACGGTAAAGCAGACGCAGATATTCTGACAGTGCAACAACACTGATCAGAATAAGCACAAGCGCGGCATAAAACAGCTTTGAACTGAGCTGTTCGGTTTGAATAATGAGATTCACTGAATAGATAATAAAAATTATATAGATAACTGCACTGATGATATTACGCCATTTTTCAGAAAAGGCATGTTTACGGATATTGAACATAAATACATCCTCCTGATTAAATTATATGAACATTTTGAATATTTGTCAATCATAAACCGCTGAATATTTTGAACGTTGTAGATTTAGAAAAAATGTATGCGATTACACAATCATAAATCGAACATATAATTAGCGAAATGTTCATATAACTACATTGCAAAATGTTAACGCTTTCGATAAACTAAAGATGTAAACGAAGCAATCATTCGAAAGGAGAATCATTGATGAGTCAGGTAGATGAAATCACAAGAGAAAAATGGATATTAGGCGCGTTCCCAGAATGGGGAACATGGCTGAATGAGGAGATCGATCAGGAGGTAGTAGAAAAAGGAACCTTCGCAATGTGGTGGATCGGCTGTACCGGTTTATGGGTAAAGACGGAAAATAATACAAACATTGCAGTGGATCTGTGGTTCGGCAATGGCAAGCGCAGTAAGAAAACAAAAGAGATGGCACCTTTCCATCAGATGCGCAACATGACCGGCGGCCGGATGACCCAACCGAATTTAAGAGCGGCACCGATCGTATATGATCCGTTCGCAGTAACAAGTGTGGATGCGGTATTATCCACTCACTATCACAATGACCACATTGATCCATACTTTGCGGCCGCGGTATTAAAGAATGTAGAAGGCGACGTACCGTTCATTGGACCAATGAAGAGCGTAGAAAAATGGCTGAGCTACGGCGTACCAAAAGAACGCTGCATCACGGTAAAGCCGGGTGATGTGATCAAGATCAAGGATACGGAGATCGTTGTCCTGGACAGCTTTGACCGTACATGCCTAGTAACCAATGATGAAGATGTACGCGGTGTATGTCCAACGGATATGGATGAGAAAGCAGTAAACTATCTGATCAAGACACCGGCAGGCAATATCTATCATTCAGGGGACAGCCACTATTCCGTATATTATGCAAAACACGGCAAAGATCATCAGATCGATGTAGCGTTAGGCAGCTATGGCGAGAACCCAATCGGCAATCAGGATAAGATGACAAGTGTGGACATCTTAAGAATGGCGGAAGCCCTGCAGTGCAAGGTAGTGATCCCATTCCATTATGACGTATGGACAAACTTCAAGGCCGATCCGCAGGAAATCCTGATGCTGTATGATTATAAGAAATACACCTTGGATTACAAATTCAAACCGTTTATCTGGGATGTAGGCGGTAAGTTCATATATCCAAATGATGCGAATAAACGCCAGTATCATTATCGCCGAGGCTTTGAGGACTGCTTCACGGATGAGCCGAATGTGCCGTTCAGAAGCATCTTATAGGAGGCAAAAAGAATGCTGAGGGAGTTTGTAGAAACGGGAAGATACAGCTTCAGAGAAAAGTTTGACAGCTGGGAAGAAGCGATCGCGGCAAGCTGTGAGCCGATCATCAAAGAAGGGGTGATCGAACCGGTGTATGTAGAAGCGGTCATCAATTGTGTAAAGAAATACGGACCGTATATCATCATCGCGCCAAACATCGCGATGCCGCACAGTACGGAAGGCGCTGAAGGCGTCAATGAGACAGCGATCTGCTTCATGAAAGTGGAAGAGCCGGTACATTTTGATCCTGAGGACCCAGAGAAGGACGCGCGGTTGTTCTTCGTATTAGCGAGTGCGGATCATGAGAAGCATTTGGAGAACATGATGCGGTTAAGTGAAATGTTAATGAATGAGGAATTAGTCGAAGAGCTGCTGGAAGCCAAGAGCAAGGAAGATCTTCTGGCCATCGATAAGAAGTATTATCAATAATAGTTATAAAGAACGTAAGTTCTAAGGATATAACAAAAAAGAAAGGGATGAATTTATGGATTTTTTATTAAACATTTGGTCGTTTTTTGCGAGCAACATTCTCACTCAGCCAGCCTACTTCATCGGGCTGATCGTATTGATTGGTTACCTCTTACTGAGAAAACCGATTTATGAAGCATTTGCCGGATTTATCAAGGCAACCGTTGGTTATATGATTTTGTCTGTTGGTTCTGGCGGCTTGGTTAACAACTTCCGTCCGATCCTGGTTGGTTTAAAAGATCGTTTTAATCTTGATGCGATGGTTATTGACCCTTATTTCGGTCAGAATGCTGTACAAGCAGCTATGGAAAATATCGGCAGAACATTCTCTGACGTAATGATCCTGCTGTTAATTGCATTTATTTTCAACCTGATTCTTGTTCGTTTAAAGAAGTATACAAAAATGCGTGCCGTATTTACTACTGGACACGTTCAGATGCAGCAGGCATCAACAGCTTTCTGGCTGATCCTGTTCTGCTTCCCAAGCTTAGGCAGCACGCCAATGCTGATTTTGATGGGTGTATTACTTGGTTTATATTGGGCAGTTGCATCTAATTTAACTGTTGAAATTACTCAAGATCTGACTGAGGGCGGCGGCTTCTGCGTTGCTCACCAGCAAATGTTTGGTTTGGCATTATTCTCTAAATTATCTGAGAAAATGTTCGGCGGTAAGAATTCACAAAAACTTGAAGATATTAAATTCCCAGGTTTCTTATCTATCTTTAATGAAAATATGGTTGCGACAGCCGTATTGATGACTTTATTCTTTGGTGCTATCTTATTAGTATTAGGTAAGCCTTATATGGTTGAAGCTGGATTCATCGCAGAATCACAGAATTTCTTCTTCTATATTATGACAACTTCATTGAACTTTGCTGTTTATCTGGCAATCCTGCAATTAGGTGTTCGTACCTTCGTTACTGAGCTGACAAACTCATTCCAAGGTATTTCAAACAGCTTCCTGCCAGGTGCTGTTCCAGGTATCGACTGCGCGGCTACTTATGGTTTTGGTTCACCAAACGCTGTAACTGTTGGTTTCTTATTCGGTGCTGCTGGTCAGTTCTTAGCGATTATCGCTTTGATTTTACTGAAATCACCAACGTTAGTAATCGCTGGTTTCGTTCCAGTATTCTTCGATAATGCGACTATTGCTGTATTTGCTAATAACAAAGGCGGCGTTAAGGCTGCTATGCTGATGCCATTCATCGCTGGTTTATGTCAGGTATTTGGTTCCGCTATCATCGCAAGCTGGGTAGGACTGGCTGCATACGGCGGTTACCTCGGTATGTTTGACTGGGCAGTTGTATGGCCGATCTTCACAGTATTAATGAAGTTCCTGAGCTACGCGGGTGTTGCTGTTGTAATTATCATTCTGATTGCTATCCCTCAGCTGCAATATCGCGCACATCCAGATACTTACTTCCTGATTACTGAAGATTATGATGCTTATCTGGAAAAAGTAAACGCTAAAAAATAGATTTAGTGATATAATTAGGTTAAATAGGAGGTATTGCTTAAATGGTTAAAATTTTGGTTGCCTGTGCGAACGGTGCAGGAACAAGCTTAATGATGAAAATGCGTGTTGAAAAAGCAACGAAGGATCTGGGAATTCAAGTTCAGACGATCCATCACTGCTCATTATCAGAAGGGAAGAGCGCAGCAACTCAGTATGATGTTGTGTTCTGTCCGCTGAATTTTGTCAGCATGTTTGATGACGCTGCTAAAAAAGGCGTTAAAATCTGCGGCATGAAGAATGTGCTTTCAGATAAGGAAGCAAAAGAATTATTAACTGCTGCGGGCATTGAATAATTAGTTAAACAGAGGATATCGGGGCAAGCCGATATCCTTTTAAAAAGGAAAGGGGGCTTCTATGAGTATTCGTCTGATCGCTTCTGATTGTGATGGCACATTACTTGATGATGATAAAAAAATCGACGCGGGAATGAGTGAGGTATTGCCCTTGCTGCGCAAGCAAGGCATTGAATTTACTTTGGCGACCGGCAGAAATATGGAAATCGTTATGCCCTTTGTGAAGGCGCTGGATCTGCGGGTGCCGATTATTACCAACGGCGGCGCGGAAATCTATGATGGTGAACGTTTTATTGTGAAGCATGCCCTTGCTTTGAATGATTTGCTGCCGATTATCGAGATTTTAGAGAAATACCGTATCCGCAGTGTTTATTATAGCAATGACTGCTTATATACACGTTATGCTGATGCGGTAAATCAATACTTTCTGAATCGCATGAATGGCAAGGTTGAAGTTAAAGAACTGCATGACCCCGCATGTTTGATTAAAATGGAGCTGTTTAAGATTGTAATCATTGAAACAGATCCGCAGCTGCTTGCGCTTGCTGCTGCCTTTATCAATACATTAAGCAGTACACATTGTCTGATTGCGGAAGATAATTTATGTACTATTACCCATATTCAGGCATCAAAAGGGAAGGCGCTGATGGCTTTGGCTGAGCGCTTAAATATTGATTTTGATGATGTGGCGGTAATCGGTGATAATCATAATGACTTGTCGATGTTTGAATGTTTTGCGAACAGCGCGGCCATGGGCAATGCATCATCAGTTATCAAAGAGAAGGCCCGCTATATCACCGAGGATAATAATCATCAAGGTGTATCAGCATTTTTATGGCGGGTGTTAAAGGGAGAAGTGGGTTAGCTTCTCTTTTTGAATGCAGACTTGTTTTATTTAATTGCCAATGGTAAGATGATGTCAACTAAATCAGATGGAGGAATTGGCTGTGAATATTACAATTGAAGAATTACAGGCATATTTGTATGATCATTATAAAGATGGCGGCATTGATCAAAGCTTATTTATGAAGCTGGTGGAGGAAGTTGGCGAGACTGCGGAAGTCTTAAATAAAAAGGCCGGCAGAAAATCAGCGGGTGAGGAAGATCTGCAGGCGCAATTGGGGAATGAATTAGCCGATGTGATTCATTATGTGCTGGCTATTGCTGCCCTCAATGGACTTGATATGAATGATATTATCATTGAAAAAGATAAGAAAGCATCAATAAAGTATCATCATGAAACAAATTTAGAGCAGTTTGTCATGCAGCTGCGAAAGGATAAAAAAGCATAAGTTATCAAGGGAGAAGCGTTTTTGCTTCTCTTTTTGCATGAAAAAAACCCTTTGAATCAAAGGGTTTAATTAATGTCTGCCAGCGCCGCCGCCTCTTGAGGAACCGCCGCCGAAGGACCTCCCGCCAGAAGATCTGCCGCCGCCAAAGGATCTGCCGCCGGAAGACCTGCCGCCGCCAAAGCTTGAAGAACCACCGCCGAAGCCGCCGCCTCTTGGCGGACGCGGTCCGCGGTCATGCCGGTCATAATGATCATGATGGTCATGGTGAATGATTACATGCGGGCCGAAGAAGCCGCCCCAGTAAGGACGTCTACGCACATAACCACGCGGCCGGGTAAAGGCACTGATAAAGCTAAGCACAATACTAAATACAACAATTAATACAAAGATACCTAACAGCAAGGAGAAGATACCTACACTGCTTGATCGATGTGAACTGGTACTGGAACTGGAATTGCTGTTATAATGACTGTTATCATTATAAATTGGCTCCTGAATAATCGGTGTGCCGCTGCTGTCCTTTACCAGATCATAGATGGCATTAAAGGTTTTGCTGACCCCCGCTGAATAATCACCGCTTGCGAAATCAGGTTCAAGATATTCATTCAGCAGCAATTTAATTCTGCCGGCGGATAAGAGGTTGCTTAAACCATCACCCGCAAGACAATAATAATTATCCTCACCGATAGCCAGCAGCAATAAGACGCCGTTGTTGCTTTCTGCTGAACCGATTCCCCATTGATTAAAGAGATCATAGGCATAATCTTCAATATTGGCACCGTCAAGGAAATCAACGGTTACTACTGCGATCTGAACGCCGTTCTTTTCTTCAAGCTCAAGATTGGCATTGATGATTTCTTCCTCAACCTCACGATCAATCACATCCGCATAATCACTGACATACAGATCATCACTGGGTTCAGGAATCGTATAGGCGTGGACCGCTAATGGTGAAAGCAGCATCAGCATAAAGGCAAATATTAAAGCAATGCGATTTTTTTTCATTGGCTGCCTCCTGAGAAACAACTTAACTCAACCCCGCTTATTCGATAGAGAATCGAAGCAGGAAAGCCTGTCGTTTGTTTCAAATATTCTTCAACTGTATCATGATATGGACTCTTATCGATCATATCGTTGAGTCCTCTGAAATCATAGGTTAAACTGATTCGATAATTTTCATCACGTTCACTCAGCGCCATCGCTGTCAGCTTATCCGAAAGGGCAAAGAAAGCCTCATCCAGCTTGGCGTTGGCACTTTCTTTAGCCTTGATCGAAGCCGCATCTGTTAAGCTTTCAATTGCCTGCTTCAGCGCTGTGATTTCATCAAATCCATTTTTCTGATATTTTTCAGCGATAAAGATCAGATTTTTTGCTGTGGAAATCTTACTTTCCAGATCCGCAGCGATACTGGCACCGTCCACCCCTTCATAAAACATTGCTTCTGCTGCCTTGCTGTAAGACGCGAAGGTGATCCGGCTTTTAAATCCGCTGACACCTAGGATCAGTACCAGAACAATCAAAAGGGCTGTACTGCGTTTTTTCAATTGTTCCATTTTTATCACTCCTATAAATTGATTTCCGTAAGCTTCTGTTTCAATTCGCCCTCAATGCGGCCCAATTCAGCTTCTGCTTCACGGCGTTTAGTACGTCCCTCAGCCTGAATTTTCATCACCTCATCGAGTGTTTCAATCAGCTTCTTATTTGTATTCTGCAGCGTTTCGATATCAACAATACCGCGCTCGCTTTCCTTCGCTGTCGCAATTGTGCCGACCTTTAACGTTTCCGCATTCTTACGCAGTAAATCATTTGTCATATCGGTAACCGCCCGCTGGGCTTCCATAGCCTGGCGTGAATTTTCAACGCCCAGTGCCAGAACCATCTGACTCTTCCAAAGCGGAATTGTGTTGACTAATGAAGACTGAATTTTTTCAGCCATCATCGTATCATTATTCTGTACCAGACGAATCTGCGGTGCCATTTGAATTGAAATCATTCTTGTCAATTCAAGATCATGCAGCTTCTTCTCAAAACGCGTACAGAATGCCGCGTAATCATTAGCCCGCTGTGCGTCCTCCGGCAGACCGCTCTTTTCCGCCTGTGCAACCAGCTTTGGCAGCTCTTCATTTTGTGCCTGCGCGAGCTTTTTCTTGCCGGCCAGGATATAAAGGGATAGTTCTTTAAAATTCTGAAGATTCAGCTCATACATCTGATCCAGCATCGCAATATCCTTCATCAGCTGAATCTGATGCTTTTCAAGTACAGCGATAATCTTTTCAACATTGGCATCAGCCTTGTCATACTGAGCCTTTAGCTGAGTAATCTTATTTGACTGTTTCTTAAAGAAACCAAAGAAACCGTTATTTTCTTCATTATCAATTTCAAAACCCTTTAATTCAGTAACCAGACTGGTCAGTGATTCACCGACTTCACCTAGATCCTTTGTTTTTACTTTATCCAGTGCTGACTGAGAAAATGTTGAAATCTTAGTCTGAGCAGCGGCTCCGTATTGGAGGATTACATTTGAATTAGTCAAATCGATCTTTTCCGCAAAATCATTGACCAGCTGGCGCTCTTCTTCACTCAGCGTTTCTTCATCAAGCTGTACCGGTTTTATTTCCTTTACCGGTTCACTGACTTCTTCTGCCTTCAGATCTTCAGTTGGATCTAATGTCAAGGTAGGTAATACACTCTTCTTTTCTTCCATGTTCGTTCTCCTTATCGAATTTTTTCATCAAGCAGTCCCTGCTGCTTCATCAAGGTTTCAAGCACTTGAACATCACTGCTGATATCCATGGCTTCATCACTGTAAAGCAGGTCAACTTGTTTTTCAATTGCTTCCGCGCCGATTTCAGCGGATCGTTTGATTTGCGCGATCGTATTCTTTACCTGCTCGCCCTGCATCTCGATATCCTCAAGCTTGTCATAGGAATGAAACAGCTTGATCAGCGTCGGCAGATAATAGCTGAATAATTTACGCACTTTATTTACCGCCATCGGATGTTCATTCAGATAGTCATAAATATTGCCTACCGCTTTTTCAATGCGGCGAATCTGCGCGCTTACAGTTTCATCGGCTATCATTTCATCACACTCACGCAGCTGGGCAAGAATGTCCGATCGTTCACTTTGCAGCTTAAGATTGGCAGCCTCCTGTTCAGATTCAGGTACCATGGTGGTTTCAGTAATCACTTCTGGTTTGAATTTAACCTTTTCTGAAATCACATAGGTCAATAAAGCGGCTGCGATACAGATCAGATAATCGGAAAGCTGGGTCATCTTTAAAAAACAGGCAAGGATGATCCAAACCAGACCGCCCAGATAGATCGGCATGGCACTTTTCTTAACCCTGGTCGTGGTTTTCTTTATCATTAGCTTCACCTTCGCTTCTATTCATTATTTTACCATTCTAACACTTGTTTTACCATCTAAGTTACAAGAATGTTATACTATTTTTGCCTCATTTGGCGTTTTTTTGCCGGATGCTTGGAAATAGAGTTAGAATGGGTTATAATATGAAAAGTGAAAAAGAGGTTAAATTATGGAAAAATTGCAATTAAAAGATTTTCTGAATTATGCTTATATTTCAAATTTAAAGTCATCGGATGATAAAGAACGCCTGGCATTTGTCGTTTCTGCTGCCAATGCTGATACTAACGGTTATGATCAAAATATATATGTTCTTGATCAAGATGTCAGACAGTTAACCAGCGGCAATCATGAAGCGGGTTTTATTTGGGAGGATAATGATCATCTCTTATTTAAGGCGATGCGTGATGAGGCAGATAAAAAGAAGGCTGCTGATGGTGAAGAACTGAGCGTATTCTACCGCATATCAACGCATGGCGGTGAAGCGGTTAAGGCGTTTGAAGTGCCTTATACAGTTACAGCTTATGAAAAATTAGATGCAGACCGCTATTTAATGTGTGTGAATTATAATTTGAATTACTCAATGATGGCGGAGTTGAATGATGAGGAGAAACAAAAGCTGCTGAAACAGAAAAAAGCGGATCAGGCAGTTGAGGTTGTGGATGAGCTGCCGTTCTATTTTAATGGCGCTGGCTTTGTCAATAAGACACGTTCCCGTCTGATGCTGTACAGTGTGTCTGATCAGTCAGTGAAATGGCTGACACCATTACATATGGATGTGAGCGGCATCAATTTGCATCCACAGAAAAATAAAGTGCTTTTCTCAGCGGTTACATATCTTGTACAGCCTAATTTGCAGGCAGGTATTTACTGCATCGACTTAAATGATCAAACGATGGAAGAATTATATCCGGAAGGCCGTCATGATATTGCGCAGGTTTGCTTCTTCGATGATGAAATCTTAGTTTTAGCGGCTGGCAATGATCGTTATGGTTTAAATGAGAACCCTGAATTTTATTTGCTGAAAGAGGGAAATCTTGAACTGCTGGCGCATAATGAAGATGCGGTAGGCAGCAGTGTGGGCAGTGACTGCCGTTATGGCGGCGGTAAGATGTCATTCGTAAAGAATGGTAAATTCTATTTTGTAACGACACGACGCAATGCTTCACATCTTTATTCCTTAGATCATAAAGGCAATATTGAACCGGTATTTACAGAAGAGGGTTCCTTGGACTGCATCGCTGAGTATCAGGATGGCATTGCCGCTGCGGCCATGCTTCAGGGCAAGCTTCAGGAAGTGTATATGCTTAAGGATGCGGGTATTCAGCTGAGTGCTTTAAACGAAAAGGCGCTGAAGGATAAATATGTCGCTGATTATGAAAAAATAACGTTTGAAAATGATGGTGTTGATTTAGACGGCTGGGTTTTAAAACCCTATGACTATGATCCGAATAAGAAATATCCGGCTATTTTGGATATTCACGGCGGACCTAAGACAGTTTATGGGGAAGTGTTCTATCATGAAATGCAGGTTTGGGCTTCTGAGGGGTACTTTGTGTTCTTCATGAATCCGCGCGGCGGAGATGGACGCGGTAATGCGTTTGCTGATATCCGCGGTAAATACGGTACGATCGATTATGATGATTTAATGAAATTTACCGATGTTGTGCTTGAAAAATATCCGGCCATCGACCCAGCTCGGCTTGGTGAAACCGGCGGCAGCTACGGCGGCTTCATGAGTAACTGGATCATTGGTCATACTGACCGTTTTGCGGCTGTGGCTTCACAGCGTTCAATCGCTAACTGGGTTGGCTTCAATGGCACCAGTGATATCGGTCCGCATTTTTCCAAGGATCAGTGCGCGGGCGATGTATGGGAAGATATGGAGAAATTATGGTGGCATTCACCATTAAAATATGCAGATAAGGCTAAAACGCCAACCCTGTTCATTCATTCTGATGAGGACTATCGCTGTCCGATTTCCGAAGGCTATCAAATGGCTTCGGCTTTGATGCAGCATGGTGTGCCAACCCGTTTGGTTGTGTTCCATGGTGAAAATCATGAGCTGAGCCGCGGCGGCAAACCGCTGAACCGCATCCGCCGTTTAGAGGAAATCACAAACTGGATGGATAAGTATTGTAAAGGATCGGAGTAACTATGAGTAAAAAAGATTTGAAGTTTGTAGGTATTATTGTAGCTGTTGCGGCGCTGATCGGTGTGATTATGCTGGTTGTGAAACTGACGAGCAAGCCGAAAGAGCTGGGTATCGTCCAGCATGGTGAGGAAGTGATCCTGACTTTTGATATCGCGAAAGACGCAACCTATGATTTTGAAGGTGATTACGGTAAAATGACACTTGAGGTCAAGGATCACAAGTTTAGAGTTATCGATGTCGAATGTCCAAACCATCTATGTGAACAGATGGGGTGGATTGATTCTGAATCGCTGATTCCTATCGTTTGTCTGCCAAATGGTATAATGGTCAGCAGTGCGATGGAATAAAAAGTCATCATGAATGATTAAAATGAAGGTACAGCAGTTGCTGTGCCTTTTATTATGATAAAAAAAACCGCGTCTGCGGTTTTATCGGTATTCAACAACTACCGTTTCGCCTGCTTTCACATCCATGTCATGATGATAAGCAAGAATCTCATAGTCTGTATAATTTACAATAATCATCGGTGTATCCAAGGAAACACCTTTGCTTTCCGCAAATGCACGGTCAATTTTTAAAAGCGGCGTTCCCATTTTCACATGATCGCCGACCTGTGCCAGCTGCGTAAATCCTTCACCCTTTAAATCCACGGAATCAAGTCCGATATGAATCAGTACCTCAACACCATTATCCAGCTTTAAACCAATCGCGTGTTTGGTTTTAGGAAACAGGCAGATTTCACCATCCGCCGGTGCTACGACAACATCGCCGCTTGATCTGACAGCAATACCGTCACCCATCATTTTCTGAGCAAACACTGGGTCCTTGACTTCTTCCAAGCTCATCGTATGTCCGTCGATGGGCGCTGCTAAATGATAAACAGCCTTATTTTTTTTGAATAGATTAAACATATTTGCCTCTCATTGCCCCTACTTGGCATATTCCATAATACTAGCAGTTGTAAACGTTGTCAATGAGTTTTTAAACGACTTGAAAAATAAAGAATTTCAGGTAATTCGTCTCCGGCACATTCCATAAAATCGGGTGATCCCACGCCTGATGGTAAACGGCAATCTGACGCAGCTGAACTGCCGCATCCTCCGCCGCATCATGCAGCATTTGTTTAAATAATCCCTCGTTCATAAAATGGGAGCAGGAACAAGTGGCCAGATAACCGCCGCGGGGCAGCAGCTTCATCGCTTTGGTGTTGATTTCCTTATAACCCTTTGTCGCGTTGCGCACGGTTTCACGGCTTTTAGTAAAGGCCGGCGGGTCAAGAATAATGAAATCAAACTCTTTGCTGCGGCTCTTGATCAATTCATCAAGTAAATCAAAGACATCACAGCAGCGGTATTCTACATTTAAATGATTGGCTTTGGCATTCTTTTCCGCCATTGCGATGGCTGATTCAGATATATCTACGGATACAACACGTTCTGCGCCGCCCTTTGCCGCATTTAAACCAAAGCTGCCGGTATGTGTAAAGCAATCCAGTACATGCTTGCCCTGAGTCAGCTTGGAAATAGCTAGACGGTTATATTTTTGATCGAGGAAGAAGCCGGTTTTCTGACCGTTTTCCACATCAACATCATAGGTTATGCCATTTTCACAGATCTGGGTAAACGCTGTTTTTGGCGCTGTTGGCAGTTCTTCACAAAGAAACCAGCCCTTGTTTTGATCTAACCCCTCCAGCTCACGGATTGCCACATCATTGCGTTCATACAAACCATCGATGATCTGCCCGTCTTCACGCAGGATTCTGATCAGCATCGGAAACAGTTTATGCTTAATTTTCTCAATGCCCAGCGACAGTGTCTGCGTAACTAAAAAATTATTGAAACGATCCACGGTCAGTCCCGGAAAGAAATCCGCTTCACCAAATATGATCCGGCAGTTTGTAATATCTGACTGCATGACTGTCTTACGATATTCCCAGGCATGGCGCAGCCGCCGTTCATAAAAGGCATCATCAAATCGATCATTCGCATTGCGTGAAATGATGCGGATTCTGATCTTTGACTTTTCACTGATAAATCCACTGCCTAAATATTTATTCTTTAATGAAAAGACATCTACCAGATCGCCGTTTTCATAATTGCCTTCGACATTTAAAACCTCCTGTTCAAATACCCAGGGGTGATTGCTTTGAATGCTTTTCTTTGCTTTATCACTAACGGTAACCACCGCTAAATTTAACTCTCTGTTCATTCTGTATCTCCTTTTACCGGCCTATTATACCACATTCCATAAGCATAAAAACAGCGCCGATGACGCTGTTAATGACTTTCTTCACATAAAGCGAACGGCTGCAGTTCAAAAGGCTCAAACTGCTTCTGCAAAGCCGCCAGCTTCTTTAGATTCACTTCTTCATCATACTCACTGCTTTGCTGCTGATCGAGTATCTGTGAGATGATCGCGGAGGTTGCTTTATTCAGGGTGCATGTTTTCATACCGTTGATCACACTGTTTTTATCAAGCAGAACGAAACAGAAGTTGTAGCAGTCGGCTTTCACAAAGGCTTCCTCATCATGAATATTAAAATAGAAATCACTGGTTTCAATCACACCGTCAACACTCAGCAGGAAAATCAGCTGATCACTTTTATTAACAATTTGAATCAGCATCTTTTTATTCTTAAATAGCTTTAATTCAGTATCTGACCAGAATTCATCCGCCATAACGGCATAAAATGTATTATCCTCAAAACTGATATAAGTTCCTGCCTCACTAAATTCCACAGGAAATTTTTCATTAATCTTCAGCTGCATAACTACCTCCCGCCAGTTTATTTACCTGGGCATTCTTTGATATTTCATAGCTTTTCGCATAAAGCTCATCAATAACACAATCATCCTTGATAATCGCATGATCAGCAATCACGATTTTCGCATCACAATTCTCTAAAATCAATGTTTTAGCCTCGATTCGATCCACATGCATATGACTTGTCTCAAACTGCTTATTAACCAAATCACGGTAATCCGCCATGGAAATGATATCGTCAAAGATTGAGCGATCCTTCAGCTTGTTGGCAATAATCAGCTTATCGGCTTTTAATTCTGTCACAAATGTATTGAAATAAGGCCGGATATACATTACCTCAGCCTGTATGGCTGGTATGTAGAAGGGCGCAAAGCTGATGAAATGACCGCATTCAATGGCTTTGGCGCATTCTAAAAAATACTTATTTAAGATATTGATATAATTAAACTCATAATCCAAAACACTGCTTGTATAATTCTCATAAGTTACCGCCGCGATACTGCCGCTGATTTTGCGGCTGCCTAAGGAGGTACCGTCTTTACTTGAAGCATTGCGGAAAACCTTACAGGTGGTACGGTCAAAGCTTGCTAAACCCATAGCGGTAATCGTTAAGGCGCGTACCTTTTCCTTCATTGTACATTCACTGAAGCTGAGACAGTCATGAATCATTGAATTTTCAATGGTACAGGGTCCCATTGCTTTCAGACGTTCAATCTCACAGCCGCTGATTAAACAGCTGTCACCGGCTTTAACCTTCTCGACATAGCTTTCAGTAATGGTCAGCGGCTCCGAGGAGGAAATTTTACGCTTAACCATTTTAAATCGTCCAAACTGCTGAAATTCACTCTTTTTCATAGAACCTCCTCAGCTTAATTTTTTATAATCAATCGCTGGTTCTTCTAATTCATCTTCAAGCGCATCGATCAATTCATCGATGTGATTGTTTAAATCATCAAATTCTTCATCACTCATCTGTTCATAGAAATTAATCATATCTTCATCAAGACCTGCTTGTTTCATCTGCGCTACAATCATTTCGCGGCTCAGGGAATCATCATCAAATACCTCATCAAAGTAAGTTGAAATCACATGGTCATCAAGCCATTCTAAGTGATCCTCAACGATGATATTTGTCCCTAATTCCGCAAAGGGCTCAAGGATACTGCTCATATTGCTGTCGCGGACTTTGATTGTTTGATAAGGGCCATGCCAGATCATTCGATTCAGCAGCATATCCACAATGTTGTAAGCAATAGTTTTTAATGAACAGTTCTCTAAGCGCATCTCTTCAATATTCTCTTCATCGGCAATCAGCAGGAGTACCGGATAGAAATCATTCTCACTCCGTGCCTCTTCATCATACACGCTTACGACATCGATTTCAATCGTGTCATACAATTTTTCCGCATTCAAACTCAGCGGATCAAAATCCAAATCAAGACCAAACGGATGGACAGTCAAGGATAACGGATGAATCGTATAGCCGCCTTTAAGATCGATGCTGATCTGTGACTTTTCCAATTTGACAGCATTGCGTGCCAGTTCACTGATGACACTGACCATTTTTGTAAAGGCATCGGTAAAATGAATCAATTCTTCAATTTTCAAAATCTGATGCGGATTAAAAACGTTGCAGCGAGTCAGCATGCCGCCGTAAGTATTGCTGGAAAAATCATAGATTGAGCGATCCTCACGATAATCCAATCGTTTAATCGTCATTGTCAGCGTATCATGATAGCGTATGGCACTGTAATCCATGGCATTTACATTCATATTCACAAACTGAATCAGCTTGTCTTCATTGGCATAGGCATCAATAATCACTTCATCTTCACAGATACTGGCAAAATAGAACGTGCGGTTCTGCGGAGTTTGAACTTCATAGATCGCGTTATACATACTGTCCTGCCAATTTTTAATGGCTGTCAATGTCTTAAACGCAGCATTGATGCGCACACGGCATTCGGTTTCAACGTGATGGCCGCGAAAGGCACCTAAAACAAGGTTGCACCAGCCTTGATTAAATAATGTGCGCTCTTCTTTAAAATTACCGTGCAGAATGCCTTCATAGAGGTTTTTGCCGCGATACGATAAAACTTCCGGTACATTACTCTTACGGTCAATAATATTGCTGACTTTGATTCTGAAATCAAAGGCTTCCAGAATATCATAATAGTAATGAAAAGTATCGTTAAGCTTAAGGCGAAGGAGCTTGGCAGAGGCCGGTTTACTGTGGGTACCGGAACTGATCTCATGGATGAACATATTATTATCCAGCTTAAAGGTATAGTATTCAACATTATCAAGGCCAAACAGCAGCTGAATGATACGATGCAGCTCTTCATAGGTATATTGTGCAGGTATCAGACACTTGCGGCTAGCACTGACGCCATTATCAGAGATCGATATCGTTAATTCAAGAGTTTTCATATTAAGCTCCCCCTTAATGATTTTATTTTATCATATTTTATAGTAGTTATTTAGCGGATTTCCAAAACTTACAGAATTGATAGTCGAACTCAATGTAATTCTCATATTTTCATTTTCGACATGGTTCGCAAAATGGTTCTATATAATGTTAGTATGGGGATTGAAAGGAGTTATTATGAATGGACGTGTTTACCTGCTGATTATTATATTATTTACTATATTAATGGTTGTGTTTATTTATTTCATCATTCAAAATCAACGTCTTTATGCGATTAAAAGAAGACTGGATCATTATCATTTACTGGCTTCTAACTGTCAGTGGATTTTTTTTGAATATGACTGTGAAACTAAAACACTTGCCGGCATTAATCAGCGGATCAATATGAATTCATATATCGTACACAAGGAAGATGAAAAAAAGCTGGTGATGATTAATCAGCGAATCAAGAAGGGTGAGATGGTGCATGCCTGTCTCAGACTGATCAGCGGGAAAGAAATGCATTGGTATCAAGTTCATCTTCTGAAAACTGGTTTCATTATTATTGGGATGCTGATGAATATTGATGCCGAGCGTCAGGAGCAGGAACGCTTGAAAGAGCGGGCGAGTCTTGATCCGATGACGGGCTTTTATAATAAGGTTATCACCAAGCGGCTGATTGATGAGTGGCTGATGAGTGCTGACCGTCAGCATATTCACGCGCTGATGCTTTTGGATATCGATAATTTCAAAGCGCTTAATGATGAGCTTGGTCATTATTTCGGCGATGAGGTGCTGATTGGCTTTACCGAGCAGATTCGCCGGCTTTTTCGATCCAGTGATATTTTAGGGCGGATCGGCGGCGATGAATTTGTGATTTTTATGAAGGATGTCAGTGAATTCAAGATTCGGGAGAGAGCGTCACAAATCTGTGAATTCAGCTATCGGGATATCCGCATCTCGGTCAGTATCGGTGTTGCCTATGCCTTTAAGGATGGCGATAATTTTGAAACATTGTATGTTAAGGCGGATAAAGCAATGTATGAGGTAAAGCGATCTGGTAAGAATGGATATACAATTTGTTAATGTAAAAGGCTGCGGCTGCAAAAAAATCTTTGCAGGTCACAGCCTTTTTTGGATATTTAATTAATCATGAACGAATCAGATAATCAGCTTCGGCCTGATATTGAATGGTAGTCAGAGCTTTTAATCCCATTGGACCGCGGGCATGCAGCTTTTGGGTGGAGATGCCGATTTCACATCCCATGCCATATTCAAAGCCGTCAGAAAAACGGGTTGAAGCATTGACATAAACAGCCGCGGCATCGACGCCATTTAAAAACTCAGTGATGGCCTCAGGTGATTGCGCTAAGATACATTCACTGTGATGAGTACCATAGGTGTCAATGAAGGCTAAGACTTCCGCCATGCTGTCAACCACCTTGACAGCCAGCTTATAATCAAGAAATTCACAGGCATACAGCTGATCGTCAGCCGGCAGAGCCTCAATGAGCGAGCAGACAGTCTCATCGCCGTAATAGGTCATTGGATAAGCCTTGAGCTGCTGGACAAGCCGCGGCAGGAAGCTTGCGGCAACCGCCCTGTGTACTAATAAGTTCTCAATGCAGTTGCAGACGGAGATCCGCTGGCATTTCGCGTTTTCAACAAGCGGCAGTGCCTTATCTAAATCAGCGCTTTGATCAACATAAAGCGTATTGTTGCCGGTACCGGTCTGAATAACTGGCACTCTCGCATTATTTACGACACGTTCGATCAGTGATTTACCGCCGCGGGGAATGATGACATCAAAGATTTCATTCATCGTGAGCATTTCATCTACTAATGAACGGTCAGTGCTTTCAATCAATTGTATGCAGTGAGTGTCCAGCTGCTGATTGGGAAGGGCTTCCTGAATTACCTGAACTAAGGCTTTATTTGTGCAAAGCGCCTCCTTGCCGCCGCGCAGAATCATCGCATTGCCGCTTTTAATCGCTAAGGCTGCCGCATCAATAGTTACATTAGGGCGGCTTTCATAAATCATGCCGATGACACCTAACGGTACTGTTATGGCTTTAATCGTTAAACCGCTTGGTCTGGTTTCTTCTGAAATTAATTGATGCAAAGGATCAGGCTGATTAATTACCTCACGGATACCTTCACGCATGGCCTGAATGCGCTTTTCATCAATCATTAAACGATCAATCGTACTCGCCGGCAAGCCTTTTTCTTGAGCGGCCTGAATATCCTGCTGATTCGCTTCAATCAAGGCTTTAGTATGGGTCAGCAGCCGATGGCTGATATCTGCCAACACATTTGTGCGCTGTTCATTGGTTGTTTGGGCCAGCTGCTTGCCAGCTTTTTTCGCAAGTCTGCCCATCTGCAGTAAATCACTCATGATCCAATCCTCGTTCCTACCTGTTTGCCGGCAAATAATTCATAGAGCTGCTCCGGCTGCTGCCCTGACATGATAACCGTTGCGAACCCAGCCTGAATGCCCAGCTTAGCGGCGTGTATTTTAGTAGCCATCCCGCCGGTGCCTAATTTAGAGCCCGCCCCTTTCGCTAATGCTTCAATCTGATCATTCACTTCCGGTATTTCATGAATCAGCGCCGCATCAGGATTTTTATGCGGGTCATCATCATAAACACCGTCAATATCACTTAAAATTACCAACAGATCACCATGGATCAATTCACAGACCATGGCGGAAAGCGTATCATTATCACCTACGACAATTTCATCAACCGCCACTGTATCATTTTCATTTACAATCGGCAATACATTCATTGCCAGCAGGCGGGTAAACGTATTAATAACATAATCACGATTCAATACATCAAGGGTTAACAGCACTTGAGCTACAGTGTGGTTGTATTCCGCAAAATACTTATCATAGATATACATTAATTCACATTGACCTACTGCCGCGCATGCCTGCTTACCGCTTAGATCCTGCGGCTTCTCGGGCAGTCCAAGCTTACCGGCACCGATGCCGATCGCCCCGCTGCTGACTAAGACAATCTCTTTGCCGGCATTTTTCAAATCGGCGATGACTTTTACTAATCTTTCCATTCGCTGAATATTCAGCCGGCCCGTTTGATGGGCTAACGTTGAAGTCCCTATTTTAATCACGATGCGTTTCGCGTCTGCACAATTTTTCATTCACTCTTCCTCATAATTACTCTTTCTAACTTATAGATGTATTTTAGTATGAACCGCTTTAAATGTAAAGCGTGCATCTTAGCTTAAGGATATGTCAACTTGGCGGTATTCATTTGCCAAGGAAGCATTGTTTCGCTATGATATGGGTGTCAGCTGATAGGAGTGAGAGTATGAAAATCAAAATTGAACATGGGGATTATGAGGAAAATGAAATTTTGCTGCGCTGCCGGGAGGTAGACAGTGAAATCATGCGGATTATTGCTTTTCTCAATCTTCAGACACAGAAGCTCAGCGGCTGGAAGAGCAAAGAAGAAATAACAATGCTTGAATTTAAGGATGTTTATTATGCGGAGGCATTGGAAGATAAAACATTTTTATATACCTCAAAGGATGTCTATCAGACAGCGCTGAATCTGGCGGAAATTGAAGGCCGTTATGAAAGTCTTGGCTTTTTGCGCATCAGTAAATCTGTGGTTGTGAATCTCTATGCGATTCATTCACTGAAAAGCGCGCTGGCCGGAAGAATTGAAATAATTCTAAAGAATCAAGAGAAATTAATTGTTTCCAGACATTATGCCCCGCTTTTAAGAGAGCGGATCGGCTTATAGAAAGGATGAGAGGAATGAAAGAATTTACACATTTTTATCGCTGGGGATTGAATATGAAGCAGCATATGGCTATTTATACGATGGCTTTAATCTTCTTCAGAGGTGTTATTGAAGTATTATTGGGTCATGACTCAATATCGATACTGATGCTTGTGGAAATGACGCTGACCTCAATGGTCATCGCCATTATTGAGAGTGCGTTGTTTCCCGATCATTTTGATGAAAGTGAGCTGCAAAGGCGCACGATTCTTTGGGTGATTATGTGCAATCTGCTGTTTATCGGCGCGGCGGTGCTGTTTCAGTGGTTTGCAGATGTTCCGCTTTGGGGTGAATGTCTGCTGATCGTGATTTTAGAAGGCGGTTTATTTGCCATGTGGTTTGGTGTTCATGTCGCGCAGAAGATTGAGACAAGGGCATTGAATCAGCATCTGCATGATTTTCAAAAGCAATAAAAGTTTGTAAGAGTGCCTCGGCGCTCTTTTATATTGATCGCAGCTTTTATTGAGAATATGGTATAATTGGCTTATTGATCGGCAGGTGCTATTGATGACATTAAAGGAACGGGCTAAAAAGCTTAAGGTTGATATTCCGACGATATTTTTGGTAATGAGGGATCAGGACACGCCCTTGCCTGCGAAAATCTTAGCCATGATCACCGTGGGGTACGCGCTGTCTCCCATTGATCTGATTCCTGATTTTATTCCAGTGCTGGGGTATTTGGACGATGTAATTTTACTGCCGTTTCTGATACTGCTGACACTGAAATGCATTCCTGAGGATATTTACGCGAAGCATCATCAAGCGGCCGAACATTTATGGGAAGACGGCAAACCTAAAAAGTGGTATTATGCTTTACCGATTGTTTGTATATGGCTGTTGGTATTTGTTTTGATTCTTAAAATGATATGGAAATAATAGGCAAAGGGCAGGCAAGGGATAAGAAAATCAAGAGGAAAATAAAAAAAGAGTGCCGCAAGCACTCTTTCGCAATTATTGTAAGAAACGCAGTTCACCAAATGAGCTGTCTACATGATAATCAGGTTCAGCTGTCTTTGGATCAACCCATGAAATCCACTGCATTGTAATATCTTTTGCACCCTTAGGTTTGCTGAATTCAGCACGATAGATACCGGTTCTCATCACATTGTTTTCATTGATCAGTTTCAGATCATTTAATGTCTTTAATGGAATCAGACCTTCTACCACATAACCGTCATCAACGATCTTAGCGGCTGTCTGTAAGCCTTCCATATTCCATTCACTGTCCATATTGCGGTAATAAACTGTTGAATAGTCATGAACACGGCCCTTTGGATCTACTTCAATCGCATAATATGGCTGCATGCCGTTGTTTGGTTTATCTACCGGACCATTAGCGAAGAATAATTCAACACGGTCTTCATTATCAACGGTGCTTTCACCCTTCCATGTAGCTTCTGCTAATACCTGTGTATCTTTAACAACAAAACTGAAATAAAAATTAACCCCGTCATGATAAGCTTTAAATTCAGTATAAGGAGCTTCAACGGCTTCCCATGGATAGTGGAAGGAGCCTGAGATTGATGGTACGCTTTCCCAAACCTTTTCATCCAGTTTACCATTGATCGTAGCTTTGGCATCACGCTTTACCACATCATAGTGGGCTGTTTCTGCTTGATTATATGCGACAACAGTTACGGGATTCTTGTCTTCATCTGCTGCCTGAATATTCATAACACCTACTGCTGATATGCATAATGCTGCTGCTGTCAAAACAAGTCCAAACTTATTTGCTTTCATAATCTTTTCCCTTTCTGAGCAACGCTCTTTTTATAAATTCATTATAGCACGGAGTATATATGTTGTAAACGCTTACAGAATATAGTGCTGATTCTGACATACATTTTAGTTTTTTTGTTTTTCATCCATTTCAATCTATGAAAGGGTTTTGGAAAAATGTATAATAGTGTTGTTTAAGGAGTTCATAGTATGAAAGATAAAAAATTGCTCACTTCATTTGTTTATGTAGTTGTGGGTTCAGTGCTGTTTGCCTTTGCGGTAAATATGTTTATTGTGCCGCTGAATCTATTTAACGGCGGGGTTGTAGGTATCGCCCAGCTGATTCGTACGATGCTGGTGGAGACGCTGCATCTGGATATTAAATTTGATATTGCCGGTATCATAAACTCATTATTGAATCTGCCGTTGTTCTTGATGGCGTATAAGAGCTTATCCAAGCATTTTTTTCTGCTTACCCTAACCTCAGTGGTAACGCAGACGATTGCCTTTACATTGATACCAATTATGCCGATTGTCCCTGATGTATTGACTTCAGTTATTATCGGCGGCTTGATCGGCGGTTTTGGGATTGGTTTAACGCTTCAGCATGGCGGCAGCGGCGGCGGTACCGATATCCTGGGTGTTTATATGGCGATAAAATCACCGAAGTTCAGTGTCGGCAAGCTGTCAATCGGTGTCAACGCGCTGATTTATATTATCTGTGCCTTGAAGTTTGAATTATCAACGGCTATCTATTCAATTATCTATGCGGTTATTTTCGGCATGGTGGTCGATAAGGTGCATACGCAGAATATTGTGATGAGTGCCATGATCTTTACACGCAACAAAGCGGTGAAGAAGGCGATTCTTCATGAAATGACGCGCGGTGTGACTTGCTGGGAAGGCAAGGGTGCTTATACGGATACTGAAACCGATATTCTGATGACGGTCATTTCTAAATATGAAGTGAATCATCTTCATGATCTTGTATTGGGACTTGATCCTAAAGCGTTTATTATTTTATCAGAGGGAATGCAGGTTACCGGTAATTATGAACGCCGGTTATTATAGGAGGAAAGTTTATGTATGATTTTACAACGGTAAAGAATCGCCGGCTTAATGGTGCCAGCAAGTGGACAGGGATGAAAAAGGCTGACGGAACGCCTGTTCGGGAGGATATCGTACCTTTGTCGGTAGCGGATATGGAATTTGTGAATGCGCCGGAAATTGTGGCGGCAATGCATCGCTGCGCCGATGAAATGACACCCTATGGTTATCAGAATGTGACTGAAGGATATCTGGATGCGGTGGTTTATTGGCTGAAGCATCGGCATCAGTGGACGATTGATCCTGAATGGATCGTTATCTCTCAGGGTGTCGTGAAAGCGCTGAATCAGGCGGTAAAAGCCTTTACTAAGCCGGGAGAGGGCGTTGTAATCATGACGCCGGTTTATTATCCCTTTTATAGTGCCGCAGCATGCAATGGAACCCACGTGGTAGAAAATCCTTTGATTTTATGCGAGGATCACTATGAGATTGATTTTGAAGATTTAAAACAGAAGCTGGCAGATCCGATGAATACAATGCTGATCTTATGCACGCCGCATAATCCAATCGGTAAGGTATTCACCTATGAAGAGCTGAAGCAGATTGGTGAGCTGGCTTTAAAATATGGGGTATTGATCGTTGCGGATGAGATTCACAATGATTTGATCATGCCTGGTTTTACGCATACAATGTTTCCAACCATTGATAAGGCATTTGAAGAGAACTGTATCGTCTGCACATCACCAAGCAAGACATTCAATCTTGCAGGCATGAGCAATGCGAATATTATTATTCCTAATCAAGCGCTGCGTGACCAGTATTTAAAGGATGCCGGCTTTATTCATATTAATCCTTTTGCGCTGGCTTCCTGTGTGGCGGCTTATCGTGAGGGAGAAGCGTGGCTTTCGGCATTGATTGAGGTGCTGAGTGAAAATGTACGATTCATGAATGAATATATCAAGCAATATTTCCCAAAAGCGATTGTCCATGAACTGCAGGGCACATATCTGCTTTGGGTTGACTTTAGGGCTTATGGCTTGAATAAGGATGAATTAGAGCACCTAATGCGTGAGGAAGCAGACCTCTTTTTGGATGAGGGCTATCTGTTTGGCAAAGCCGGTGAGGGATTTGAACGAATTAATCTGGCGGTGCCAACGCAAATTTTAAAGGACGCGATGGCGCGGATGCGGCAGGTATTTATCAAGCATAACTTAATTGAAGCTGAATAATAAGGAGCAGGCAAATGTCTGCTTTTTTAATCACCTATATGGAACCGATAACACATTTTTAAAAAATAACGTATTTATGCATTGACAAACAAATATGGAACTGGTACCATATAGTCAACAAGGGAGGAAGCATTATGAAAGAACAAACAGTAGCAAAGTTGATTTTAGAGAATATCGGCGGTAAGGAAAATATCAAATCGGTGGAGCATTGCGCGACGCGTCTGCGGCTGATTCTGGCTGATAATGAAAAGATTAACACAAAAGCCATTGAGGATATCGATGGGGTAAAGGGTCAGTTTATGTCAGCCGGTCAGTTTCAAATCATTCTTGGAACCGGTTTCGTAAATAAGGTTTATGCATGCATTGTTGAAGGTGATACAGAGATTAAAACAGATAACAAGGCAGAGGCTTACAGCAATATGACGCTGCCGCAAAAAATCAGCCGGACACTGGGTGATATTTTCGTACCAATCATCCCAGTCTTGGTAGCAACCGGTCTGTTTATGGGACTGCGCGGTTTATTGACCAATCTTGGCATAAGCATGGATGATAATTTGATGCTGATGAGTGAGGTGCTGACGGATACAGCGTTTGCTTTCCTGCCGGCATTGGTTGCTTATTCAGCAATGAAGAAATTTGGCGGCAATCCGGTTGTGGGAATGGTATTAGGTCTGATGCTGGTAGCTCCTCAGCTGCCTAACGCTTATAATGTGGCAGCAGGCAGCGCATCACCGATCTATTTGAATCTGGTGGGAATTAATATTCCTATCGTTGGCTATCAAGGTTCAGTTTTACCGGCATTAGTAATCGCAATTTTCGCGGCAAAACTTGAAAAGAGTCTCCACAAAATCGTACCAAATGTGCTAGACTTAATTGTAACCCCATTTCTGACCTTATTTGTATCAATGATTTTGGGTCTGTTAGTAGTTGGGCCGATCATGCATGAGAGTGAGGTTCTGATTCTAAATCTGTTTAAAGCCTTTATCTCAATTCCATTTGGTTTAGGCGGTGCCATTGTCGGCGGATTAAATCAGCTGATTGTCGTAACCGGCATCCATCATATTTTCAATGCCTTAGAGGTTGAATTACTGGCTGATACAGGCTTGAATCCCTACAATGCAATGATTACCGGCGCGATCGCGGCTCAAGGCGCGGCAGCATTGGCGGTTGCTTTCAAAACGCGTGACAGCAAGAAACGCTCTTTGTATATTTCAAGTGCGATTCCAGCCTTTTTGGGTATTACTGAGGCAGCTATCTTCGGTGTCAATCTGCGTTTTATTAAACCGTTTATCTTTGCCTGCATCGGCGGTGCCGCAGCGGGTATGCTGGCTGGCATGATCAATCTGGCTGGTACTGGCATGGGTATTACCGTACTGCCTGGCACACTGCTTTATCTGAACGGTCAGCTGCTTGGTTATATGGCAGTTCTGGCGGTAGGAATGGCTGTCGCTTTCATCTTAACAACGCTTTTCTTCAAGAGTGAAGAATAATCTTACAATAAAAAAGGAGGCATCATCATGGCTGGTAAAGTTACAATTCAGGATATTGCCAATATGTGTCAAGTTTCAAAAAGCAGTGTATCCCGTTATTTAAACGGCGGATATGTCAGTGAAGAGAACAAGGAAAAAATCAAAGACGCGATTGAAAAGACGGGTTTCTCTGAAAATTTCTTTGCGAAACGTCTGAAAACGAAAAAAACATGTCTGATTGGCATTGTTATTCCGCGTATTGATTCCGTGAGTGTAGGCAAGCTTTTGAATGGTATCAGTGATGTTTTTGATGCCAATAATTATACTTCATTGATTCAAATATCAAACTTGGACAGCAAAAAAGAAATTCAGTGTATACAATCGCTTTATCAGCAGGGGGTAGACGGCATCATCGTCGATTCCTGCGGAATTACTAAAAAACATATTGAAATGGCGGGTCAGCTGGATATTCCGCTCTTATTTACCGGTCAAAAGAATGAGTATGTGAATTATAAGGTCATCGATGACTATGCGGCAGGCGCGATCATGGGGAAGTATTTCCGTAATTTCAAGCACCGCAACGTAGTCTTTCTGGGCGTCAGCGAGTCGGATGAATCAGTAGGTGTTTATCGTAAACAAGGCTTTATTGATGCTTTTGGTGATGCCGGTACGGTTCGTTTTGTGGAAACTGACTTCAGCTTTCTAGGCGCTTACCGCAAGGGAGCTGAGGTTATGAAATCAAAGCCGACAGCGGTTATCTGCGCAACGGATAATATTGCCTTAGGCTTGATGCGTTATTTCAATGAACAGCAGATTAAGGTGCCGCAGGATGTATCGTTAGCGGGCTTTGGCGGCTATGATATCAGCAGTGTCATGTATCCGCGACTGACAACCATTGCCTTTGATTATACTCTGCTTGGTCAAAAGACAGCGTTAAGTTTATTAAGACTGATTAACGGTGAAGAAATCAATCTTCAGGATGAAATCCCTTTAAAACTGATTGAAAGGGATTCTGTGCAAATGGCGGTGAATGAAATTGAATAATCAATGGCGCAATCATTTTCATATTGAAATGGCCAAGGGATTGGTGAATGACCCAAATGGCCTATGTTGTATCAATGGTGAATATAAAATCTTTTATCAATGGAATCCAGCCGGCTGTGAACATAAAAATAAACATTGGGGCTTAGTAAAAACAAGAGACTTTGTGCATTACACCAAGCCGCGCTTAGTCTTAAAGCCTGATCAGCCCATCGATAAGGACGGCTGTTACTCAGGCACGGCTGTGATGCTGGATCAGCAGCTGCATCTGTTTTATACGGGTAATGTCAAGCATGATGATGTGCGGATTCCTCATCAATGTATGGCAGTGCTTGATGAGAAAGATGAACTGCAGTTTAAAAAAGCGTTGATTGTCGGCATGCCTAACGGCTATACCGCTCATTTCCGCGATCCGTTCTATTTTAAGATGAAGGATCTGCACTGTCTGCTTCTAGGCATTCAGAATGCTGATTTAAAAGGACGCGCAGTGGTTTATACATCAAAAGATTTAAAGCAATGGGAATTTTATGGGGAAGTAAAAACGGAGCTGGAAGATTTTGGCTATATGTGGGAATGTCCGAATCTTGTGTCCTTTAATGATGCAGACGCGTTTATTTTTTCACCGCAGGGATTAAAGCAGGAAGGACTGCGCTATCAAAACCGCTATCAGTCCGGTTATATTTTGGGCCATTATGATTTTATGAAGAATGAATTCATTCATGGTGACTTTTATGAACTGGATCATGGCTTTGATTTTTATGCCCCACAGGTGTTTACTAATGAAAATAGAACAATGATGATAGCCTGGATGGGTATGCCGGATGAGGAAACTTCTTATCCAACTGCTGAGGATGGTTATCTGTATACATTAACCTTGCCGCGTGAAATAACAAAAAGTGGGAATCGGCTGATGCAAAGACCGGCCAGGGAGCTGAATCAGCTGCGGCATCAAATACTGCTTAGCAAGGCTGAAAGTCAGATTAAAGAATTTAATTTCCCGCTCTCACAAACCGGTATTGAAATTAAACTGGAATTATCACTTCAGGCAAAATGTGAATGCTGCTTTGACTTTAATGGAGAAGAACTGAAATTGATCTTTGACCCTGAAAAAGAGCTGCTGACTCTGAAAAAGGCTGATTTCCATTATGGAAAGGACGCATGCCGTTTTATGCATATTCAGGGGAAACAGCTTCAGCTTCAGATGTATTTGGATACAAGTGTATTGGAAATTTTTATCAATGATGGTGAGGCTGTGATGTCATCGCTGTTTTATCCGCTTCATGAACTGAAGGCATTCAAAATCAGTTCAGATCAACCATTTAATATGCCTGCCTGTGAAATTTGGCAGCTGAAAGGAATCATTTATGAGTAAAGTCTATTGTGTCGGTGAATTATTGATTGACATGGTCGGTGTTGATCATAAAGGCTTAAAGAACGGCGTACAGTTTGAGAAAAAAGCTGGCGGCGCACCCGCAAATGTAGCAGCGGCCATTACCCGCATGGGTGAGGAAGCGGCTTTTATGGGACAGATTGGCACGGATTACTTTGGTCAGTTTTTAAAAGAAATGCTGGATCAGCTAAAGGTAGATACTTCTTTATGCGCGTTTGGCGGCAATACGACGATCGCGTTAGTTGGTATTGATGAGCGGGGTGAGCGCAATTTCAATTTCCTGCGCGGCTGTGATGGTGATTACAGCTTTAATGCCATTTATGCCTCAAAGCTTCATCAAGAGGACATTCTGCATTTCGGCAGTGCGACGGCATTGCTGGAAGGGGAATTGAAAAAGACATATTATGCTCTGCTTGATCTTGCGAAACAGCGTCAGATGTTCATTTCCTTTGATCCGAATTATCGTGATTCACTGATCAGCAAGCGTCAGCTGCCGCAGTTTATCCAAGACTGCCGGACCTTTATAGCGAGTGCTGACTTTGTGAAAATGAGTGATGAGGAAGCCTTGATTATTACTGGTAAAACGGATCTTGAATCAGCAGTGCAAATGATTCATGCATTGGGTGCCAAAACAGCTGCGGTAACACTGGGAGCCAAGGGCACCTATCTCAGCAGCGGCAATACTCAGCAAATTGTGGCAAGTCAGGCGATTGAACAGGTTGACTCGACGGGGGCCGGCGATGCCTTTGTGGGCGCTTTGCTCTCACGCATTCTGCATGCTAATAAACGTGACTTCAGCGCTGAGGAATGGCTGGAAATGGTACGTTTCGCCAATTGTGTCGGGGCGCTGACTTGCATGAAGCATGGTGCTATTGACGCTATTCCTTCACTTGATGAGGTTATGGAAAAACTGAATGAATCATTAAAATGAGGCGCTTTGCTTCATTTTTTTTTCATAAAAAAAGCGGCTGTGAACCGCTTATCGCTAAATATGAAAGACTCTGCCATCCTGTATTTCTGTCTTTTCTTTTTCTTCCTTCGCATAACCCAGAATACAGAAGCCAATTCCTTCAACCTCATCCTCAATACCCCATGCCTTTAAGAGCTTCTTTCCTTCATCACTTTCAAATACTTCCTTGGCACGGTGAATCCAGCGGCTGCCGATACCCATCGACCAGGCGGCATTCATCAGATTACCCATGGCAAGACTGCCGTCATATAGGTAAGTTGCTTCCTTTTTCGCCAAAACGATAATGACATCTTTGGCACCATAGAAAGGATCAAAAGGCATTCCCGCTACCGACGCGTTCATATCTGATAACTGTTTAACAACCTGATCATCAGACACAACAACAAAACGCGGAGTCTGTTTATTCATTCCCGAAGGAGCATTAAGACCAGCGGCAACAATTTCATCTAATAATTCCTTGCTGACATGCTTATCCTGATAACTTTTACAACTTTTTCGGCTAATTAAATTCTTGACTGTTTCATTCATTCGAAATTCCTCCGTTTCAATACAAATAGGGTTAAAACTATTTGTTATTTTATAATTCAATCATAACACTAAAAAGTAAAAGCTGCTTAAATATTTAACTGAAAGTTGAATCATTCAATACTTTGAATAAAATAAAGACTTATGGCAATTGAAAAACTACTGTTTATATAAGCTAACCTATAAAAACTCTCAGTTCAGCGAAGCTGGTTATGACTGTATCATGTAAAAGCGTTAGAAAAATTGATCGCAATCATGTTCTATCAGGAATTAGATATGCTATTAGAAGCCATTAAGCTGATCATTGTGCAAAATGAAATTCAGCATGATATAACAGCCTTGATTTATAGTATTAATTCAAGTAAGATGGTCGTAGTAGAAAGCTTCTATATATTGGAGAACGATTATGAAAATCATAGAATATGGCAAGGCAGATGAGGAAGTAATACTGCTGCTGCATGGCGGCGGTTTATCAGCGTGGAACTATCGTGATGCAGCGAATCAGCTAAAGGAAAACTATCATGTAATCGTGCCGCAGTTAGCAGGACATGCAGATAGTGATTGTCCTTTTACTTCCATTGAGAATCAAGCTAAGGAAATAATAGACTATATTGATAAGAATTTTAAAGGCACAATTTTAGCCATCGGCGGTTTATCGCTTGGCGGACAAGTACTCATTGAAATGCTTGCGCAAAGAAGCGATATATGCAAATTTGCCTTTATTGAGAGTGCTTTGATACTGCCGATGAAGCTGACAGCCGCATTGATAGCACCAGTATTGGGCATGAGTTACGGCTTAATTAAGCAAAAGTGGTTTGCTAAGCTGCAATTTAAGTCACTAAAAATACAGGCAAAACTATTTGAAGATTATTACCGTGATACCTGCAAGATACAAAAACAGGACATGATTCGCTTCTTGAAGGCTAATGCTTCTTATAGAATGAAACCATCACTTTCTGAAACAACCGCTAATGTAACGATTTTTGTAGGCAGCAAAGAGCGAGGGAATATGCGCCGATCTGCAGAACTTTTACATGCCCTAATTCCTAACAGTAAATACCAGATATTAAATGGATATTCTCATGGTGAATTAAGTCTTAATCACCCTAATGAGTATGTGGAACTATTAATTAATACTCTTTCCACAGGTGATGTGGGTTAAGACTTACGCATACGTTTGCTGCTGATAATCGTATCACCTCCAAAAATCGCAATTCATAATTATGCTAAACCTCCAAAAATCGCAATTCAAATTTGTGTTGAACCTCCAAAAATCGCAAAATAATAATAAAAATAGCAGTTAATCAATAATGACTGGCTGCTAATAACTATATCTTATAGTTTCTTTAAACTTATCCTTTTCTCATGCTTCTCATTCTCATAAACATAATATTGCTGCTGATCTTCCATGCCCTTAATTGTTTCCAACAGCTTCCATTTTGGTGCGGCTTTTACTTTTTTCGTATGCTTTACAGGCTGATACCCCTCGGCGGCAGCTGGTTTATCACAGAGAATCAACGAACTGTAAGGCGGCATCGTTATTTCAACATTACCATTTACCGCTTCATAAACCGTATCTGTCAGTAAGTCCGTTAATGGTCCTGCATATGGAATGGAGATATCATAGGCTTCCTTATCCAGATTTAAGGCAGTAAAAATAATCTGATCAGCGGCGGACCGCTTATAGACAAGCTGCTTGTTGCGGACACACACCTGTTCATAATTTAATTCATGCAATGCCGGCTGAGATTTATGGATACGAGCCAAGCGTGCGATATGCTCACTTAATTCATTACTTTGCACATCCTCTAAACTTAAGCAGGGTCTTAATCCGGCATCACTGCCATTTGCCTTAATACCGCTCATGCCCACCTCACTGCCGTAATAAATGGAAGGAATACCCGGCATAGTAAAGAGTATTGTATAACAATTATTCAGATGCTCAAGCTGACGCAAAGTGCTGCCTAATCGGTTAACATCATGATTATCCACAAAATTATACAGACAGAGATCCTTGTAGATACCGCCGCTGCCAAATTGCCGGTTTAATGAATAACCAATTTCAAAATAATTCTCATCATTATGAGATGAATAGATTCCCTTATAACATTCATAATTTGTGGTAGAATCCAGCATCTGATCATTGATCCAGTTTTTATAATCACCATGGATCACTTCACCCATCAGCCAGAAATCTGGATTTTTTTGTTTGCATTCATGACGCAGCCGCTTAAAGAAATCCTTATCCATGACATCAGCCGCATCTAACCGTAAACCATCGATATGAAATTGATCCATCCAAGAAAAGATTGCTTCAATGATCATACTGCCAACTTCAGGATTTCTTAGATTCAGTTTAACCAAATTATAATGCCCATTCCAACCTTCATACCAGAAATCATCATTCATTGGTGAGCGGCCATTGAAATTCAGATTCATGAACCAATCACAATAAGGGGAATCCCATTTATGTTTCTGTACATCCTGAAAGGCCCAAAATTCACGGCCAACATGATTGAATACACCATCAAGCACGATGCGGATACCCGCCTCATGACAAGCATCACAAACCTCTTTAAATGCTTCATTGCTGCCTAAACGGCGGTCAATTTTAAAATAATCCTTTGTGTCATAGCCATGCTCACTGGATTCAAAAACCGGCCCCAGATATAAAGCATTGATACCCAGCTCTAAAAAATGCGGAATCCATTCCTTTACTTTTAAAATACGATCAATGGTTTCACCATTATCATTAGTCATTGGCGCTCCGCAGAAGCCCAATGGATAAATATGATAAAAAATACTAGAATTAACCCAATTCATATAAAATTCTCCCTCTTTTCTTATTTAGTATATCAGAAGTTGTTCAAGCATGCCATAGCTTCTGATTTTGTGTAATATTTTTGTACAATTTCTTGATTGTGTACAGCATTAGTTTTATCACATACTACACAAATATGTTATAATAGTAGAAAACGGAGGTCATGCTGAGTGCTGAAATATATTTATAATGCAAAACAGAGGGATGGCAGTCTGGTCAAGGGTGAAATAGAAGCTTCTGACACGAATGATTTCCTTATAAAACTTAAAGATATGCAGCTTTACTGCATCAGCTATAAAATTATTGATGATTTTGAAAATCACAGCAATTTTAAAATGAAAGGCAAAGATCTTGTACTGTTCTCAAGACAGATGTCAGTCATGCTTTCGGCAGGTGTTTCAGTGGTGCGGGCAGTTGACATATTGTATGAAAAAAGTGAAAACCAGCGCATGAAGGAGTGTTATCGCCGTCTGTATGAACGCTTGCAGCAGGGGCGGGAATTATCCTATGCTATGGACGCTGAGGGGAACACATTTCCTAAATTGCTGATTCGAATGATTCGCAGCGGTGAAATCAGCGGTTCATTGGATACTACATTAGAGCGCATGGCCGATCATTATGAGAAGGAAAATAAGCTGTCAAATAAAATTAAGAATGCGATGCTTTATCCTAAAATCTTATGCGGTGTGTGTATCGTGGTCGTAATTGCCGTTATAACGTTTATCCTGCCTTCTTTCTTTCAGCTGTATGAAGGTCAGGCACTGCCATTGCCAACGCAGATTATGATTTGGATCAGTGATTTTATCACGAGTAAGTGGTATATTCTGATTGTTGCGGCAGTAGCTGTTTATTTATTTTGGATATGGTTTAAACGGATACCGGCAGTTCGTTTTAAACTTGATCATTTGAAATTGGTTATGCCGATTTTTGGTAAATTGAATAAAACAATTCTATCCTCCCGCTTTGCAAATACGTTTGCGACGCTTTACGCGAGCGGTGTCAATGTAATTGAAATACTTGAAATCTGTTCAGATATCCTTGATAATACATGGATCACGGATTGCTTTAAGCGAATAATTACTCGTGTCAGCAATGGTGAGTACATGTCAACGGCGATAGGTGCTGAGGATATATTTGAACCGATGCTGATGTCGATGCTTTTTATTGGTGAAGAAAGCGGACGGCTTGATGAAATATTGAATAAAGCGGCAGATTTTTATGATGAAGAAGCGAATGCGGCTACTGAGAAAATGGTATCAATGATTGAGCCAATGCTGATCATTGTCATGGGTGTTGTGGTATGCTTTATCATTGTGGCAATTATGCTGCCGATGTATGGCATGCTGGATAATGTCAGCTAATGTTTAAATGGGAGGATTAATAATGATACTGGTTATATTATTTGAAGGACAGTATATACGGTTCTATCAATTTTCTGATAATCCGCATGATCTGGAGCTTAAAAAGAGTTCAGTAATCGATCTTAATGAAAAAGAGATTTATAATGATGATGTCTATGATTTAACTAAGTTAGAGGCGATAGTCAGAGATGAAGTTAAAAAGCAGAAGTATCCGCGTAAGAATGTTAAGATACTGCTTAATAACCGCCAATTGATTCTGCGTGAGTTAAGCGTACCGATGGGAAATGAAGATGAGACGCAGACGATGGTTGCTAATGAGATGATCATGTCGCTGAATCTCAGCAATGATTATGTAGTTACTTATACTAAGCTGGGCAATACGAATGAAAATGGCATTGAAGAACAGCGGGTGTTTGCTTCGGCGATTCAGGAGAAGACGCTGGCGGGCTATAAACAAATGATGAAGGCATGCCGTCTGCGCTGCAGCAGTATTCAGACTAGTACCGCAAACCTTCTGCAATATCTCTGTACCGTTGAAAAGGATAAGACGGTATTATTTGTAGAATATAATACGGATCATGTACGTAGCTTTTTATTTGAAAAAGGTAATTTTATTTTATTGCGTACCTTAAAGGATATTATTGAATATCGTGATGAAGAGGCTTTTACACAATCCTTATTTGATAATATTGCGAAAATGGATCAATTCCAGTTTACCCGCAATCGTTATCAGCCAATTGAAGAGATTCAGATATTTGGTAATAATCCAAATCTTGAGACATTTAAGAAGCTTAATCAGGATTCAGGCCGTCCGATTACACTATTAGATAAGCCAATCATGATGCGGACTATATCCAATTATTATCAGGTGCTGGCTGGCGCATGCGCGCTGTTTGATACGCATACGATTGGTTTTTTACCTGCTTATGGAAAGAAATCAAAAAGCCGTGAAAAGATTAAGAATAAGTCTAAAAACCGATTGCTTATGACCGCTGTTGTTTCATTGCTGTTAATGGGATTGGCCTGTGGGTCAGCTTTTGCTTATGATTATTATCTGCAGAGTAAGCTGAATGAAATCACTGCTCAGATCACTCAGCGGGAAGTACCGCTTCAGGAAGCCAATCAGATTATCAATGAGTTTTCTTCTGTTAATTCATTGGATCAGACATTAACCTCCATTCAGGATATGAAAGATTTGACTGTTAAACTGACACCCGCGGTCAGTGCCTTGCTGACTTGGAATAAGTCTGGTGATATTCAAATCGCGAGTGCAGCCTATGCGAATCAGGTCTTGGAACTTAACGGCATTGCAGTTAATAATACAGACTGCGCGGCTTATGCACGGCTGCTTGATAATTCTGGTTTATTTTATACGGTAAGCTATACTGGCTTTGAGGCTCGTGAGGGTGGTTATGAGTTTGTGATGACAGCGATTCTGAAAGGAAGTGGCGAATAATGAAATTATCAAAATCAGAAACCTTGCTGATTCAGATATTGATCATAATGGTAGTTATAGCTGTTGGGTTTTTCATTTTTCTTTCGCCGATGATGAATTTGATTCAGACTCATAAATTGGCAATCTTGAGCGGTGAGAGCCAGCTTCAGGAGATGAATATGGTGATTGAACAGGCCGATTCATCTAAACCGCTGATTGAAACTCTAAGAAAGCAGGCAGCAGAAAAGGCTAAATCAGTATATCCGCTGTTAGCTAATGTTCAAGTAGATGATGAATTAATGAATTTGGCTTATCAGACGAATACGACACTGTCGATGCTGCTGATTGAGGATTTTAATGAAGAAGGATCTGAAAATGCTGATGCAGCAGTGCCTGGTATTGTTAAACAGGCGACGATTACCCTGCTTGGTGAGATTGATAATCTTTATCGTTTCATTGACGCGGTAAATAATTATAGTAAGAGCATGGTTATTGCCAGTGTAGCTGTTGAAAACGGCACTGAAACGAAAGCAGATATTGTATTGTATTTTATGCAGGCAGATATGTCGGCAATTCAATAAAGAAAGGAAGTGATCAGCATGCGAAAGGATAAACGGGGAATGGCACTAATTACAGCCATTGCGGTTCTGGCATTAATGCTGATCCTTTTTGGCGGTTTGGCGATGATATACAGTTCACAGGTCAGCCGTAATAAATTATAGCATGAGCAGTCACAGGCAATGCTGTTGGCGCAGTCATACACAGAGATGCTGAATCATGTGTTGGAATCATCTTATGAAACTGATGCTGATTTCAGGAAGGCACTTGGTAATATCGATAGTAGGGAAGTTGAAATCGAGACAACGCTTGATAATTCAGAGCGCGATGATGACATTACAATCACCGCAAAGGGAGATAGTTGGAGGACAAACGGTAATACTAGAACAAGAACTATTGAAATTAAGGTAACTGCCACAGTTGATAATGAGACTCGCAGCATTATTTCCAATTATACGTATCAGGAAGTGACAGGCGGCGGTGTACCGGATTATGCGGTGTATGGGAATAAAATTAATTATTTTAAGAATGGTGATATGGATAAACCGGATCCTATACTATTTAATGATAACTGGTATTTGAAAAAAAATAAGAGCGGGTTAATTAATGATCTTGCACTCTTAAGTGATGGTACAACAACGGCCTATAAAGTGGGCGGAACTGATAATGGTCCAGCCATCAATGTCTTTAATATAAAAAAAGACCCTGTAATAGCACCTAATCAATCAGATCCACCAATTGCTGCAGATTATGAAAATTTTGCGAAAGCAATCAATAATAATGGTGAAGATATAACCATCATGCCTGCCTGGTCATTACGTTTACCTGATGATACTACACCTCTTTGCTCCCAAATAATTAGTAATCATCAAATCACTAAAAATTGCATTTGGAATGAGGATATGAAAGACAAAGGGGATGTTACCTTTTATGCAGGGAATGAGGATATTATTGTTTATTTGCCAATTGATGGTGAATTAACAATTGAAAGTCCAAGTATCTATTTTGCGAAAGAGGTTTTAGGGGAAGCGGATGATAAGCATGTTAGACAGCTCTACTTTTATGCCTATCCTGTAAACTCTGATCGGCCGGCTAAGTTAACCATTGATGGCAAGGTTACAATTGCTAATTCTGAAATTGAAGGTATGTCGAAGTGTCTGGATATCTTTTTCATCTGCAATGATGAAATTAAATTATATCTTCCAGAATTAAAAACTACTAATGGAAATGAGTATAAACAACTTGAGGCTTATTTTTACTTTCCAAAGGGGACGGTAGAGTGGGATGCGGTGCCTGATTTGAGTACTGGCAATGTTTATAAAAATCGTATCCGTGGCTGTTTAATTGCCGATGAGATAAAAATTCTTGAAAATAAAAATGATAGTCATAAAGGTTTTGTCGGTATCGATTATATACCACCAAGAGAGCTTGATAGTGGTGCTTCAAATGAAAAAACAATCAGTTTCAAATTAAATAGTTATGAAGAAGGTGGCAAATCATGAAAAAGGGATTTACATTAGTTGAGATACTCACCGCGGTTGCCCTATTGGTTGTAATTGGCTTGTTTATGGCTACCGGTTATCTAACCATGATTCGGCTTAACCAACAGACCATTGTCGAACGAAGAAATCTTCATGAAGCCTCGACAATATTTGCTCAAAAAACACTGACTTCTCTTAAGCCATATGGTGATTCAATGGCCATCACTTTTAAAGTTAAAGGTAAAACTGTGGTCAAAAAAGTGGATGGCTATGTGGATGAAAAAACAGGGCTTGTTTATTATGAAATCAATGAGGTTCGGGAATGATGAACAAAATTAATAAAAAAGGCGGCTTCACCTTGATTGAATTAATCGTAAGTATTGGTATTCTTATGATAATTCTTGGTGCTATCGGCAATATGTTTGTGCCGGTGCTTAGAAATTATCATACGATTAACACAGATGTTGATTATCAGAACACGTTGAATAATATCAGCAGCAGTATTGATGAACAGATCCGTTATCTTAATGAAGATGAAATTATATTAAGTGATGAATGTATTGAGGGTTATGTGTGTATTCAAGCTGCTGATTACCAAGATCAATTTTATGATTCAAGTATTGAATTAGAGCTATCTTTCTCTTCATTTTATTATAACTATTCAACATCACCGGCATCCGGTATTAATAAAGTGATGAGTATAAAAAAAGCGGGTGAGAGTGTTTACACATTGTCTAACTCGCTGAAAATGATGAATTATTCTGGGAATACAGATACTGGCACTTATACACGTCTTAATTATAAAGTATCAGAAAAATAGATTTAGATAGGCTTGAATGATCTGCGGGCCATAAAGTGAGGCAATTGATATGCCCAATGCCAGAAAAGGTCCCAAAGCCATGTAGGATTTACCTTCGCGTTTCTTAATCAGCATCAGACAGGCTGCATAGAAACCACCGATGATGATACCGATGATACCGGCAAGCAGGGTGTTGGCAAAACCAAGAAATAGACCGGAAGCAGCCATCAGTTTGATATCACCGCCGCCAATGCCGCCATGAGTTATCCAGGCAATCAAAAACAATGGCAGGGCGATGACGATGCCGCCTAAAAGGATTGATGAAAGTTCAGGCTGGTTGATCAGATAGCTGCCGGCTGCCAATGCCAGAATGAAAAAATGTGAACCATCGGGAATTTCCATGGTATCAATATCAATAAAGGAAATGACGATCATAACACATAAAAGCAGTGCGTGAATGATGAAATTCAGACTGATGCCATACCGGTTAAAGCTAAGCAGAAAAGCGAAACCGCCAAGCAGTTCTACAAATGGATACCGCGCTGCAATCGGCGCACCGCAGTAGGCGCATTTACCGCGCAGGAAGAGCCATGAGAACACAGGAACAAGATCTTTTGGAAATAGCCGATGATGGCAGGCAGGACAAAAGGAATAGCCCTTGCTGACGCTGAGTTTATTGGGTACTCGATAAATGACCACATTTAAAAATGATCCAATCACGCAGCCAAAAATAAAGATATATAAATAAAATAAAAAGGGTATCATACATTCACCTCAGAAATATGATACGCCAAACTTTACAAAGGGCGAAAACAGACCGTGAAACGGGCTGCTGACAACAAACGGCGGTATGCTGCCCTCTCCGGGAGCATACCGCCTGTTTTGTTGTCCGGGGTTTCCAAAGGGGTGCCCCCTTTGGCACACGACTTTGCTTGCAAAGTGTAGTGTGTTATACCTGCTGGCGTGGCTGACAGAGGAAACGGGATGCGGTGCTTCTTGCACCCCGTTTGCTCCGGCAGGAAAACAGGCTGAATTTTTGCGAATGGGAATGAGCAAAAAATCGGCCTGTTTTCAGAGAACGGCGGCAGGTATATGAAAGCCCCCGTCCCTCGTCCTACGCTCCGACTTGTGGACAAAGTGTCCCGAAGTTGTGGCCACACTCCCGGAAAAGTAGCAGGACAGCGGGCAACCGTCAAGGCTGAAATGAACGGGGTTACACCCGGCCTTGACCGCCGCCCGCCGCCCCGCTGGATGGGTGGACAAGGCGGCCAATCCCTCAAAGTGCTTGTCCGCGCTCTTTCTGATTTTGAGGTATTCAGTTTTTCAAAATTGAATAATCAAAATAAATTTTTTCGATTGAAAAAATTTTATTTGTTATCATCTTCAATGCCATATTTTTTCTTTTGCCGAATCACATAATTACTGATTTTTTCATCATATAGTGGATACTGGTAATCCAACTGGCATGCCACTTCTGACGAAACCTCCCGGAACAATGCCATACATTGTTCAAAGGATTCCCACATATGGGGATAGGAATCCATATTATAAGTGGACATAAGTCGTTCCCACAATTCCTCTGGGACATATTGCTTCATAAATTTATAGTTTTTTCCCAAACTGAAATGAAATCCCTGTTTGATACCAATCAGCCAGGAAATCATGCGAAGCAATTCTTTTCGTACTATATCATTCATATGGTCAATAGCAAAAAGAATTTCTTTGCGGCATAAGCCCTTTACTACATATGTTGTAGTATTCCAAAATTCATTACAGCAATCGTCAAACATTCTTTGAGTAGGCTTCTGCAAGTGGTAGTCTATATCCGTTGGTATTGGCGGCTTTACGATACGGTTGTCTTTATCCAACAGTAACTTTACCAGTTTATCCCATGTAAAATACTCGTCTATCAGTTCCAGCGGCAGCAAAGTTAAATCTATCTTAACATCATCAGTAAACAGCATTAAATATGAAAATCCCTTTTCTACAGCTGGAAATAATTCCATATCTTCCGGCTTTTGCAGAATCAACCTTTCACCAAATATATCTAGCCATTTATCATCACTTGTGAAGCTGTCCATATCCGTAACAAAAAAAGTAATATCAAAATCCTGAAAATCATCAGGCGGAATATTTGTATTTGTTCTAGATCCTTCCAAAGTAACCATGCGAATGCGTTTGTCTGTTTTTGCAAAATTCAAAACAATATCATAAACTTCCTTTTCTGATCTCATTTTTATCTCCTCCAATTATTGAAATAGGTGTGAAGCCATTTTAGGGCTTTCCCGCCTTGATTACCCTTTAGCAAAGACGGGCGGGGCTGTCAACGGCGGCGCATGAAATGCGCCGTTCATCTTGACCGTTGACTGGCTCGGCTGGCTTTGCTATTTTTATCGAATTGCATATTGGTAAATTGCATTGATATGTACTTGGGTTGTATTCACGATTGGCACATTAACATCTTCGGGCTTTATGGCAAGTGGCAGCTCCGTACAGGCGAGAATGAGTGCATCTACATTTTCTTTTTCAATGTATTTATTTGCCAGTGCAATCATTTTCTCTTTATCACTAGGAATTACTATGCCATTCTCTAAATTGGGGTATATCAGTTTTCCTAATAGAGATATTATTTTTTCGCTATCGCCTTTACAAGTAACATCATCGGGCGGCGAAGTTCATCTTCCATACCCGGAATATCCATCATCTCTTTAGGCGGTTCTGCTTCCTCTACAACTTTAAGCTCAAACCCATTGTTCAGCAATCCCATTATAATCTGTGTAAGTGTGTGATGTTGTTTTACTACATCACATCCTAAAAAATGTGTATTTCGTTCTCCTGTTATAAAGTAATTATCAATCGCCCAATATTGCGGTTTCCCATCATCTGTATAAATCCAATCCTGCCCAACTCCTGCGGTAAAAACAGGGTGTTCGATATTAAAAAGAAAAATTCCATCTGGTTTTAATGTCCTATACACTTTTTGAAATATTTCCACTATGTCCTCTATATAGTGCAGAGCTAAATTAGATATAACACAATCCCATTCATTTTCTGGATAGTCGTATTCCTCTAATCCGCTAATACGATATTCAATTTGATTTCCTGAATTGCGCTTTTGGGCTTCCTCAATCATTTTCTTACTTAAATCGATCCCTAATATTTTTGTAGCTCCTTGTTCTTCTGCGAACTTGCAGTGCCAGCCATATCCGCACCTCAAGTCAAGAACAGATTTTCCTTCTAACGAAGGAAACAAAGGTTTTAATTGATGCCATTCACCAGCAGCTTTTAACCCCTCTTTACTGCGGGACATCTTTGCATATTCTTCAAAAAAACTTCTCATTATCGTATTCATTATTCATAACCTTAACATCTCCTATTTTATCCTTCGGCACCGCCGCCTCCAGGCGGCTCCCCAACTTCATCTGCTCGATAAATGGGAATTGCACCAAAACAATCTAAGACAACAATGCTGCCCTACTTGCGATTTTTTCTTGTACTGCGGAAACAGTTTCTTGAATGGAATAATTGGTCGTATCTACAACATTCGATTCATATATTCCCAGATTGCAAAATTGCTCCCACATTGTTTCTACCAATTCGATATTTGTTTTTCGGTCTAACTTTGAGCGTTCAACAGCCCGCTTTAAGGTTTCTTCCTTACTTGCCCTTAAAATAATATAATGCACCTCATAATGTTCCCGAACAAGAGCTTTCCATGGCTCCAAAAACCATGGCCCGACAATCCCATCTACAATTACATCATATCCGCCACGAGCATAGCGCTTTGCAGCTTCTAAAAAGACTTCAATGACAACCAGATTTTGCTCGTTGGATTCTGGCAAATGTGGTGGTATTGCGCCTTTGCTTAAGTAATGAAAAAAATCGTCGGTGTGCATATGCACTGATTTATCCATATCTGATTCCTTTGCGACAATTGACGCGGTTGTTGTTTTTCCTGTCCCCGGTGAGCCTGTAATCACAATAATTCTTCCTTGGTTCATTTTCACTCCTCCTATTTCGATTTGCTGTTCTCTATTTCTTTTTCCGTCCCCGCTGTGGGTTTGGATTTTTCGGCAAGTCCAACTTCTCCGCAATCTATTTTAGCCGCTTCTTTTCTTCTTCAAACAGTTTATTATACCCCAAAACCATAAATCAGCAAACGCAAAAACCGTTACCAAAGAAAATGCCGCCTGCCTTTTTTGCTAAACCTAAAGAGGCTAAGTTAGAAGTGGACGCACTATACAAAGGAATACTACCATTTCGTCTAACTGCTTCTGCCCATTCTGCAAGTGTGTGGAATGCATACCCTTTTCTTCTGTAAAGTTCAGCCGTTTCAATTCCCGCTTCCTCTGCCTCAAGAATAATCCGAACACTACGACAAATAGATACGACTTGAGAATCTTCCAAATAAGCAGCGCAAAAGGGAACATCCAGCAACTCTTCAGGTAGCCATGGAAAATAGTGGCTCATCTGAGGCTCAATGTTGTCTTTAGTGAGTAAGCAGGCTTTTAACTTTGGCTGTTCAGGAAGCCAAAAACAAGCATCTTCTGAAATCTTACTTTCTCCTAATAGTTGCCGATATTCTTTATCATAAATAGGTGATTCATTCGGCAGCATCAGTACTGGCTCTCTGTTGGTAATTGATTGTAGTTTTTCTCTTAATTCTTTCGGTACGTCAGCACGAAAATAAGTATGTGGTTTTTCGTAAAGTGGTCTTGTCAAATAGAAGCGGGGAGCTGGCTGTGAAGTGGAGTCCCATGGTTCCCTTATAGTCATAAGTTCGTTCTTTTCATTCATTGTAAACAGTGCTTCTACATGAAGCTGCATATAGTACGAGTTGCTTTTTCCCATTTTCTAATATTCTCCTACATTTATTTCTCTGCCTGTTCAATCATTTTCTTTACTAACCGCTGAAACAGGTCGGCGGTTTCCTCGTCCATCGGTGCAAGCTGTCCGATCTGTCCAGCTATCATCGCCGTTACATCGTCAATGGAAAGCGGTTTTTGTTTCTGTTCCGCCAGTGCGTCCCGCATGGCTTGGAACATAGCGGCGGTCACAGCTTCTCCCGGCTGTTCCCCGTTGTCTATGTCTTTCTTAATGTCCCGCAGGATAGCCAGGAACACATTTTTAATTTTTTCAATCTCCGCTTCATGTTCCCCCATCTTTTGGGCGTTCAAAAGCTGTAAATCCTGCTTCGCTTCTGCCCGGTGTTCCGGGTGTTCTTTCATCAGGTCGGACAGGGAAGCCGTTGCCATCTCGATAAGCTGGTTTCTTGCTGTTATGCCCTTTGCCGCCGTATCCTGAAAATAAATCCGTATCAAATCTATCAGTTTGGGAAAATTCCTGTGTTCCAACAGGCGGTTGAGGATTTGCACATCAACAGCACCCGTCACAAGCCCCCTCACGGCTCCCTCGGACAAGCCTAATTCAGAAATATCGTAGCTTTTACGGGCGCTCACGGTAGACAAGCCCAGTATGTAGTCTGTCGATACCTTAAATTCCTTTGCCACACCTATGAGAATATCACTGCTGACCGTTCTTGTTTCGCCGCTGACAATGCGGCTCAACTGGGAAGCAGAAACGCCTATCTTCTCCGCAAGTTCCTTTTGTGTGATGTGGTTCCCGTTGCATAAATCGGAAATCCGCTGTCCGGGTGTTCCGGGTAAAGCCATAGACACGCACCTCCTCCGCATACTTCCATTATACAAGATAATTGCAAAAATGCAATTTCCAAAGTGTAAACTTCATCAAAATGCAATTCTCGCAAAATTCCGGGGATTGCATTTTTTTCGTGTAGACTTAGGGTAGTTCATCGATGAACGGCACCTTGAAAACCAAATGACCGTCCGAAAAGGAATACCCCGGCTGGGGAAGCACCGCAAGGAGCCGGACTTCGGGACAAAATGTCCCGAAGTTGAGGGGAGCGTGCCAACGCCGGAACACGCCGCAGGAATGGGGCAGGAAGCCTTTTCGGGGAGAACGGCAACGGAAAGCAAAATGGAGGGAACGCATGAGAGATAACCCCTATAAAGACTTGCCGCCGCTGGAACGCAGGCCGGACGGCTCCCTTTACCGCATGACACCGGCGCAGAAGAAACAGGCGGCCAGCCTGATACGCCGGGAGTGCTGTAACTGCGAGGGCGGCAACTGCATTGCCCTTGACGATGGGGACACCTGCACCTGCCCGCAGACGGTTTCTTTCTCGGTCTGCTGTAAGTGGTTCCGCTGGACGGTCTTGCCGCTGGACGGAACGCTGGAAGCGGAGATTTTCCGGGATAAGGACTTGAAACGCTGTGCGGTCTGCGGCGGTGTGTTCGTCCCCAAATCCAACCGGGGGAAATACTGCCCCGGCTGTGCCGCCAGAGTTCACAGACGGCAGAAAACAGAAAGTGAACGGAAAAGGAGGTCTGCTGTGGACAGTTAGGAGCGGAAAAAGTCTTGATTTACAAGGCTTTGCAAGCCCCAAACCGGGGCGTATGGTATAAAGTATCGCCCGCCCCGGAAAATGGGCTTCTAACCGTCCACAAAACACGCTATGACAAATACCATCTATATCCACCAGCCGGAAAAGGCGTTCAGCTTCACCCGGCTCCCGAATTTCCTCTTTGAAGCCCCCAAATTCAAGCCCCTGTCCAACGAGGCAAAGGTACTGTACGCCTTTATCCTGCGCCGGACAGAGTTATCCCGCAAGAATGGGTGGGCGGATGACTGCGGACGGATTTTCCTGTATTACCCCATCTGTGAAGTGGTTGACCTGCTCCACTGTGGGCGGCAAAAAGCGGTGAACACCCTGCGGGAACTGCAATACGCCGGACTGGTGGAAATCCAGAAACAGGGCTGTGGAAAACCCAACCGCATTTTCCCAAAATCCTATGAAGCGGTTCCAAACACCGACTTCAAGAAATCCCGTTCTGGTACGCCGGAGGACTGAAAACCGTACCCTTGAAGTACGGAAATCAATCTTGAGAAGTACGAAAACCAGACGGTATATAGAAATACAAAGATTAAAATGATTTATTTATATCCATTCCATTCCTATCGTATCAGAGATAATTCTGGCGGGATTTTCCCTGTGGAAAACCCCGGATAGGAAAGGAATGGGGAAAGGAGCAGAATGGCACAACACGCAATTTTACGGTTTGAGAAGCACAAGGGCAACCCGGCAAGGCCGCTGGAAGCCCATCACGAACGGCAGAAAGAACAATACGCCAGCAACCCCGACATTGACACCAGCCGTAGTAAATACAACTTCCATATCGTCAAGCCGGAGGGACGCTATTACCACTTCATTCAGAGCCGGATTGAGCAGGCTGGGTGCCGAACCCGCAAGGACAGTACCCGGTTTGTCGATACGCTCATCACCGCCAGCCCGGAGTTTTTCAAGGGGAAATCTCCAAAGGAGATACAGGCGTTTTTCCAAAGGGCGGCGGCTTTCCTCATTGGCCGTGTAGGACGGGAAAATATCGTGTCTGCGGTGGTACACATGGACGAGAAAACGCCCCACTTGCATTTGACCTTTGTTCCGCTGACAAAGGACAACCGCCTGTGCGCTAAAGAGATTATCGGCAACCGGGCAAACCTGACGAAGTGGCAGGATGATTTTCACGCCTATATGGTGGAGAAATATCCTGACTTGGAGCGTGGGGAGAGTGCCAGCAAGACAGGCCGGAAGCATATCCCCACCCGGCTTTTCAAACAGGCGGTTTCCCTCTCCCGGCAGGCCAGAGCCATTGAAGCTACGCTGGACGGCATTAACCCGCTGAACGCCGGAAAGAAAAAAGAGGAAGCCCTCTCCATGCTGAAAAAGTGGTTCCCGCAGATGGAGAACTTCTCCGGGCAGTTGAAAAAATACAAGGTCACAATCAATGACCTGTTATCGGAAAATGAGAAGCTGGAAGCAAGGGCAAAGGCCAGTGAAAAAGGCAAGATAAAAGATACGATGGAACGGGCAAAGCTGAAAAGCGAATTGGATGATTTACAGCGGCTGGTTGACCGTATCCCGCCGGATATACTGGCGGAACTGAAACGGCAGCAGCGGCAGCATGGAAAGGAAAGGTGATTTTATCAGTAATATCAGATATAAAAAGGAAACCGAAATCGTGACTTTTCAGGGCAAGGAAATCACGCTGGAAAACCTCTCCCCGGTGTTCACGCCGGAGCAGGAAGCGGCCAAACGCCGGGAACTGGAGCAGCAGCTTTATGAGGTGTTCCGCAAATATGCCGATAAGCGGCAGAAAGAGGAAGCCGGGGCATAATGCCCGAAGCCATCGTTGATTTGCGGGGCTGCTGGCGGTATAATAGAACTGTCAGCAGCTCCGTTTCTTTTTTAAGAAAAGGAGCGACAAAATGAATAACAGGATAGATGCGATCTATGCAAGGCAATCGGTAGACAAAAAGGACAGCATTTCCATTGAAAGCCAGATTGAGTTTTGCAAATACGAATTGAAAGGCGGGAACTGCAAGGAATACACAGACAAAGGGTACAGCGGAAAGAACACAGACCGTCCGAAGTTTCAGGAACTGGTGCGGGATATTAAGCGGGGCTTGATTGCAAAGGTCATTGTTTACAAACTTGACCGTATCAGCCGTTCCATTCTGGATTTCGCCAATATGATGGAACTGTTCCAGCAGTACGATGTGGAGTTTGTGTCCTCTACGGAGAAGTTTGATACCTCCACCCCGATGGGGCGGGCTATGCTGAATATCTGTATCGTGTTCGCCCAGCTTGAACGGGAAACGATACAGAAGCGGGTGGCCGATGCCTACTACTCACGAAGCCTAAAGGGGTTCCGCATGGGCGGCAAAGCTCCCTATGGGTTTCACACGGAGCCAATCAAGATAGACGGTATCAATACAAAGAAGTTAGTGGCAAATCCCGAAGAAGCGGAACAGGTCAAATTGATGTTTGAGATGTACGCCGAGCCAGGAACTTCCTACGGCGATATTGTCCGGCATTTTGCGGAGCATGGTATTAAAGATTTTTCCCGTCCGGCACTCGCAAGCCTTTTGTGCAATCCCATTTATGTCAAGGCTGACCTTGATATTTATGAGTTTTTCAAAAGTCAGGGGACGGTCATCATCAATGACGCCGCTGACTTTACGGGCACAAATGGGTGCTACTTCTATCGTGGCCGGGGAATGAAAGGCGACACCAAACACAATCTGCAAGGACATACGCTGGTTATGGCTCCCAGCGAGGGCTTGGTTTCTTCTGAACTGTGGCTGAAATGCCGAAAGAAGATTTTAGCCAACGCCAGTTATCAGGCGGGACGAAAAGCGGTCAATACTTGGTTAGCTGGGAAAATCAAATGTGGCAGGTGCCAGAAAGCGTTAAAAGCCGAGGGCAGTTATGGGCGGTGGTACTTCCGTTGCAGTAAGCGTTCCGATAACAAAAGCTGTGAGGGTGCGGGGACGCTCCGTATTCCCGATACGGAAGCTGTTATCTATGCCGCTATGGTAAAAAAGCTAAAACCGTTCCACACCATCAAGGGGCGAAAAAATGCTATGAAGTCCAATCCAAAGCTGACCGCCCTGCAAGTAGAACTCGCACAAATCCAGCATGAAATTGAAACGCTCATTGACACGCTGACCGGGGCAAATCCCGTCCTGCTCTCCTATGTGAACAGCAAGATTGAAGAACTGGACGGACGCAAGCAGGATCTTGTTAAAAAGATAGCGGAGTTGAGTGTGGATACCATCAGCCCGGAACAGGTCAAAGAAATTTCCGGCTATCTGGATACATGGGAAGAAGTGGACTTTGACGATAAGCGGCGGGTGGTGGATTTGATGATTTCCGCAATTTACGCCACAAGCGAAAGTATCGACATCGTTTGGAAGATATGACGGCGCATAAGCGCCGCCATACAACGCAACCTTTCGCCCTTTGTAAACTAAGCTACACTAATTGTTGGATAAAAGAAACTAGGGGGTGCATTTATGAGAAAAAATGTTCGTTTAGGTGAGGTGCTTGTAGAGAATCAGGTCATTACTGAGGAACAGCTGCAAAAAGCACTTGAAATACAGAAAAAAGAAGGTAAAAGACTAGGTGAAGTGTTAACCAGTCATGGGATGTGCAGTGAATATCAGATGCTGAATGCTTTGGCTAAACGCCTGAATTTGACTTATGAGCCTAATATTGCCGCTCAGGTTGATGTTGAAATCGCAAAAATCGTACCGGAACAGCTTGTTAGAAAACACAGCATCGCACCGCTTTATATCAAAGAAGGGGTGCTGTACGCGGCGACCAACGACCCATTGAATTTCTTGGGCTTAGATGATATCGGCATGGCCAGCGGGCTGGACATAGAGGTTATTGTTTCACCGAAGCAGGATGTTTTGGAAACTATTGATAAGCTGTATGCGAAAGCCAATACAAAGCAAGTGTTAGAGAATATCAGCAATGAATATGAAGATTACACAAGCAGTACCGTTTCACTGGAGGATTTTGAACAGGTAAACGACCGCATTGATGCTTCTCCGGTTGTTCAGCTGGTCAACTCCATGATCCGTGAAGCGATTCAGATGAATGCGAGTGATATTCATATTGAACCGCTGCCGCAGATGACCCGTGTGCGTTTCCGTGTTGATGGTTCTTTGTTTGAGCATACGATGCTTAAAAATAATATTCATGAATTAATCGTAACTCGTATCAAGATTTTGGCTGGTTTAAATATTGCTGAGAAGCGTGTTCCGCAGGATGGCGGTATTGCGCTTGATCTGCCTGGCGGTAAGGTCGATGTGCGTGTCAGTATGCTGCCGACCATTTATGGAGAAAAGGTTGTACTGCGTTTGTTAGGTTCTGATAAGAATGTCAATTATGATTTGAAGCAGCTTGGTTTTACACCGCATAATCTGAATTTAATTGAACGTTCACTATATAATACAAATGGTATCATATTGATGACAGGCCCAACCGGCAGCGGTAAGACTACAACTTCTTATTCAATTCTCCAACAGATCCAATCGCCGGAATTAAATATTGTTACCATTGAAGATCCGGTGGAAAAGAAATTTACCAATATCAATCAGATGCAGGTAAACGCCGGTATCGGCCTGACTTTTGCGAGCGGTCTGCGTTCGATTCTGCGTCAGGACCCCGATGTTATTTTGATTGGTGAGATCCGTGATGAAGAAACGGCTTCAATTGCCATTCGTTCCGCCATTACTGGTCACCTAGTATTATCTACGCTGCACACCAATGACGCGGTGGCTGCCATTCCGCGTTTGCTGGATATGGGAGTGCCAGCTTATTTGTTAGCCGCTGCACTGCGTTGTGTCATCGCTCAGCGTTTGGTTCGTAAAATATGTCCGCGCTGTTCCCATGAAAGGCATTTGACTGAACATGAAAAGTCCTTACTGAACTGTCCTGAACTGGATGTTGTAAAGGAAGCGGACGGCTGTGATTACTGCGGTCATACAGGCTACCACGGACGTACTGCGATTCATGAGGTTGTATTGATCGATAAAACGATTTATAAGATGATCAGCAGCGGCGATCCGCAGGAACTGATTTATCAAATGGCGGTTAAGAATGGCATGACAACGCTTCGTTCAGAGGGAATTCGTTTATTAAGAGAAGGTATTACCAATTTTGATGAAGTTATCAAGCTGATATATTCGACAGAATAGGAGACAGACATGATTGAACATTATTTAGATATTGCCCGTGAACGTAAAGCGAGCGATCTGCATTTTACTTATGGTTTGCCGCCGATGATTCGTATCAATGGTGAGCTGACAGCTTTAAACAGTGAACTATGTGATGATATGCTGCTTAACGCATTAGCGGTTGAATTGATGCGGCCTGATGAGACTGAATATTTTAATACCGGCCGAGATATTGATACGTCCTTTACCGGGGCTGATCAAACCCGCTACCGTCTGAATATTTTCCGCCAGAAGGGACATACCGCTTTAGCGATTCGTCTTTTAAATGATCATATACCGACAATGCAGGAATTAGGACTGCCGCCGGTATTGCATAAGCTATGTGCCCTGCCAAGAGGCTTGGTGCTGGTAACCGGGCCAACCGGCAGCGGTAAATCAACGACTCTGGCATCAATGATTGATGAAATCAATCAGCTGAAACACTGCCATATTCTAACCATGGAAGATCCGATCGAATATGTGCATGAGCATAAGAACTGTATGGTCAATCAGCGTGAGATTGGCCGTGATTCTGACAACTATTTAGCGGCGCTGAAATCGGCGCTGCGTGAAGATCCCGATGTAATTCTGATCGGTGAGCTTCGTGATTATGAAACGATTTCCTTAGCGGTATCGGCGGCGGAAACCGGCCATTTGGTTTTTGCTACTTTGCATACCCGCGGTGCTACACAGACGATTGACCGTATGGTTGACGTATTCCCAGCGCATCAGCAGGGACAGATCCGCACCCAGCTGGCAAACTGTCTGCGGGCGGTAATCTCTCAGCAATTGCTGCCGCGTCAGGATAAGGACGGCCGGGTTGCTGCCTTTGAAATCATGATTGTCAACGACGCGATTGCCAACCTGATCCGTGAATCCAAGACGTTCCAGATTCCTACAATCATGCAGACCAATCTGAAAGAGGGGATGATTCTTTTGGATAATGATTTAGTGAACCTTGTCCGCGCGGGAATCATCGATTACGAAACCGCTCTGACCAAATGCAATGACCCTGCCGCAATCAGAAAAGCAATGCCTTACTAAATATGGTGAAAGCCATATTTTTTAAATGAAAATATTTAGTAATTCTTTAATATTTTGACAAGTAAAGTTTAAAAAAAGATGATTATACTTACTGAAAGAAAGGTGATCAAGCATTAAGTTTAATAAAATTTTCAAAATTTTCACACTTTCTTCATTCAATTTTCACAAAAGGCGCTTAAAATAAGAATCAGAAAGAGATAAGAAGCAGCCGTCACTGCTAGTCGGAACCATATTTCCCTTTTCATTCAATCCCACGACACTTATCTCTCTCTATTACCTATATAAATAAAGGAGGGTGGAATATGCGCGTACTATCATTGAACCTGCATGGTTATCAGGAAAAAGAGCCAGTTAAAAAATTACAGATCATCGCTGATTCAATTCTTGAAAATGATATTGATATTATTTGCTTCAGTGAGTGTGCTCAGCGTTATTTCACACCTATCGTTGATCGTAATATAAAAAAAGATAATGCCGCTTATCTGATTCAGCAGGCATTAAACGCCCAAGGCAGCAGTCAGTATGAACTGCATTATGAAAAGGTTCATTTTGGTTATTTTGGCTTTGTGGAGGGCTTGGCGATTTTAAGCCGTTATCCGATTCTCAGCTGTGAAAGCTTTTATGTATCAGCTCAGCGTTCAATGCTGACGCCTAATACACGCAAGGTAATGGAAGTGCTGATCAAGGTGGGAAATCATCCCATTATGATTTATAACGCGCATCTGGGCTTTGATCGTAAAAATCAATTCCTGACGCAGTTTGAAAAAATACATGAACGGGCGAGCCGTCATCATATTCCTTCAATCATTACTGGAGATTTTAATATTGACAGTGCATCCATTGATTATATGGAAATGATGCATTATGGTTATGTAGATTCATATTCCTTTAATCAATCAGAGGGTGATACATGGCATAAGGGCAGAAAAAGCCTGCGTCTTGACTACATGCTTGCGCGCTCCTCACTAAATATTCAGCAATATTGTCATTTATTTAAGGAAGAGCGGGTTTCTGATCATCTAGGAATCCTGACACAGTTTAGTTTCTAACCGCTTTTGCGGTTTTTTTCTTGTGTCATGGGGCATACTACAACCGGTGATGCATATGAAAAATATACAATTTGCAGTCTTTAATTTCGCAACCTTTATATCGATATCAGCAGTAAATTCACAGCTGATTCCTTTTTTAAATGAAAGCGGCTATACACCGGCACAAAAGGGCTGGGTGTTAGGTTTCAGCGCGCTGGCATCTTTGCTTTTCGCAGCTGTTATCGGCTGGATCAGTGATAAAACCGGTAAGATGAAACCGATGTTCATCATTACAACGCTCTTATTTATGGCCGCTGTGTTTGCTTCTTTTATATTAACCAGTGATTTGTGGATCAAGGCAATCTGTGTCATTTTAATGTTTGGGATTGTCAAGGAAGTTATGAGTATCAATGAAACATGGGTTTTTCAGCTTAAACCTAAAACCTTTGGTAAATATCACTGTTTCTCAGCAGCAGGTCTGGTCAGCGGCTCCTTGGCAGCAGGCTTTATTTATAAACAATTCAACAGTATTGGTTTATGCATTCTCTGTCTGAGCGCTTCTGCTATTTCATTACTGTGCGGTTTTTTTATCAAGGAAAAGGAAGCGGCGGAAAAGGGTTCAATTTCATTAGCCAGTATGAAAAAACTGTTGATGAATAAATCGTATCAGCGCTTATTGATGATTTTATTTCTATTGATGATTACCGGCTTCGCGGATCAGTTTGTGGTCGTGGATAAGCTGATTGCATTGGGCGGTGATCGCATCGCGGTATCTGTGAAATTTGCGATTCAGTCGCTGATGGAAATACCGATTTATTTATTTTCCGCTAAATTATTTAAGAAGTTTGAGCCATCACGCTTATTGTTGGTAGCGGCATTGATGACTGGCGTTAAATTTGTGGCCTATGGTTTCTGCGCGACACCGCTATGGGTGCTGATCACGGCGGCTTTGCAGCTGTTTACCCATCCGATTATCGTTTTAACCAGCAAGCTGCTGATTCAGGAAGTAACACCTAAGCAGCTGGCAGCTTCAGCGCAGATTGTGGGCTTTGCGATTTATTTTGGTATCAGCGGTTTTTTAACACCGGTAATTGGCGCGTGGCTTGTAGAACGTTTTGATTTTAACATCACTTGCTGGATCTTTGCATGTATCGCGATTATTCCTACATGGATGATCATAAAAATGCGTAAAAGTAAGGGAAATCAGCCGGCTTAAGCTTTTTTCTGAGGAGAATGAATTTTCATCCCGGCCAGATTCTGTTATACTATATAAGTAATTTTGGGAGGTGGAAGCATGCTTGAAAAGCTATTGTATAAGATTGTCGATTTCGGCCGTAAGCATCCTTCATTAAGATATGTTATGCTTCTGCCGCTGGCGGTTATCTATCTGCTTGACTCAATTTTATATTATTTAAGTCTGCCTTTCAGATTGATATTCGTAGCATTTTCTAATCTGCGTAAAGAAAAAATAGAAATCCTGGAAGTTGAAGACTATCTAAATAAGGAACAGGCGCCGCCTAAGCCAAAGCATCGTTTCAGAAAAGCACTGGCGGTTGTGATATTGCTGGGACTGTGCGCGATTTATCCTATTTCCCGTTATGTTAAAAGCATGAGCCGGCCAATGCTGATTACTCATTTTGAAGCGCTCGCTGATGATCAGCTGATGATTGCTCAGGGCAGTACGATTGATGAATTAGCACTGCCGGATACGATTCAAGCAAGCGGTTATGCACTTGATAAAGCGGGGAATCAGGTTGGCAATGAGAAAAGCATCAACTTGAAAATCAGTCAATGGAATGTAGAACCAGGTTTTGAAGCTGAGGCAGAAGCGGGTGTGACTTATACATTTACGCCGATTCTATCTGAGCGATTTGAAACCGAAGCGCCGCTGCCGCTGATTATTCGTACAGTAAGCAGCAATTATATTGAAAGTGAAACTGTTAATGAAGTATATTTGAATGGCAAGGGAAGTGATGCCAATGACGGTCAATCACCGCTTACGGCAGTTCAAAGCTTTGAACGGGCTAAGGAATTGCTGAATCATGAAGCGGGAACAATCTGGATCATCAATGGCATTACGATCAAGGATGAACAAGTCTGGGATGCTGATCAGCCGATTACGCTGAAACGCTATATGGGTTCAGCTTCATATCCTGCTTATACAGGAACATTGATTGATATTCGCAGCAGCGGTTCGCTGACTCTAAACCAAATCAGCATCGACGGCTCTTCTTTTGAAAGTGAAGCGGCAGCGATACTGGTCGACGGCAAGCTTAAAATTAGTGAGCTGACACAGATTATAAACAATCAGTATCCTGATCATGCGGGGGCAATTGATGTCGGCAGCAAGGGATCTCTTGAATATCCGGAATCACTCACCTTCGATGGCTGCAGTACCGATATCCACGGCAGTTATATCTCAATGCAAAACGGCAGTTCGATAATTAGCTATACACAGGCAGAATAAAAGGCGTTAAGAATGCTCCATAAGGAATTCCAACGCCTTTTTCTTATTGTGCTTTAGCTTGCAGATAGGCTTCAATTTCACCGGCAACATGCTGGGCATATTTAACGGCCTTTACTACGGTTTTAGCGCCGGTCACAACATCACCAGAAGCAAAGACGCCGACTCTTGTCGTTTTCCCGTCTTCGTCGGCAATCAGCAAGCCGTTCTTACCGGTTTCTAAGCCGGTTGTATTGCGGACAATATTGTTTTTAGGCAGCTGTGATACCGCAATAATGATGGAATCACAGGCAAATAGATGATCGCTGTCCGCTTTTTCAACACTTTGCGGATGGCCGTCCGAATCCATGACAACCTCACAGTCAGCAACGATCATACCTTCCTCGCTGCATGCCTTAGGGATCTTGTAGAAGACAAATTTAACACCGTCATCGATGGCCCCCTGCAGTTCAGCTTCCGTAGCTGAGATATTCTCCTTCCCTTTGCGATAGAGAATCGTCACATCACAGCCATGACGGCTGGCGGTACGCGCCGCGTCCATCGCGACATCACCGGCACCGATAACCGCTACCTTTTTGCCGAGTTGATAGACCTCTGGATCTTTTAGATAATCGATGGCATAATGCACATTGCCTAAGCTTTCCCCAGGGATATTTAAGGTTCTCGGATTCCATACACCCGTACCGATAAATAAGGCGTCATAGCCATCCTCCAAAAGCCGGTCAATGGTCAGCACTGGACCAATCAAAGTGTTCGGCCTGATTTTTACCCCTAATTCAAGCAGCTTTTCTTCCAGTAAATCAAGAATTGTCCGCGGCAGCCTGAAATCAGGAATACCATAGCGGAGAACACCGCCAATGCGCGGATGAGCATCAAAAATAGTGACAGGATAACCCTTCTGGGCCAGCTGCAGGGCAATCGGAATCCCTGCCGGACCGCCGCCGATAATGCCTACCCGCTGATTATGGATGCGTTTTTCAGTAAAATGAACATGCTTTAAATAATGCATGGAAATTTCATTTTCAATGGCTGGGAAATCAACTGGTTCGCCTTTGATGCCGCGGATACAATTACCCCGGCATTGTTTTTCATGCGGACAGACAATGGAACAGATGGCTGAGAGCGGATTGTTGTCAAACAATCGTTTGCCAGCCTGTTCATAGCGTCCTTCTTTATAATCGAGAATTACCTCCGGAATCGGCGTATGAATCGGACAGGCGCTGACACAGCGCGCATTCTTGCAATTCAAACAGCGATTTGCAGTTTCTAAATTTTTCATAACATCACCTTCACTTGACCTATATTCTAACATACTTTAAATTGAAATGCTTTTTCTTTGTCCCAATTTTTGCGTAAACGTGATACACTGATAGGGAAAAAGAGGAGTAATTGAATGAAAAGTTATCTGATTGATCTTGATGGTACAATGTATCGGGGAAATGAAAATATTGATGGCGCCAGAGAATTTATCGCTTGGTGTATCGCCAAGCAGCAGCCCTTTTACTTTCTGACGAATAACGCTACCCGTACCCGTTTAGAGAATGTGCAGCATATGGAAAAACTGGGGTTCAAAGGCATTCGTGAAGATCAGTTTTTTACCTCAAGCATGGCGGCGGCGCGCACGATGCAAAAATTCAGCACGAAGCGCAACGCATATATGATCGGCCAGGCAGGTTTAAGAGAAGCCTTATTGGATGCCGGGTTTAAGCTTGTTGAAGAAGATGTCGATTTTGTTTTTGTGGGCCTTGATGCCAATGCTGATTATGAATCATATTCTAAGGCACTGAGTTATTTAGTAAATGGCGCAAAGCTGGTTGGCACCAATAATGACCGCAAGCTGCCGCATGGCAAAGGCTATAAGCTTGGCAACGGTTCAATTGTGGCCATGTTTGAGTATGCGAGTGAACAGCAATCACCTAAGATCGGCAAACCGTATCCGCCTATTCTTAATGAAGCGCTTGAGTATTTTAATATTAGAAAAGAAGATGCAATTTGTATCGGTGATAATTTGGAAACCGACATCCTGCTTGGTGTTAATTGTCAGGTCGAAACAATCTTTGTGACAACGGGTGTGCATACATTCGCGGACATTGAACGCTTTCAAATCGTACCGACACATAAGATCCGTTCACTTTATGAATTGATGAGCGAATAAAAACATACAATGGAACAGGTGATCTCATGAATGCAGACCTGTTCCTTTTAATTTATGCCTGTTTAAAGGCATTCTTACCTTTACCTTCCATTGAGGCTGTCTTTGTACCGCTATGTCTGGCAGCCCCGACCAAAAGCTTTTACTATGCGGTAGTCAGCGGTATCGGTACCTTTTTAGGCGGTTACATCGGTTATGAGCTAAGTGTCAGCTATGGCCGTAAGGTTGCCTTAAAGCTGGTCAATGAAGAAACACTGTCCGAAGGAGAGGCAGCCATGCAGAAATATGGCGCGATGGCTGTTATCCTTGGATCGCTGACACCTTTTCCTGACTTCGTACTGGCTTATCTGGCTGGTTTATGCCGAATGAACCGCTGGCTCTTTTTATTGCTTGACGGCGGCTGCCGCTTTATGCGCTCATTGCTTGTTGCGGCAACATTAAGCAAAGCGAGTGAATTTATCGCAATCGAGAAATATTCAACGCTGCTCTCTATTTTGATTCTTGTTTATTTTCTTGGCAAGTACGTAATCCGTAAAAAAACGTAAGAGGGGATCGTCACGCATCAGTTCCGGATGCCATTGAACGGCAAACATATCCGCTTTTTCAATTGCTTCAATCGTTCCATCGCCGGCAATCGCGCTGATCATAAAACCTTCAGGGCATTGCGCAAGTGCTTGATGATGATAAGAATTGACTGAAGGCAGCGGCATACCGCTTAAAAATGAATGAGGGGCAATGATCAGCGGATGGCTGGTTTTCATATGTTGGTCAATATCTTGATATAAAGCCGCATGATACACCACAGCTAGAATCTGAATACCGCGGCATAAGCCAAACAAGGGAAGATGATGTTTTTCACAATAATGAATGCAGTCAATATCCAGCTGTTCGATGCTGGCTTTTTCGATGACAGTATTAGGGTGTGGTTTATCGTTAAAAAGAAGCGGATCAACATCGTCGCCGCCGCTGATCAGCACACCATCACACCCAGAAAGCTGGTCTTTGATGTCAGCTTGTGGATAAATCAGTACCGGTGTAACACGAAGTGCCAGAAGCGCATGAATTAACGGTGCTGAAATTTGATACCGTGACTCAGCTTCATTAAGCCGAACGGGAAGGGCAATTTTTAAACGCATAGGATCACCTGCATTAGCCTATGCATAAATCAAGAAAAGGTGCCGTTGCACAGATGGATAGGCTTAACTCAATCGTAAAAATCATAGTCATTAAGCCGTTTGGACTATCTTTTTGGATAGCGTTTTCATCATTAAAATGGAAGGGTTTTCCAAAATAAGTAAATGTGCATAAATAAAATTCTTAATGAACATCTGATTAACAGCTTGAGTATCAGCCAAGAACATTTCTCATGTTTAAAAATCTTTTTAATAACAGTTGACATTCCTAACGAAAAAAAGTAATATTTATACAGGCAGTAATGCCTCTTTCATCTTAACCTAACTTACTTTTCTTCCCCCACCCATACTTGTAAGTTAGTTCTCCCCCAAAGTTAAGATGATCGTATGCATCATTGAAGGCACTTGAAAAAGTGTCTTTTTTCATGTTGAAATTGAATCAGAAAAATATAATTAAAAGATTATTTAAAGTTAATGCAGCTTGATGATTTATGGTATGCAGTTTAAAAAGTTAATTTGCCGCCTCAAATCATTAGTTTTATATATTTTTAAAATTGTTATTGATAATAGGTGCGGATTTTATGTATTATTAGCTTTAAGGTATCAAATTGTAGCTTTATACAAAACGTAATATCTGCAAGCAGATTTATACTATGTGTCTTTTTGATTAGGAGGTGCGTGATGATCAGGAAGCGATTTACTGACGATGTTTTTGCGAAAAGTGATATCACCCATGTGCGGGAAACCGTGCGGATGATTGCGGTATATCATGACCGCTATGCTTTTCTGGAAATAAAAAGAGATGATATTTTTGGCTGTCTGCGTCATCTTGAAACACTGGGCGGCGGCATTGAGGTTAATGAAAGCCACGCCCAGGCAATTCAGCGCGAGCTGCTTGAGGAGAGCGGCTGGGAAGGGGAGATTTTACGGCCATTATGTGTGATTGAGGATACTTACAATCTGATTCAGCGCCGGACGATTTCTCACTTCTATGCGGTCAGGCTGATTCGGCAAAGCCGCCCCTGCGCTTATACTGAAGAAGAAAAGCAGCTGATTCACGGTTTAGTTTTCTTAAGTGAAGAGGAAGTGCTGAAGGAACTGTCAGCGCCTGATAAACAGTCGATTCAGAAGCTGATTTATCAGCGTGATTTATTTGCATATAAGTGTTATCTTGAAACATGCTAATTGTGAAGAAGTTATTAAAAGCAAAGTAAATGAAATCTTTGCTTTTTTTTGTTATGCTAATGCAAGTAAGGAAAAGGATATAGAGATGCAAATAACAAAACGTGATGGAACTAAAGAAACATATGAATCAAATAAAATTGCCCGGGTAATTAAACTGGCGTTTGAAAACACACAAAGCTGTATAGAAGCTGAACAGCTGAAGGTGATGCTTCAGGAAATTGAACAGCAGCTGGTTGAGAATCCTGATGATATTAAAGTAGAACAGATTCAGGATCTTGTGGAAGTAAGCATGATGAAGCATGGCTTTTATAAGCAGGCAAAAAGCTTTATTCTTTATCGGGATCAGCAGGCTAAAAACCGCCGCATCGTCGATGAGCTTGCTGCCTCTTTGCCGCTGGCCGGACTGCGGCCGGTATTAAAGGGAATCCATAAGGATTATGGCAAGGCATTGGCACTTGATCTGATGCTGGCAAAGTATCAGACTTTCTATAAGCCGGAAATGGATATGGATCAGCGTCTTAAGAGCTTGATACGATCTGCCGTTGAGTGCGTCAGCGCTGAAGCTCCGCAGTGGGAATTTATTGCCGGCCGTTTACTGAACTTTCAGAATAATCATATGATTGAGGAGAGAATGGCTGCCCTGAATATTCACAGCTTCTATGATAAGCTGGTCTATTTAACAGAACAGGAATTATACGGCCGTTATATTCTTGAAGCATACAGCAAGCAGGAAATTGATGAATTAGCGGCGGCGTTAAAGGAAGAGCATACAAAGCTGTTTACTTACAGCGGTCTTGATCTGGTTATTAAACGATATTTGATCGCGGATAAGGATCATCAGGTTTTAGAGAAGCCGCAGGAAATGTTTATGGGAATCGCGATGCATTTGAATATGAATGAGAAGGAAGACCGTCTGCATAAGGTCATTGAGCTGTACGAGGTATTAAGCACTTTAAAAGTAACAATGGCAACACCGACGATGTCAAACTCCCGCAAACCGTATTTTCAGCTTTCAAGCTGCTTCATCGATACTGTACCGGATTCTTTAGAAGGAATTTACCGCAGCATTGACAATTTCGCGCAGATTTCAAAATTCGGCGGCGGCATGGGCTTGTATTTTGGCAAGGTTCGCGCGGTCGGATCTGATATCCGCGGTTTCAAAGGTGTAGCCGGCGGTGTGGCACGATGGATCAAGCTGGCCAATGATACCGCGGTGGCAGTGGATCAGCTTGGTGTGCGGCAAGGCTCTGTAGCGGTTTATCTTGATGTATGGCACAAGGATATCCTTGATTTTCTGCAGCTGCGTACTAACAACGGTGATGACCGCAAAAAGGCTCATGATGTCTTTCCGGCTGTCTGCTATCCGGATCTGTTTTGGAAAATGGCCCGTGAGGATCTGAATCAGCAATGGTATTTGATGTGTCCGCATGAAATCTTAATGATCAAAGGCTATGCGCTTGAAGATTATTATGGTGAGGAATGGGAAAAGCGTTATTTTGACTGTATCCATGACGAACGTATCAGCAAGCAGGCAATCCTATTGAAAGATTTGGTACGTCTGATTCTTAAGTCAGCGATTGAAACCGGTACACCGTTTGCCTTTAACCGCGATCATGTTAATCGCATGAATCCTAATAAGCATGCGGGAATGATTTATTCATCAAATCTTTGCAGCGAAATCGCTCAGAATATGAGCGCGATCGAGAGTGTGTCAAAAACAATAGAAGAAATTGACGGAGAGACGGTCATTGTGACAAAGACGAAGCCGGGTGATTTTGTCGTGTGCAATCTGGCATCTTTGGTGCTGGGCAATATTAATGTTCATGATCAGGAGGAACTGCGTAAGATTATCAGCATCATTGTCCGCGCATTGGATAATGTTATCGATTTGAATTTCTATCCGATTCCATATGCCAAGGTTACCAATCAGCGTTATCGTCCAATCGGTTTAGGGACCAGCGGTTATCATCATCTGCTGGCAAAGGAAGGCATTCGCTGGGAAAGTGAAGAACACCTGCGGTTTATGGATCACGTGTATGAACAAATCAACTATTATGCGATTGAAGCCAGCTGTGAGCTAGCGGCAGAAAAGGGCTGTTATGCTTATTTCAGCGGTTCTGAATGGGAGAATGGAAATTACTTTACCGATCGTGGTTATCAGGATGAAAAGTGGCAGCAGCTAAGTGCGCGTGTTCATCAATCAGGGCTGCGCAATGGTTATTTGCTGGCAATTGCGCCAACCAGCTCGACTTCAATTATTGCCGGTACAAGCGCGGCTGTCGATCCGATTATGAATCGTTTCTTCCTTGAAGAAAAGAAAGGCAGCATCATCGCCCGCGTAGCACCGGATCTGAATATGAAAACATGGTGGATTTATCAAAGCGCGCATACGATCAATCAGGAATGGGTGGTTAAAGCCGCTGGTATCCGTCAGCGCCATATTGATCAAAGTCAGTCTTTAAATCTGTATATCACAAATGATTATACATTTAGACAGGTGCTGAATTTATATATTAAAGCATGGGAAAATGGTGTAAAGAGCGTTTATTATATTCGTTCTAAATCACTGGAAGTAGAAGAATGCGAAGTATGCGCGGCATAGGAGGACAAGATGGAAACCGTAAATAAGAAAGCGTTGTTTAATGAATTTGGTGATACTGATGTTTTAAAGAAACGGATGATTAACGGTAATACAACCAATCTGAATGATTTTAATAATATGAAATATCAATGGGTATCCGACTGGTACCGTCAAGCGATGAATAATTTCTGGATACCTGAAGAAATTAATCTGAGTCAGGATGTAAAGGATTATCATCGTTTAAGCAATGAGGAACGAACAGCTTATGATAAGATTCTTTCCTTTTTAATCTTCCTTGACAGTATTCAAACCGCTAATCTGCCTTGTGTTTCTGAATATATTACAGCCAGTGAGGTAAATCTCTGCCTGACGATTCAGGCTTTTCAGGAAGCGGTGCATTCCCAGAGCTACAGTTATATGCTGGATACTATTTGTTCACCGGCTGAACGTGATTCGATTTTATATCAATGGAAGGATGATCCGATTCTTTTAGCCCGCAATCATTTTATCGGTGACTTGTATAATGAATTCCAAGCGAAAAAGACTAGCTTCCAGTTAGTAAAAACATTGATTGCCAATTATATTTTGGAAGGCATTTATTTCTACTCAGGCTTTATGTTTTTCTATAATCTTGGCCGTAATGGCAAGATGCCGGGGTCCGCTCAGGAGATTCGATATATCAACCGTGATGAAAACACTCACTTATGGCTGTTTCGCTCGATTCTGCTGGAACTGAAAAAAGAAGAACCGCAGCTGTTTACTGATGAGTATGTGGCGGTTTATAAAGCGATGCTGGCTCAGGGTGTTGAGGAAGAAATTCGCTGGGGAGCTTATGTGCTTGGTGATAAGATTGAGGGTCTGTCTTTAAAAATGATTGAGGAATATATTTATTACCTGGGGAATCTGCGCAGCCTGGGACTTGGTTTTGGCAAGCTTTATGATGGCTATGACAGTGAACCGGCTTCTATGGCATGGGTATCTCAATATGCTAATGCGAATATGATTAAAACCGATTTCTTTGAAGCTAAATCAACAGCCTATGCGAAATCAGGCGCTTTGGTTGATGATTTATAGGATTGCAGACACTGTGAAATAAGGGGGAATTGCAGACTGCTGTTTGTGATTTCAGCGGACATTATCACTATTAGGTAAAATTAATGAAAAAAATAAAATATCAGTTAAATTATACTAGCCAATTTAGAAGGATGATGCTATAATAATAACTGAGCTTAATAGCTCATTCCCCACCCATTCATGTTCTTTAGGGGTTTAGAACATGAAGTCTGTCCCTCCCCATGGGACAGACACCCTATAAACAGCGAATCCGGTTCAAAGCCGGATTTTTTTTCGTCTGAAAATGAAAAAACGCTGAATGTTTCAACAGCGTTCTTATAAGAATCGTTTTTTCTTAAACAGCCAGATACAGAAAAGAATGATCAGGATACTGCATAAAATAATCATTGGATATCCATACTGCCAAGTAAGCTCAGGCATATTGATGAAATTCATGCCATACCAGCCAGCAATTAAGGTTAAGGGCATAAAGATGGCGGTAATCACTGTCAGAACTTTCATAATTTCATTCTGACGCAGATCTAGCTGTGCCTGATAGACTTCACGCACCTGCATTGAATATTCCCGCAGTGTGAGTGTTTCTTCCCGCAGACGGTTGATGCGGTTACTGAATAGCTTTAGAAATCGCAGCTCATGATCATTAAAGAAATCATTTTCATTTTCAATCAGCTCCATCGTCAGATCATCAAGCTGACGATATGTATGCGAGAGTGCCGTCACTTCTTTGCGGATGGCGATCATTTGATGATTGAAGCGATTCAGAGTACCTTTAAAGACATCTTCTTCCAAACCGGCAATCTGATTCTCCAAGGTTTCCAGTTTCTGCGGATGATCCAAAACAAGCATTTCCAGAAAATCATAAACAAGCCGGCCCAGCTGGGGTTCTTTCCATTGTCTTGTTTCAGCCAGTGTTTTTAAGATTGCTTCAGCGGTATGGGTATCATCGATAAAGACCAGCATTTCATTCCAGATGCCTAAAAGAAACTGCTTCTTTTTATGGAACGTGGTATCCGGAATACTGAAAGCGGCAATCATGCAGTCAGCATGGACTTCAGCCTTACAGAAACGGGAAAGCGGCTGGGCGATGAGGGTGGTAAGATCAATTGGCAGTTTGACATCTAATGCCTGCTGATGGGTAAAACAGGCAATTAATCGGGTATTCGGTTCAATTTGATTTATATCAATTTCATGCAGTTGATTTGTTAATTGATAAAGCATAAGATTCATCCTTTCAATGCTTCTATTATAGCACTTATTAACCAACAAGGTTTAGATTCGGGTTGTTGTCATGCCTTGCTTAGATGCTGTGCGCATAATATAGCGCAGAAACAAAATGTTTCGGAAAGGTGGACAATCAATGAAAATACACAATTGCCGGGGATTTCCTATTACGGTATATGGAGGGATGTTTAATCATTCTGCTTATTTGCTTCAGTTTACTGAAGCGAATGAAGAACAGGCACTATATTTTGACGGCCAGTCACCCTCACATCACAGCATTGCTTTTGAATCCGGTGTTTTAGATGCGGAAAGCGGCTTCAGCTTGATGCCGGGAACGCTGATTCTCAAAGAAGCAGGCATCTATGCGCTTGATTATACGCTTTGCTTAGCGGCTGGCGGGGATATGGAGTGCAGGGTATCAGTCTATGCTGATGGTGTTTTGCTGCTGAATTCAATGTCGGTGCAGCAGCTTAGCGCGAATACACCAATGATGTTTAGCCGCCGTACCTATTATCCATTAAACGCAGGCGCGCGTATTCAGCTTATGCTGCATACAAAGAAAGCGGGACTTTTAATGGTTGGCGCTAAAATGTCGGAGCTGCTTGCTGAAAAACTCGCTGATCTGTAAAATTTGCCTTCCGGTTATCCGGGAGGCTTTTAAGCACATAAATAAATACCCTTTGAATGAATTGGCAAACCGTGCAATAATAGTGCATAAAGGAAGGAAGATAGGATGAAACGATGGGTTAAACGGGCAGCTGGATCAGCTCTTGCTTTGCTGGTGCTTTTGAGCAGCGCTTTTTATTTTTACACAAAAGATTATTATCATGCGCAGGAGCAGGTGGTATCTGTTTTCAGCATGGCGGATCATATCGAGGTTTATGATGATTATACGGTATTAGCGGCAGATTCAGCGGCTGGTCTTATCTTTTATCCGGGTGCTAAGGTAGAGGAGACTGCTTATCTTCCGCTTTTAAGCAAGCTTCAGCAGGCGGGAATCACCTGTGTCTTAATTAAAATGCCGCTTCATCTGGCGTTTTTGAATCCAAACGCGGCTGATGATGTCTTGGCTGAGCTGTCACAGATCAAGCATTGGTATATGGCCGGTCACTCCCTGGGCGGTGCGATGGCAAGCGCCTATGCGGCTGAGCATATGGATAAAATCGAAGGGGTAATTTTATTAGGCGCGTATGTTTACGGTGATCTTCCGGACGAGCAAGCCTTAGTGATTTACGGCAGTGAAGATGGTGTGCTGAACCGCAATCAGCTGACAAGCGGCACGATTACTGTTATAAAGGGCGGCAATCACGCACAGTTTGGCTGTTACGGCATTCAGGCAGGCGATGGTGAAGCGAGCATCAGCGCTGAAGAACAGCAGGCTCAAAGCGCTGCAATCATTACTGAATTTATCCAATCGAGCGCAAAATAAAAACAGATACACTGAATGAAGTGCACCTGTTTTCATAAGCTCTATTATAATAATTAATTATTCACCGAAATAACGTTTCAATAAGCCGGCAAATGCGCAGCCATGTCTAGCTTCATCCTTAGCCATTTCATGTACAGTATCATGGATTGCATCAAGATTTGCTTGTTTAGCGCGTGTAGCCAGATCCTTCTTGCCAGCGCATGCGCCATTTTCAGCAGCCACACGCAGCTCAAGGTTTTTCTTTGTTGAATTTGTAACAACTTCACCTAATAATTCAGCAAACTTTGCAGCATGTTCAGCTTCTTCCCAAGCCGCTTTTTCATAATACATACCAATTTCAGGATAACCTTCACGATGAGCGACACGAGCCATTGCAAGATACATACCTACTTCAGAGCATTCACCTTCAAAGTTCATTCTGAGATCCTTCAGGATATCTTCAGAAACTCCCTGGGCAACACCTACTACGTGCTGATCTGCCCAAGCCATTTCGCCTTCTTCCTGCTTTGTGAACTTAGAAGCAGGCGCCTTGCATAATGGACAGAACTCTGGAGCCGCATCTCCTTCATAAACATAACCACATACTTGACATACGAATTTAGCCATAATTTCTTACCTCTTTCTTTTTACGGGTTTAGTATAACGTATTTTTGATTGACTGAATAGTAGTTTGCTCATAGAAAATTAAAAAATTTTTTATCGTAAATATCGAGTCAAAATTACTGAGTCAGGTACGTTTTAATACTGTTCAAAAAACTAAAAAAGTGATAAACTATAAGAGTCAAATTTTAGGGAGGATATCGTTATGTGCATCTTCTGCAGTATCATAAATAAAGAAATTCCTTCTTCATGTATCTATGAAGATGATCAGGTCATGGCTTTCCTTGATTTGAGCCAGGTCACAAAGGGGCATACGCTGGTAGTTCCTAAAAAGCATTATGATAATTTGCTTGAATGCGATGATGAAACGTTAGCGCATCTGATACAAGTTGTTAAAATGCTGGCGGTGCGGATCAGTGAAAGATTAAATGCTCAGGGTGTCAACGTATTAAACAATACACATGAGGCTGCCGGTCAGACGGTTAACCATCTGCATTTTCACATCATCCCGCGTTACAGTGTGAATGACGCTGTTGTGATTCAATTTAATGAATCTGAAAAGCAGGATCTTGATGAGCTTGTGAAAATCCTGAAATAATTCAGGATTCATTTTGGAGACGTATCGAAGTGGTCATAACGAGAACGACTCGAAATCGTTTGACGGTTACCCCGTCCGTGGGTTCGAATCCCACCGTCTCCGCCAAATAGTAAAGAAACGCCATAAAGGCGTTTTTATTATGAGTATTTTATTTTTCAGCATCATCGCATAATTTCATGAATTCCTTAATACTTTTAGATAAATATTTATTTTTATGATAGACGATATTAAAATTTCGTTTAAATTCAATATTTTCAATATGGATACATTCAATCAGCTGACTGGTACGTTCAATCTCAATTAAACGTTTAGGTACTACGGCGATGCCTAGATTTTCAACTACAGCGCTGAGCAGGGCACGGGTGCTTGTACTTTCCCAGGCTGGGATGCATGCATAGCCGTGGATTTCCATTACACTGTCAAATAATTCACGGGTACCGCTGCCTCTTTCTCTTAATAAGATTCTCTCTTTTACGAAGTCATCGCCGGTGATGACTTTTTTTGACGCAAAGGGGTGCAGGCTGGAACAGACAACCGCTAATTCATCATCGGCAAAGCTATGGGTGATCAGATCCATTGAATGTGTCACACCTTCAATCAGCGCAAAATCAAGTTCACTGCGCAGCAGCTTTTCTTCAATGACATCGGAGCTTTCAATCAGTACCTTGACATCTATTTTCGGATAGATTAATGAAAAGTCATGAATCAGCTCCGGCAGCATTTTGTTGCCGATCGTAATGCTTGAGCCGATCCGCAGTCTGCCGATTTCATCCCAGTTGCGCAAACCGTTTTCCATTTCTTCAAAGGTTGTGATGATATGAGCCGCGTAGGAATAAAAAATCTTGCCGGCTTCGGTAAGATGAAGGCGATTGCCGATGCGGTCAAAGAGCTTGATGCCATAATATTCTTCTAATTCCCTAATGGCTAGGCTGACTGCTGGCTGAGCAAGATAAAGCACATTGGCGGCGGCTGTCGCGCTTCCCTGATCCACAACTGTGACAAAAATTCTAAGATGTCTAAGTGTCATAAGTTCCTCCATAATAAAAATAATATACTTATTATAATATTATATTATTTTACTTATAGAATGGCAAGTCATAGAATAAGGGCAGGAGGGATAAGAGATGGAAAAAGATAAAAAGTTTTATTGGAAGTTATTTAGTTCAACCTTTAGCCTAAGCGCGTTTACCTTTGGCGGCGGGTTTGTCATTATACCATTAATGCGTAAGAAATTTGTGGAGGAGCTGAGCTGGATTGATGAGCAGGAAATGCTGGATCTGACAGCCATCGCGCAGTCATCGCCAGGTGCAATCGCGGTTAATGCTTCGATTCTGATCGGTTATCGTCTTGATGGCTTCAGAGGTGCTTTGATCACTGTGCTGGGTACAGTGCTGCCGCCGCTGATCATTCTGTCAGTTATTTCATTATTCTATACTGCATTCAGAGATTCGCTGATTGTCGGCTATGTGTTAAGAGGCATGCAGGCAGGTGTTGCGGCGGTCATTACGGATGTTGTATTAACGATGACCTTGGATATTTTGAAGGAGCATCGGCTGCAGCCGGTCATCATTTTGATTGCGGCATTTATCGCGGCGGCAATCCTAAATGTAAATGTGATTTTGATTATTTTGATCTGCGGTGTGATCGGCGCGCTGAATGTGCTGCTCACTAAACGGTCAAAGGGAGGTGTTCAGCATGATGCTGCTTAAATTATTTTGGAGTTTCTTTCAGATCGGTTTGTTCAGTATTGGCGGCGGTTATGCGGCAATGCCGATCATCCAGCATCAGGTTGTGGAACTTAACGGCTGGTTATCAATGATTGAATTCGGTGATGTTGTGACGATCTCACAGATGACGCCAGGGCCGATTGCCATCAACAGCGCTACCTTCGTAGGAACACGCATTGCAGGTCTGCCGGGAGCGATTATTGCGACCATCGGCTGTGTGACCCCCTCGATCATCATCGTTCTTACCTTGGCTTATATCTATTATAAATACCGTAATTTAAGCGTGATGCAGGGTGTATTGACCGGCTTGCGGCCAGCTGTTGTGGCAATGATCGCATCCGCGGGCTTATCGATTATCGTTTTAGCATTCTGGAACAGCAATCCAATTTCATTCGCATCGACCGACTGGATCTCAGTAGTGCTGTTTGCCGCCTCACTGCTCATCCTGCATAAATTTAAGGCCGATCCGGTATGGGTCATGAGCGGAGCGGGTCTTATCGGCTGTCTGGCTTATATGTTTTTATAACAGGAAAGGGGATCAGGAAATGAAGCTTATAATCAAAAATTCATTCTTGGGGAAACATGTTTATGATGAAACCGGCAAGGAAGTCTGCCAGATCAGCTCCCATGTGATGAATCCTAACCAGAATATCCTGCTTATCGAGCAGCAGAAAACGTATATCAGCTCCTTTGAACGAGCCGGCAGCAATTCCGCTTTGTTGCTTACTGTCGATGAGCAGGGCAGTAAGGAGCATATCGTAAAGGGTGAAGCCAACGGTAATTCAGAGGTGAAGCTTTACGAGCGCAGCTTTCATGATCTAAACGTTGAGGATCAGCGGCAGAATCGGCATTACAGTCTGCATCTGAACAGCGATACAAGCTGGCAGATCAATGATCAGCAGCATCAAATCGGCTGTATTAAAAAAATGGATGCCTATGGCAACATCCAGATGGAATGTGAAGCACTGAATGATTTATTGCTGTTATGTGCTTTCTATCTCTTTACCCACACTTTAATGATTGAAAATGAGGCAATCATGGTTTAAATAATGTCAGAGAATCGTAAGAGAATTAAAGGTACCATTGAAAGATTTCAATGGTATTTTTATTGCGCGGAGGGATTCTATGAATAAGAAACAATTAAAAATTATCGCATGTCTATGTATGTTTTATGATCATTTAGATCGTATTTTACCGATTCAGTTATTACTGGCACCCTTATGGGACTGGCTCTATGAAATGGGACAGGAAGCGCTGATAGATCAGCTATTTAGATTATTGAATTATATTGGCCGGCTGGCCGCGCCGATCTTCTTATTTTGTATCGTTGACGGTTTCTTTCATACGCATGATAAAAAGCGTTATATACAACGGGTTGCGATTACCGCCTTATTGGCCCAAGTGCCCTATATTTTATTTAATATGGCTGAAATGCATACCTATGGTGCTGCTGCTTTAATCTCTGAAATAGATTTAAACATCCTTTTTACTTTAAGCCTGGGCTTAATCGCGATATGGCTTACAGATACACTGCTTCAGCGCCGTCAATATCTGTTGGCTATAATAAGCATTATTACTGCCTGTCTGCTGGCGACCAGCCTGCATATGGAAGGAAAATACGGTTATATTCTGATCCTCTTTGCGTTTTATTTCCTCAAGGATCAAAAACGGTGGCTGCAGGCGCTGCTCTTTATACCCATTGTCATTTTGTCAAGATATCGCTTATTTATGCTGCTGTTTACTGAAACTGACGCGCGGATGGTCCCGACTGTGATACTGAACATCTTTGGCAATTACCTTGGCCTTTTGATACCTATTTGCTTTTATAATGGTCAAAAAGGCAGCATATCCAAAACCATGCAGTTAGGCATGTATGCCTTTTATCCGCTGCATCTGTTAGTGCTTGGCATGTTTGGCTTGCTGAGATAAAAAAAACCAGAAAAATCTGGTTTATTTAAAATATGGGAGATAGCCCTGAATGAATATAAATAAAACAATCAGCGGCAGAATCCATTTCAAATAGAAATGAAAAACAGCAGGGAATTTCAAACCTTTGCCGGTATTGGCTTCCGCGAGGAAATTCTGCCAGCCCCAGCCATAGCGGCTGACACAAAACATCAGGTATAACAAGGAGCCCAGCGGCAGCAGGTTATTTGAAATCAGGAAATCTTCAAGCCCCATAATACTGCCTCCGAAAAGCGGCTGAATGTGGCTCCAAACACTGAATCCTAAAAGACATGGCATCGATAAAATCATGATGCCAATCATATTGATCAGCACGGATTTTTTGCGTGACCAATTAAATAAATCAGTAAAACAAGAGACAATGTTTTCAAAGACAGCAATGATTGTAGTCAAAGCGGCAAAGAATAGGAAGATAAAAAACAATCCGCCCCATAATTGTCCCAGCGGCATATTATTAAAAATATTCGGCAGGGTGACAAAGATCAAACCAAAACCGCTGTCTGGATTCACACCGAAAGCGAAGCAGGCAGGGAAGATGATCAGTCCGGAAACTAAGGCGACGAAGGTATCCAGCAAGGTAATGCTGATGCTTTCACCAAGCAATGAGCGTTCTTTATCTATGTAGCTGCCAAAGATAGCCAATGCGCCGATACCCAGACTTAATGTGAAAAAAGCCTGACCCATGGCCGCGAAGATCACCTCTGACAGATTGTATTCAAACAGCTTGCCAAAATCCGGCTTCAGATAGAAAGCTAAACCGGCCATCGCATTTGGCAGGGTTAATGAACGAATTGCCAGCAGCACCATAATCAGCAGCAAGGCGCTCATCATGAACTTGCTGACCTTTTCAACGCCGTTTCGCAGACCGCGGGATACGATAAACATTCCTAAGGCAACCACAAACAGCATGGCTGCCGCACTGAGCCATGGATCAGAAGTAGTGGCATCATAGACGGCGGCTACCTGTTCAATATTCAGACCCGCAAAACCACCGGTTAATGTTTTAAAAAAGTAAATCAGCATCCAGCCGGCAATCGTTGTATAAAACATCATCAGCAGATAATTGCCGCTGAGCGCAAAATATTTATACAGATGCCATTTGCTGCCCTTGGGTTCTAAGACCTCAAAGCTGCCCGCCACACTTTTCTGTGAAGCGCGGCCAACCGCGAATTCCATAACCATGATCGGCAGACCGAGAATCAACAGGAAAAACAGATAAAGCAGCACAAAGGCCGCACCGCCGTATTTACCGGTTATATAAGGAAAACGCCATACATTGCCAAGGCCGATTGCACAGCCGGCACTGATTAAAATAAAACCAAAACGTGAAGAGAATTTTTCTCTTTTTTTCATTGTGGAACCCCCTTCAAACTGTTATTAGTTTAGCGGGAAGCCATAGGAAAGTCAAGCCTTGATGAAACTTTATTATTCAGGCATATAAAAAGCAGATAAGTTGCCTTATCTGCATGAGCTTATTGTACTAAATACTGAGGAGCTTGAGTTTTAAATGCGTTGTAGATATCAATATCATAAATATTGAAATTATACTTCTTAAGATAATAAGCAAAGCCCTCATTTTGAAGTGTCGTACTTGAAGCCAGTCCCTTAATCGCTGTTTCCTTGAAATCTTCAGGATTTGTCGCGATTACCTTAACTACATAATAAGTAGTCAGATCAAGACTGTACTGAACCTCATCAAGTACGGTGTTGTTTTCCGTAACCTTAGTGATATTGCCCCATACATTGGTAGGCAGGCCGCTTTCTGATGAAAGCGTCTGTGTAGAACCGTTGTAATTCTCGGTAATACCGCCCATTTCTTCCACCACCTCAGCAACTTCTTTGCCGCCCTTGATGGCTTCTAATGCTTTATTTGCTACTTCTTCATCATCAGTAGTAAAGATTTGTACTTGTCTTGGCTTATAAACAGAAATCACATTTGACCAATCTTCTTCAAGATATTTCTCAGTGATATGACCTGCGCGGGCAGCTAATACCACACGCTGATTAAAGTAATCTTCTTCTGAAGCATAACCGTTGCCCTTAATGAAGGCATCCCAGTTTTCTTCACCGACATAGCCTTTGAAGCTGTCCATGGTTGACTGAGCTTCAGCTTTGATTTCATCGGTTAAAGGAATTTCATTATCGCAGATGATCTGTGTCACCATATTGATGATTGAATTAACAGCTCCCTGTGTTTTCAGGCCTGTATATACATTTTCTTTAGTGATTTTAGTATTGCCAACAGTAATTAAAGCCGTTGAACCATCAGTCACACTTGTTGTCGCGTCACTGCATCCGCTGACTGTAAACAGCAGGGCAGCCGCACATACGCATAGTAATTTTTTCATGTCTGGCCTCCTATTCCGTAATGTTCATATAAGCTTTTAAAGCTTCTTCAATTTTTGGATCAGAGAAAGTAACATTCAATTCCTGTGCTTTATCCCAAACGATCTTCGCACCCATTTCCGGGTAATAAGAATCAATGGCTGTATAGAGTGATTCACGAATTGATTCATCAGCTTCTAAAGCAGCTTTATCAGTTTCTGTTACTAAAATTTTATGTCTTCCATATTCCGTCTGAACCCAGTCGCCGACTGTACCTTTTTCTTGGCTTAAGGCAGCTTCCTTAAAGGCTGTAACAAATGAAGTATCACTGTCAACATAACCCAACGCACCGCCGGCAGAAGCCGTAGAGTCATCAGAGTATTGCTTTGCAACTTCCGCGAAATCCGTACCGGACGCTAAAGCCGCATCGATATCATCCATCTTTTTCTGTTCTTCTTCAGTTGGATTATCCGGATCAGTCATCTTAACTAAGATATGTGATACCGTTCTTGATTTCTTTTCTTCATGAATCTTAGAGAATAATGAATCAAGGTTAGCATCGTAATTTTCATGCTTTAATGTCTGAAGCTTTAAGTAATGAGTGAAGTATGCTTCAAGATCATCAATACTTGTATAGCCTGAAGCCTGTAAGCCCTGCAGCAGGTATGTTTCCCACTGATCGCCGTAATAAGCTTGATAATTCTGTCTTACTCCGGATACCTGAGCTGAAATCTGTGATTTAAGTTCAGATGTCATTGGCACCGCTTCATCAGCAACCGCTCTTTCAAAATACATGTAGAGCATTGAAGTACCCAATGAGGATTCAGAATCAACGGCTCCGTATAAATCGTCATATAAATCATCGGCGAAAATATTTGTGCCGGCCAGTTCGGCAACAACGTCTTTACCGTCGGCCTTTTTCCCTGGCAGTTTATCCTTGTTCATGTCATAGACGAAATACCCGCAGGCAGTGAACAATAACACAGCGACAAGGACAACAAACCAGTTTTCCTTTAATTTATCAATCATAATAACCTCCTAATTGACTATCTGCTTTATTATAGAATAAATGCGTTTAAAAAGCAATTTAATCAGGTCTGTTCAGATAATTTACCATAATTCTTCACTTATTCTTCAATTAATAAACACGAAAGTTGAATAATTTATCAGTTTGTGATAGAAATAACGCAATGAGTCCGTTATAATAGTACATGGTTTGTGATTCAGGGGGCGCGTTATAATATATAAGGATAAACAGTAAAAAAATAATCGTTAAAATTGTTTGCATGCTTAAAAAATGGTAACATAATACAGAAAGGAAGAATGTTATGTCACAACTAGAAATTAAAGATTTAACCGTTGAAATCGACGGCAAGGAAATTTTAAAAGGCTTAAGCCTAAATATAGATAAAAATGAGATTCACGCGCTGATGGGTCCTAATGGTAATGGTAAGTCCACATTGCTGGCAGCGGTGATGGGCAATCCTAAATTTACAGTGACAGGCGGCAGCATCACTTTTGAAGGACAGGATGTCTTAAGCATGAGTGTTGATGAACGCAGCCGGGCAGGATTGTTTTTAGGAATGCAGTACCCGCAGGAGGTTGCCGGTGTTACAAATTCTGATTTCCTGCGCGCCGCAATGAATGCGCGCCGTGAAAAACCGATTCCGCTGTTTAGCTTTATCCGTGAAATGGAGGGTACGATCAAGGATCTGCAGATGAAACCGGATCTTGCTCACCGTTTCTTAAATGAAGGCTTTTCCGGCGGTGAAAAGAAGCGCAATGAAATCGTACAGATGAAGATGCTGAAGCCAAGCTTTGCGATGCTGATGCGATTAATGATGTGCGCGCGGAATCAGGGATGGGAATGATGGTCGTATCCCATTATGCCCGTTTCTATAATCTGCTGAAGCCAACGCATGCTCATGTTTTGGTTGATGGCCGCATTGTGGTCAGCGGCGGACCTGAATTAGTAGAGAAAATCGATACCGAGGGTTATGATTGGATCGAAAAAGAATATGGTGTTAAAGTCAGCGAAGAGAGTGAAACAGTAAAGACTGGTAAAATTTCATTAGGTGCTTGTGCAGCACAAGTTAAAAAGGGTGCATAGTATGAGTATGGATAAAGAACCGCTGCGCGTCGGCAGTGAGCATCTTGACCTGATGGTGATGGGTGATGAAGCGATTCATCTGGTGGTTGAGAAGCATGCCGAGGCCTCACTTTATCTGAAGGCTGAAGGTTTATCAAGCGCTGATTTAGTCATTGATGTGCTTGAAGGCGGTCAGCTGAAGCTTTTGATATGGAATGAATGTGAGAGCTTTGATCTTCAAGTGCGCGCCAATGTTGAGCGTGATGCCCGATTTGAGTTTATCGAGGGTGAAATGAGTGATGGTGCTGCTGATGTGGCATTGAATGTGAAGCTGATTGGCGAAGGTGCCAGCGCGCTGCTGAAAAGCGCGGTAATGACCAGCACAAAGAAAAATTTTGACTTTAATTGTGTTCATCAGGCCCCCCATACTAGCGGCATGATTGAAAATTATGCTGTTGTCAGGGAGCATGGTGATTATCATATGGTAGCTGTCGGCAAGATTGAAAAAGGCGCCTATGGCAGTGAAAGCCATCAGACCAGCCGCGTGCTTACCTTGTCAGATCATCAGGTATCCTCTGTCACTCCGCAGCTTTTGATTGATGAGAATGATGTTCAGGCATCGCATGCGAATACGATTGGTCAGCCTGATGAAAATCAGCTGTATTATCTGCAGACCCGCGGGCTTACCCGCACACAGGCGATGGGACTGATTATGATTGGTTATCTGCTGCCGATTGCCGATGGGCTTGATATTGAGCGCATTCATGATGAATTAACAGAAAAAATTAATGCAAAGGCGGGATTAGAATGCTTAATGTAGAAGCGATAAGAAAAGATTTTCCAATGCTTAACGGCAAGAAGATGCAGGGACATGATCTGATATATATCGATAATGCCGCTACAACCTTTAAGCCGCAGTGTGTCATTGATGCAGTAACGCATTATTATACCGATTTGAGTGTAAACTGTCACCGCGGTGATTATGAACTGAGCTATCAGGTTGATACGGAATATGAAAACTGCCGTAAAGCTGTTGCGAAATTCATTAATGCCGATGCGCGTGAAATCGTATTTACTTCCGGCGCCAGTGCTTCGCTGAACCTTGTCGCTTATGGCTGGGGGCGCAAGTACATGAAGGAAGGCGATGTGATTTTAAGCTGTGAAGCTGAACATGCCAGTAATATTCTGCCATGGATGAAGTGTGCTGAAGAGACAAAATCCGTGATTGAATATATCGAGTTAGATGAAGAGGGCCGCTTAACGGTTGAAAACTTCAAGAAGGCGATGCATGAGGGTGTCAAGGTAGTGGCGATTGCCCAGGTTACCAATGTGCTCGGTTTTGAAGTGCCGATGAAGGAAATTTGTAAGATTGCTCATGAGCATGGCGCTATCGTCATTATGGATGCCGCGCAAAGTATTCCGCATATGCCGGTAGATGTCAGAGAAATCGATTGTGATTTCCTCGCCTTCTCAGGTCATAAGATGTGCGGTCCAACCGGTATCGGTGTGCTGTATGGTAAATTTGATCTGCTTCAGATGACCGATCCATTTATGCTGGGCGGCGGCAACAATGCCCGTTTTGATTTATGCGGTAATATTTTATTAAAGGATGCGCCGTATAAATTTGAATCAGGAACCCCGGCAATTGAAGCGGTGCTTGGTTTAAATGCAGCCATTGATTATCTGAGCGCGATCGGCATGGAAGAAATTCATGCCTATGAGAAGATGCTTCATGAATATGCGATTGATAAATTAAGTAAGCTGGATAATATTATTCTCTATAATAAGCATGCGGACGGCGGTATTATTACCTTTAATGTCAAGGATATCTTTGCTCAGGATTCCGCTACTTATTTTAATACACAGGGTATTGCTGTACGGGCAGGCCAGCATTGTGCCAAGCTCTTGCTGCATCGTTTAGGTACCGGTGCTACGATCCGTGCCAGCTTTTATTTCTATAATACGATTGAAGAAGTGGATCGTTTTATTGAAGTGTGCAGGAGTGCGACCATTGAAAACTGCCTGAATGTTTTCTTTTAGAAAGAAGGGTGTTTATGTCTGACTATATGAATGATCCAATGGTGCTCAGACAGATTCTGATGGACCATTATGAATATCCGCGCAATCATAAGCTGAGTAATGATCCGGCTTATATGAAGCGCCACATGGCTTCTGATTCATGCATCGATGACATTGTTGTGGAATCTAAAATCAATAACGGAATCATTGAAGATATCCGTTTTGACGGTGTCGCGTGTACGATTGCCACAGCTTCTACATCAATGATGAGTGAGCTTTTAAGCGGCAAGACAATTGAAGAAGCAAAGGTGATTATTGAAAATTATCACAATATGATTGATCAAAAGGAGTATGATGAAGAGCTGCTTCAGGAAGCAGTGGCTTTGCATACAGTCGGCAAACAGGCGAACCGCATTAAATGCGCGACGATCGGCTGGAAGGCGATTGAAGAAATGATCCATGAAAGCGAGGCTAAGTGATGAGTGAAGAAAATATTCCTCAGGTTGAGGATTACAAGTATGGCTTTCATGATGAGGATGTAAGTGTCTACAATACTGGTAAGGGACTTTCTCGTGAGGTAGTTGAAGCCATTTCAAGGAAAAAGAATGAACCTGAATGGATGCTTGATTATCGTTTAAAGGCGTATGATCAGTTTGTGAAAATGCCGCTGCCGTCATGGGGACCAGATCTTAGCGGGATTGATTTTGATGATTATACTTATTACATTAAAGCTAGTGAAAAACAAGAAAGCTCTTGGGATGAAGTACCGGAAACGATTAAAAATACCTTTGATCGTCTCGGTATCCCAGAGGCTGAACAGAAGTTTTTGGCAGGTGTATCCACGCAGTATGAATCTGAGGTCGTTTATCATAACATGCTGGCCGAAGTTGAAGAAAAAGGCGTTCTGTTTTATGACACGGATACCGCTTTGCGTGAACAGCCTGAATTATTAAAGAAATATTTCGGCAAGCTGATCAGCTATGCGGATAATAAATTCGCAGCCTTAAACAGCTGTGTATGGTCCGGCGGCAGCTTTATCTATGTTCCTAAGGGCGTAAAGCTTGAAAAACCGCTTCAGTCTTATTTCCGTATCAATTCTGAGCGGATGGGACAGTTTGAACGAACGCTGATCATTGTTGATGAAGGAGCGGATGTGCATTATGTAGAGGGCTGTACGGCACCGAATTATTCTAAGGATTCCCTGCATGCAGCGGTTGTTGAAATCTTCGTACATAAAAATGCGCGATGCCGTTATTCGACGGTTCAAAACTGGTCGGATAATATTATCAATTTGGTAACTAAGCGGGCAATCTGTTATGAAAATGCGTCAATGGAATGGATTGACGGGAATATCGGTTCCTGCCTGAATATGAAATACCCAGCCTGCGTATTAGCTGAGGAAGGGGCCCGCGGCATGACGGTGTCGATTGCGGTAGCCGGTGCGAATCAGCTGCAGGATGCCGGCGCGAAAATGATTCATCTGGCGCCGAATACTTCAAGCAATATTATTTCTAAATCAGTATCAAGAAACGGCGGTAAGGTGAATTACCGCGGTATTGTAAGCCATGGTGAGAAAGCGCTGAATGCTAAGAGCAAGGTTGAATGTGATACCTTGATTCTTGATAAGCTGTCAACCAGTGATACAGTGCCAACCAATGTGAGTAAGAATGCGACTTCACAGATCGAACATGAAGCGACCGTGTCAAAGATCAGTGAAGATCAGCTGTTTTATTTGATGAGCCGCGGTTTAACTGAGTCACAGGCGACTGAAATGATCGTCATGGGCTTCTTAGAACCATTTACCCGTGAACTGCCGATGGAATATGCGGTCGAATTAAATCAGCTGCTGAAGCTGGATATGAGTAATTCCGTTGGATAAACAGGAAGCAAGAAAAAAGCTGAAGACAATGCGGAATTCGCTGTCTTCAGCTTTTGTTTCATCCGCCTCCGCATGGATTGTTGAGAAAACGAAACCGCTGCTGGCAGAGGTGAACGCACTGGGAATTTATGTCGGAGTTGGCAATGAGGTCGCAACAATAGATTTGATTACTTGGTGTTTAAGTGAGGGTAAGGCAGTTTACTGTCCGCGTGTTCATGGTGATACGATGGACTTCTATCCGATCAGTTGTTTAAATGATTTAAAGCGAGGATCTTATGGCTTGCTTGAACCCACTGACAATCAGCCATGTCAGCCTAGCGCGATGGCCTGCATGGTGATGCCGCTTGTCGGTTTTAATGAAGCCTGTCAGCGGATCGGTCAGGGCAAGGGGTATTATGATAAATATCTGAAACAGTGCAGCTGTAGGAAATTGGGCTTGGCCTATGAATGTCAAAAAGCTGAGTTTACCAATGAAGCTCATGACATTGATGCAGACATGATTATTACAGAGCAGCATATTTATCAGCGTGTGAAATAATTGCATTTAGAACCGTTTATCGGTTCTTTTTTTTACTCTATCTCATAGACTGAACCAGGAGGGGATGTATGGTTAATCTCAAACGTTATCAGATCGATGATCTTCATGTGATTGGCATTGAAATCGATCTGCCGGCCAATCCGGTCTATATTATCAGCAATACACATGGTTTTTTATGCGGTCAGATCTTCAGCCGCAGCTATTTGGAGGGCAGCCGGGCCTGTGTCTGCATCATGAAGGAAGACAGAAGCTTTAATCACCTTTTGGACAGCTGTGTGCTGTCAGTGAATAAAAAAGCGGAGAGTCTGGGCATCAAGACAGGGATGAGCGGCCGTGAAGCAATCAAAAAAATGCATCAAATGGAAATATAAGCTTTTAGCGGTTTCACTTGCTGCGATATTGCTGCTGTCTTATACGTTTTACGAATGCAACCGTTTGTTGGAACCGGTGATGATCGCGGTGGCGAAGCAGGAGGTTCAATCCTCTTTAAATAAACTGATTCATAACTGCATCTCGGTGCTTGATTTTAATCCTGATGATTTGATCCGAGTTAAAACCAATGAGGAGGGAGAGATCATCAGCGTCAATTATGACAGCATGAAGCTGAATCAGCTGCTTTATAAGGCGGTAGAGAGTATCAATGAAAGCCTGCTGCTGGCACAAAAGGGGGAAGTTGATCCAATCACCAATCAGGTTTATTTTGATAATGGCGTCGTCGATGAGGTACCGCTGGGTTATTTTACCGAAATGGTCGGACTGTCAGATATGGGACCCAAAATAAAGATTCGGGTTAAGGTAATCAATCGGGTAAACGGTGTTTATGAAATCACCAATGAAGCTTATGGCATCAATAATACACTGCTTAAGATCATGATCCGCGTGAATGTGAAGGCCGACGTTTTTGCCGGCATCAGTCAGGATGAAATTATCATGCAGGAAGAAATACCGGTAATTATCCAGCTGATCAACGGCAATGTGCCGCAGTTTCTGCCAGCGCTCACACAATAATGAACAGTCTTCATGACTGTTTTTTATGTACAAAAAAGAACCTTACTAAAAGGTTCATCATACTACATCCAGATTTTGATTACCACAAAGAACATCAAACAGCCCATAGCTAACATTAATAACGAATTCCAGATAATTGAGCGGTCACCATCGATTATGAAATCAGCAGGTTTGGCAGGATTATAGGCGATATCAATTGTATCACCCACCTGATATTTGCAGGTTGAGCTGCTTTGATCATATTTTTCTTCATAATGTTCGTTTTGAACTTGATAAGCAACAATGGGTGAATAATGCGTATATCGGCGTCCCTTACTGACACTGGTTGTTACATCAATGTCAATGACGGTTGCCTCACAGCTGATATAATTCTTGGCATTAGCCAATTTTATAAGCCCCTTGATTCCTGTATATAAACAAAATATTCCTAATAAAACCGCGAGTATTGAAAATACTGTATCCATAAATAGCCCCTTTCATTTTTATAAGGATATTTTAGCATACCCGTTAATTTGAAACAGCATGTTTTTTGACTTGCAGCGTCGTTTTATTGCAAATAAAAACAGCGCATTGCGCTGTTAAAGCTGATTTTCTACAATTCTTACTTCTGTTACACCGCTTACTTCTTCAAGCAGCAAGGCTTCTACACCCATCTTGATCGTGTCATCCAAAGCGAGACAGTCACTGCAGGCACCCAGCATTCTTACATAAACAATACCCTCTTTAAACTCTACAAATTCGAGGTCGCCGCCGTCACGCTGGATATACGGACGGATTTTTTCTAAAACGTCAATGATTTCTTCTTCTTTAGTTTTCATGCTTCTCTCATCTCCTACAAAAAGCCATTCAGCATTGCCATAACAAGGGCAACCGCGATCCCTAAAAGCAGACCGCCAAGTGCTTCGACATAACGATGGCCCAGCACCTGTTTCATTTTTTCAAAATAGATCGGATCATCAAGCTTCAGTTTAAAGGTTTCTTCAAGATCCGCAATCAGCTGCTTTGTCAGCTGAATATTTTTACCGGCATAATATCGGACATTGACTGCATCATAAATAACAATCAGGGCGAAAATCATGGTGACAGCAAACAAGGTGGAATGAATGCCCTCAACAATTCCAACGGCACAGACTAAGGCGGTTACCGTTGATGTGTGACTGCTTGGGAAGCCGCCGCAGGCAATCGTATAATGGGGATTAAAATCCCGAGTTCGTAAATAATGAAAAAAAGGTTTCAATATTTGGGCTAATACATTAGCTAGGATTGCAGCCCAGAATGGGAACATCGTTTTAAGCAGATTCATCACCTCAGTGGTATTATTATACCACAAATTAGCTGAAGCGAATGCTAATTTAATCTTTTAGAGAAGGAATAAGCTGAAAAAAACAGCCAGCAGACTTTGCAGCAGACGCATCCTTATAAAACGATAAATACTTAGTTTAGAATGTTCACAGCTGCCAAGAATCTGAAGATGGACGCATAGACCGCCAAAGCTTAACAGCATGTTGGTGAACAGCAGCTTTTGAAAGGGTGGGATGCCGCTTTGCGCAAGCCTTACACAGCCGCTGGAAAATTCAGCGATGATGGAAAGCAGCTGGGAGAGTAAGGATGGCAAAAAGGGTGAAAGAATCGCACAAAGCGAGAGGGTAATCATCAGATAACCGGCGATGATCAGCATCGTATTGATGGAAGCGGAAACGGCCTGCGCAAAACAGCTGAAGCATTTAGGCTGAACATTTGATGCCATGAATTCACAGGGCGTTTTACGGGTGAAAAATAACAGGGTTAGGATGGTTAGAATCTGAATCAGCCATAGCCTTACGCCGATAGCTGAAGATTGGTAGAGAAGGGTGCCGACGGTAACAATGATGAAGGAACATGAGGCACAGCAGCAGCAATTAATCAGCCGCTGGCCCTGATCAATGGTCAGTTCACCCTTGCCGACGGCTTCATCAATCATCATTGATGAGGCAGGAAAGCCCAGCAATACAGATACTAAGACTAAAGAAAAAGCACCGCCGTCAAGTCCTAAAAGCCAGCGGGTGCCAACGCTTATCGGTTTCATCAGCCAAGGCAGTATACCGATTGCTACGATAAAGCGCACAAAAACCATGCCGACAAACATACTGGGCAGCAGCTTTTCAAACCAGAGGGTGACAGCCAGCGCGCTGGCATCAATAATCGCCGCCCCGTTAGCCAGAATTAAGGTGCAGATCAGCAGCAGGAATATGTGAAAAAATTTGTTCATGGGATCACCACTAGTATTTTATTCATTGTTAATATAAAATAGTAGAGAAGTTTAAAGGAGCTGATAAAATGGCAATTACTGTAAGCTGTGAAGGGATTTTAAGAAGTCCTGAAGATAAATTAAGGGTGATGGAAAGCATCAAGACCTTGTGTGAGCGTGAACATCTCTTTTTGGAACAGGATCAGGAGCATGGTGAAATCATCGTCTGTCCTGAGGGAATCATTGAGATTGAATACCGTATGGATTATGTCGTATTAAAAACAACAACAAGTGTGGCCGGTGCCGGATATCACGCTTATGTCTGTGAATTCTTTGATCAATTAGTCAATAGCTGTGCCACGGCCCTGTTGATTGATGATGAATGTGAATACCTTGAGGATCATGATTTTGAACGTCTGCGTGATCATTATTTTTATAGCTATCTGCATCTTTTACTGACGAATATGAAGCAGATGGATGAACAAGAGGAAGCAACCTATGCGTGGGATAATAAGAGTTATCTGCCGTTAGCCAAAAGCGGCTGCGTCATAACACCGATGGGCTATCTCAATGTCCGTGAATTTACCTACCAGACATTGGATGATGCTGCCAAGGCTTTCTTTATCTGGAATGATTTAGAGAAAAATGCGTTCTTTTACCGCAACTCCGCGTTAAACAGTATGTGGAATGACTGTACCTTTGAGATTAGCAGTGAAGCCAAGGCATCGGTTGCTGAGCATATCTTAGAGGCTATTGAAAAGGCCCACGCGTTGGATCAAAAGCTGCCGCTGCCGATGAAGCAGTACCGTCACCTCTGCGGCCTGCTTAACCGCCCTGAGAAAATCAAAACGGCGTTGGATATGGGACTTGATGAGGTAGGCTATCGTTTAGAGGAAGTGCTTTACCCTTATGGCAGCTGGCTGATTCTTGAGGATGGCCGCTGTACGTGCAGCTTTGATCATAATACGATGATCTTAACTCGCTGTGATCAAAATCAGGAATGGCTTTCAACAATGAGAATTACAGGCTATACCGCTGATCATAAGCTAAAGGAATTCGCGGAAGGCTTTGTCAGCCGCAGTGATGCCGATGATGTGTTTGAATGGGAAGATGAGACAATCCGCTGCCGCGGCATGCGTGTTCAATTAAATGATGAACAGCATACCATTTTGATTCAGGCCCAGCTGATCTGTGAAAAGGAAACCTTGATGATTACGATTGAGCTTGCGGATTTAAGTACCTGTGAACGCACAATGGAACATCTGCATATGATACTGTACAACAAAGAAACAGAAAGGGAGGAGTACGATGTTCGAATTTAATGATATAGACGCTCTGATACTTTCTTCATTGAGTTATTTTGATGTACTGGACTTTAAGGAACCCTTGTCAGTGACGGACTTTGCGCATGAATTATTAGTCAGTCCTAAATATATGGATCAGCAGCGAACCGATCTGTATACATTGAAGACGCTTGAATTTCTTCAGCAATTTGCTTTTGAACGCTATCAGTCACTGATGATTACTGATGTTTTTAATGACAACAAGCAAAGCGGTTTAGTGATGCAGAAAATTGAGGATGACGATCATGTGTACCTCTGCTTCCGCGGCAGTGAAATGCTTGATGAGGAATATCAGCGCTGCGGCTGGGAGGATTGGGAGGATAATCTGGATATCTTTCTTTCAGTCACAGCTCAGCAGCTATTGGCATTAAAACGTTTCCAGATGGAGGATTTTCATGGCAAACGTATTTATTTGCTCGGTCACTCCAAGGGCGGCAATCTAGCCTTAAGCCTGTCACTGCTCTGTTCAAAGCAGCAGCTTGATCAAATTGAAGGCGTATATGCATTTAACGCGCCGGGAATCAATCCGGATATGTTGGCAGCGTATAAACAACGGGCAGATGATTTGGATTATCTGGCTAAGCTGCATCTGATCGAAAATGAAAATGATGTCGTATCCGCCTTTTTTATGCATCTGAAGGAACCGGAAATCATCGCTTCATGCTATGATGACCGCAATCTTCAGCAGCTTTGTCATGCTCATCAAGTCTATGCTTATAAGCTAAATCAGCATGGTTTTGTTTCCGCGAAACAAAAAAGCCGGATGCCGAAATTGATGGAGGCTGCCATCAACAATGTATTTATGAAGCAGTCAAAGGAAAAACGCGCGGCATTTATTAATGATTGTCTGAGCTATCTGCGCACAAATCATACGATGCCGCAGATTTACCCGCTCTTTATACGGCGCATCGATAAATATACTCAGATTTTCAATGACCTATCCTATGAGCGCTTCAAGGTTATCGAATTTGATGAGCTGATCGACCGTTTTAAGAAAGAGCTACATACCAAAGCGATGAATCTCTCAATGAAGATTTTTGATGTGAAAACAGCGGTTGGTGAACTGATTGAAAAAATAAATATCAAATAATGAGATATTTATTAAAATAATCAAATATTTGTGATATAATATACTCAGCCAATAATTGGGAGGACTGAGTATGGCAGATCAAAAGAATAAAAATCAGGAAATATTAATGGAATTAGTGCGTGAGCACAATAAAGAATTAGATCTGACAGATCGAGAAATCGAATTCATTCTGAGTTTACGTGAACTGAATCAAGAAAATCTTGAAGCAGTTAAGACTTATATTGCAAAAGAATGTTTAAAACACAAATCGATGAATTAAGTGTCAGCATTTAAACATAAAAAGGGATCGTTTGATATACGCGAAATGGCAGTATAACAGGCAATCCCTTTTTAGTTATTTCTAAATATCATTTAATCAATCGGGGTTAATTCTCCCCAGTCATAGCTGACACTGACCGTATAGGCTTCATGTCCCGGTGTGTAATAGCGCGCCTGTTCGATATTGCGGTAGGCGACTTGATCACCGATGCCGTTAGAGAAGCAGCCGGCATTGTATAGATTGGCAGGATCATAACCAAGCTGAATCAAAAGATTCATCATATAGGTAGCTTCGACACCTGCTGTTGACATGAAGACGATCTGTTTATCTTTAGGGAAAAGATAATTCAGATTTGATTCGGATTCTTTATAATTAGCGACAAAGCTGTTTACATCACCAAGCTGAGCAAGCACTTTGCCATTTTCATCACGGGGCTTAGTCATCGTAAATAAGACATTTTCATTGTCTGTCAGATCGACGATTAAACCATAAAACGGAATATTTGTGAAACCGGCAATCGTACCCTCACTCAGCAGCTGCTGAGGATCACGCAGATCAACATACATCACATCTTTAATAAAAAGATAATCGTCAATGTTTAATGCGTTTAATTCAGAATCGCTGATCAGCGTACTCTCCGGCTTTGCTTTCTTTGGCAGCTGGGTGATTTCCGCATTGCCAGTCTCCGCAAGCTGTGAATTGCCGGCATCAGGGGAATTTGTTGGCTGCGGGGGCGTACTGCAGCCGCAAAGCAGGGATAAGCTTAAGATACAAAGTAATTTTTTCATATTAGTCCTCCACTATAATTGCATTAACAGCATCGCCTTGATAAGCCAGGGCATCTTTGGCTGTCTGATTCATCGTCAGCTGATAACCGTCTTCCTGACTGCCGGTCACAACGGTATAGCCGATCTTAATTTCATAAATGGTTTCTATTTGGTTAATTAGTGTTATGCGCTGTTTCGCATCCTCAATATTAAATAGAATCGTTGTCAGGGCATCAAGGATGTCAGCCCGATTATCACTGAATACAGATACTGAGCGAATCATATTTCTTGATCTGCCCAGTGTTGGATCAAGAATATGGTGATGGTTGATCTGATGCTTCTCACAATAATAATACTGCTGATCATCGCCAGAGGTAGACAAGGCAGCAATATCAGATTGTTCATAGGCAGCCAGCAAGGTCTTGGCATTTGGTTCACGGATTCCCCATGTCCATGTTTTGTTTATCTCTATTGGTGCATAGAGAAACTGTGAGCTTTCTGAGCAGGCGGCCATGAAAGGAACATTCAAATGCTTTAAGGCTTCATAGGCTTTCTGCGCGGCGATGCCTTTCGCGAAAGCGCCTAGGTTGAGCTTAACCTTTTGTTCGCAGGGTGAATATGTATTAAATATCACGCTATGATCGGTTTCATCAAGCTGAATAATCGCATCTAATTGATCATAAGGCACAACACAGGCAAGGGCGGCATTAATATCTTCATCAGCTGGATCTTCAGCGTGAATTGGCAGCGATGAATATTTATTCTGATATAAATCAGAAAGGGCGCCGATGGTTGGGTTAAAGCTGCCTTCGCTTAATACAGAGAGCGCGATGGCATCCTTAAGGGCATCAAAGAGCAGCGGGTCAAGCAGCAGCTTATCCTCACTGCCGTAATGCTGATTAATAACATAAAGGTTATTAATTGATGTAAAGCCATGGTCAGGATCAAACAATTGATGCAGCTGGTGAATTAAGGCTTCAAAGTCAGGCATTGCTTGATCAAGCTGCTGTGGATCATACATCGTTAAGAGTACGCTTGTATTCATCGGCAGCAGCATTGTTTTTTCCTGATCATAAAGCACCGATACAGAAGCACTGACTGGCTCTGGCTGAACCGGGCTTTTTTCTCTGCCGCAGCCGGCGAGTAAAAGACACAGTATAAGTATTATTTTTTTCATGATATAATTGTACAACATGAAAGCATGTTAGGAAATATGAAAATTTAAGTAAAAAAAGGAAGCAAAATGTAAAAGTTAACAATTTCACGAAAATTCTGTAACCGCTTGAGTTCAATTTGCGAATCAGCTATAATAAAAATATCATAAAGGAGGAAATATGAAAAAGTTAGCAAAAAGTTTGATCGCTTTACTTCTTCTTGCCGGTACAGTTACAGGCTGTACAAGTACAACACCGCCGGCCAATGACGGTAATACTGGCACAAATGATCCGGTGACTGAGGGCGGAACCTGTTCATTTGAAAACATGACACTTGAAGAAGTAAACAAATTTTTGAATGAAAGCGCCGATTTAGGTGAAGGATCAGTCGGCAATGTGGTAGCGGTAGTACCTATTAACCATGTTGACGGTCCGCGTAATGAAACAAATTTCTACGCATTTGTAAACTTCAAATATGTGGCTCGTAACTATATTAAGTATCAGATCACATATCTGTCATGCACATGCCGTTCTGCCGATGTAAACTACTGGCAGACTGCCTATGTAGAACTGACACTGCCTGACAGCAAGGATATTAAGGATTCTGAAGTACGCTTCCTGTCATTTGATCAGGATTCTGCCGGACATTATCTGGGCGGCTTCTGGGGTGACAGCAATCCAACACCTGCCGGTGTAACTTATGAAACCTTTAAGGAAGAATATATTCCTTTCTTCAAGGGCAAGACTTATGATTATATCAGCACATTAAGCGTACAGGATGATATTGATCCAGCTGATTATTCAGCCGGTGAAGGACGTGAAGGTCTGACATTAGATACATTCACAGGTTCTTCTGTTTCAACAAACAACATTATCCGTATGCTGAATGCATTATTCCAATATCATGCAACTGACGAATATTTTAACTAAATAGAGGGAGATCTAAACGATTATGAAAAAATTTAGTGTATTAGCATTATCTGCTTTATTATTAATGGGATGTTCAACAGCACCTGCACAAAAAACAGATGCTGAATTAGAAGCTGAAGGATGGGTTAAAAATCCATTAGAAAACGGTTATGTAATGGCTACAGATGCACCGGCACCGACAGCTCTGCCTGATCCTCGTGATACTACAAAGATGTATAAGCCAAGTAAGGATGAAGCAGAAGTAGCTTGTACTGCTGATTCATATGCAGCTGCTTGTTCTTCAATCAACGTTGATAACCTGATTGATTATTTAGGCAGAGATGATGTTGTCTATATCGATCTTCGTGATTATAACGACTATGCTAAAAAGCATTTAAAGAACTTTGAAGTAATTCCTTATTTCGCAGTTATCTTCAATGCTGATGCAAATACTGATGCTACATTGCCACAATTATACGGCGGCTCAGTAACTGAACCAATCGATGTTTATGAAGAATCAGATGATCTGCTGCATGCAATGATCCCAACTGATAAGACAGTCTTCTTAATGTGCCAAAGCGGCGGCCGTGTTACACAATTGATGAACCTGCTGGCAGCTAAAGGTTATGATATGAGCAAAATCTACAATGTAGGCGGTATGGGACAATTTGAAGGTTCTGAATTCCGTCCTTATACAACAGATAATGCTGAATTAGCAGTAACTGCTACTTATGCATTTGAAGGTTTAACTCGTAAATAGGCATAGAATTCTTAGCTTAAAAGCAAATATGATGTTAAAAGAGCGGCAGAGGTCTTCGATTGTGACCTTTGTCGCTTCTCTTATATAAAAGTTAATGAAGATTCAGGGGAGCGTACAGAAGGCAGAATTGTTTTAAAAAGTGTTTTTTTTCATTTAATGAATGAAATTTTCTATGACTTGCGTTACAATGATTAATAGGACTGGATGATTCTAAAGAACTATTGGAGGAATACGATGAATAACAATAATGATGAAATGTATGAAGTAAGTGATTATGATGAGGATATTCAGCAAAGAGAGGCTTTGATTGCAGAAGCTGAACAGATTGACGGCGATGCTGAATGGGATGTGATTGCCCGTGCGATTGCTGATCTAAGAAGAAAATGGAAACAAATTTCATATTGGGATTCAGTTTATGAAGATCAGTTAGTTGAGAAATTTGATGGTGTTGTTGATAAGCTTTACAGCAAGCGCCGTGAAGGGTTCCAGAACAATCAGGAGCTAAAAAAAGCATTGATTGAACAGGCTAAAAAGGTTTCTGTGTCTAATGAGTGGAATCAGGCGACTGATGCTATGGCTGATTTGATGCGTCAATGGAAGGCGATTGGCACAGCCGGCAAAGAAGATGACGCTTTGTGGGAAGCATTTAATGCGGCTCGTCAGACTTTCTTTGACCGCAAACATGCCTATTGGGAAAATCTTCAGTCAAACTTTGCCAATGCGCTGCAGGCTAAACAGTCACTGATTGAACAGGCTAAGGAAATTGCTGATTCAACTCAATGGCAGCAGACCAGCGAGAAGTTTAAGAGCTTAATGGATCAATGGAAAGCCGCAGGCAGTGCCGGCCGTGAACATGAAGATCGTTTATGGGATGCATTTAATGAGCAGCGTCAGAAATTCTATGATCGCCGCAGTGTTTATTATGATCAGCTGCATAAGGAGCAGGATCAAAAGTATCTTGATAAAAAGGCGCTGGTTGAAAAGGCAGCAGCCATTGCCGCTGAGAAGACATATACTAAAGAGCTGACTGAACAAATGAAGGGCTTAAGCAATGAATGGAAAGCAATTGGTTCATGCGGTAAGGAGCGGGAAGATCAGATCTGGGATGAATTCCGCTCAGTAATGGATGATTACTTCAACGGCTTGAAACAGCTGAATGAGCAGAAGCATCAGGAATGGCGTCAGCGGATGCAGGATGCCCGCAATCGTAAGCAGGATCTGCTGCAGAAGCAGAAATGGCAGCTGAAACGAATGCAGGAGGAAATGGTTGGTCTGCTGGGTCAAAGAGCCATTGATGAGATGAATGAAGATATTGCCGACAAGGAAGAATTTATTCAGCAGTTAGAAGCTGAAATCGCCGATATTGAAAAATCGTTGGCTAAATAGATTAAAAGCTGAAAAGTACACCCGATTCATAAGCTGAAGGTGTGCTTTTTAATATAATAAAAAAACAGTGCTGGGCTGTTTATAATTTATAATGGTGACTCGTTGGAGATTCGAACTCCAGACCCTTTGATTAAAAGTCAAATGCTCTACCATCTGAGCTAACGAGTCATTGATGTGCCTAGTTATTATAGGATATAGTACACGCTGTTGTCAACAACTAATGATAAAAACAGACAAAATGTGTCAGCCTTTTGTCATAAATTTAAACATTCCTCACCATATGATAAGAAAATAATCAAAAAAGAAATAAATTTCGACATTGAAGCATGGCATTTCATTGTATAATAATAGGCATGATGATTAATCATAAAAAGATTGATCTCACAGCAGGAGGCAGTATATGAAAAAAAGTGGTAAGACAGCCGCCGGGATTTTCTCGCTGGCTTTGATCTTTGTATTATTAGTAACCAGTATCGATTTCCACGCATTTAATAAAAACTACTATCGTGAACAGTACATAAAGCTGAATACAGCGGATAGTTTGGGAATGAGTGATGAAGACTTATTCGCGGCAACCGAAACACTGCTGGATTATCTGCATGATCAGAGAGACGATATCTTAGTGAGCGGTGAAGTATTTGGCATGCAGCGTGAAATATTTACTGAGCGTGAAACGCTGCATATGGTGGATGTGAAAAATCTTTATCAGAATGTATTAACCGCCAGGAATTTGGCAACAATGATAGGTGTATTAGCTTTTGCTTATCTGATTTACCGCAGCCGTAAGGATGAAAATGGTATAAATATGCTGAAGCGCCAGCTGGCAGGCAGTTTTATTCAAATTTCAATTTGTCTGTTGATTGTTGTCGGAATGCTGGCCGGGTATGCGCTGATGGATTTTACAGGCTTTTGGATCGGTTTCCACGAATTATTCTTTACGAATGATTTATGGCAGCTAAATCCGGCTAATTCAATTATGATCAATATGTTTCCTGAAACATTCTTTGCCGGCATGGTTTTCCGCATCACTTTAACCTTTCTGGTTGTTTATTTTCTTTTACTTATTGGTTTTATCTTCCTGCGGAAAAAAGCAAAGGAAGATGTTGACAAAAAAATATAATCAGCTTCATTGCAATGTTGATAAAGTAGTGTTAAAATTTTCTAATGAAGGAGCGAGGATATATGAGAAGAGTTTTATTAGCAAGTGAATCACCAAGAAGAAGAGAACTGATGGTTCTTAGTGAAATTCCATTTACAACTGCTAGCTGTTTATTAAAAGAAACCTTGGATCCTGAACTTAGTATAGAGAAGGCGGTTGAAAAGCTGGCTTTTGAAAAAGCGGATGCCGTTTTTCATAGATATCCTGAAGAATTCATTATCGGAGCGGATACGATCGTTGTTTGTGATGGGGAAGTTTTTGGTAAACCTAAGGATAATGAAGATGCTGAACGGATGCTGAGAAAGCTGTCTGGTAAAACGCATCAAGTAATTACCGGGGTGGCTTTAGTGGCCAAGGATGTCAAGGAATGCTTTCATGAAGTAACGGATGTTACATTCTATGATCTTGAAGACGAGGAAATCAAACGCTATGCCAAGTCTAAGGAACCTCACGATAAGGCTGGCGCTTATGCGATACAGGGTAAGGGATTGACGTTTGTAAAGAAAATCAATGGTGATTTTTATAACGTAGTAGGACTGCCGATGGCTAGTCTGTATAAACGTTTAAAGAAATATTTAGAATTGGATTATTAAAAATGCGGATGCTGACGATGTGATCAGTTCCGTATTTTTTTATGAATATTTTAAATTTGTCTATCATTGAATTAATATGCTATAATGTTTACATAAACTGGGCATTATTCTGACTATCAGAATAGAAAACACAAGGAGAATCATAAAAGATGAAAAGGATTGGAAGAATTTTTTGTTCCTCTTTTTTGAGTGTGCTTCTTGTTCTTTCCGAATGCCCAACGGTAAGTGCAGAAGATTCAAAAAAGGAAGAGAATGTCATAGAAGACATTCAACGGATTACTGAGTTTGTTGGTTATGAACCTAATGAAAATAAGCCGTATATGAATTTTATGGTAAATGCTGAAGAGAAAGAGAATCTGATGCTTCCTGAAAGTTTAGATGTATGGATTGAAAACAGTTCAGAACCGGAAAAATTAATGGTAAACTGGGATATAAAAACAGAAACTTATGATCAGATTGTTTATGTGCCAAAATGGGATAAGACACTTTATCAGCTGTCTGATGAATTGCTTCAAGGGCAGGATGCACTTCCTTACATTGTGGTAAATGTTGAAAATCAAATGCAGAACAATGAATTAATAGTCTATGATAATAATGTTACTGAAAAAACGGTGGGATCAGGGGTTAATGCTGATTACGCTAATTTTATTGAACTGTTTAATGACTCTTTATTGAGCGGTGATGTGATTGTGAAGCTGAATAGCGATGTCACTGAATCTCGTAACGCAAGTACAGGTGCTTTTGAAATACCTGATCGAATTACTTCATTAACGATAGATTCTGATACAGATGGAACACCCAGAACATTATCCATTTCAGGTAATGGTGCTTTATTGAATATATATGTGAACGGAAAGAAACTGTATGTTGGAAAGGATATTAAAATATCTAATGATGGAATATATAATAGTGATATATACGGCGGCGGTTATGAGGAAGATATTATCGGTTCACCTGAAATAGAATTTTATGGCAGGTTGGAATCATCTGGCTCAATTTATGGCGGCGGATATAATCATAAGGTTACTGGTGATATTAAGCTGATTGTGGGAGGTTATGTAGGCTGGTCTTTAATTGGTGGTGGGCATGCCGAACCTGATAAAAATCAATCGTTATCAACTATTAATGCAGATGTGACTGGAAATATAGAGATTCAATTACTCAAAGATGGGCATGTTCATAATGTGCTTTACGGCGGCGGTTATGCAACGAGTGAACAATCAGGAACATATAGTGCGAATGTAAGCGGAAATATTGAATTGGATATAAATGGCGATGTGTATTGTCTCAACGATGCAATTGTCGGTGGAGGTGCGGCAAAAGCAGAAACGCGCAAGACAATGACACTCAATGCAAATGTTGGCGGAGATATAACTTTAAACTTTGGTGAAGATGCGCAAAGTGGCAATGGTAAATATATGGGTGCTGGGCTACATATCATTGGTGGCGGTTTAGCATCTGGGAACAGTAATTATAATGACAGTACTGGTGATTGGAACATTATTACGAATGCAATAGTTTCTGGTGATATAAAAATTAAGGTGGACAAGGATTCAGCAGCAGGAGAAAGTCAGTTGAATGAACGAACGATTTATTATTTGTATGCTGGTGGTAATGCAGATGGCAGAGGGGCTAATGCGAATGTGTTGGGTAGTACATATGTTCAATGTGGCAGGGGCCCTGCTTTAAGTTCATCGTTTTTAGCAGCTGGTGGTCATGCCGCATTTGGAGGTACAGCCGATGTGAAAAAAACAACGAATATTACAATTGTTCCTATTGATAATCAGTTTGAAGGTTATGAAAATACACCTGCAATTTATGGTGGAGGAAAGGCAGATGGAAATTATGACCTTGCCAATCAAACTCTTGACTTAAGAATTAGCCAAGCTAACGTAGGCGGAAGCAAAATAGAAATTAAGGCTGGTAGTACAATCTCTACATATGATACTGACAGAGGAGCTAGTATAGTTGGTGGCGGTTTAGCTAGTGGAAATGCAACTAATAATAGTTATGGGGATACTTTTGATATGTGTCCTGCAATTGCTAAAGTGCTTGGTGATATAAGTATTAATATTGCTGATGATATTGAGTTTAATGAAGGAATGGTAGGGGGTGGTATAGTTGTCAGAGCCGGAGACGCGAGTGTTGATGGTTCAATCAATATCACAATTAAAGATAACTGCATTTTTAATAAGGATTATGTCGGAGCTGGTAAAGTAGTAAGAGTGACTTCATCATTAAATGCTAAGGCTCTAAGTAATGTTGAAGGTAATATTACATCTACATTTGGAAAAAATATTGAATTTAAGCAGTCATATTATGGTGGCGGATTTACTGAGGGCGCGAATTCCTCTGCTAGTGTGGGTGGAAAGATAACTACTTCATTTACTGGTGGTGTCAGTGTAGGAGCAAATTATGCAGCTGCTGGTTATGCTAAAAATCCTAATACAACAGCAAATGTAGCAGGTGGCCTTGATTATACAATTAATGGTGATTTTTCGTGTGCTACCTATTATGGGGCTGGTTATTTGTATAATTCAGCCAGCTCAGCAGATATTGGAACAAAAGATAATCCTGTGTCAGTTAAGACTACTTTTAAAGGGAACGGAACAAATACAATGCGTACATCCAGTTCTGGCATATGGTTATATAATGGCGGTTATGCTCAATTTGGTGGTGGAACAGTTAATATATATGGCAATTTATCATTAACGTTTGATGGTACAATTCCCCAAGAGACATTAATTATTGGCGGTTGTGGAAAGCAGACAACGAATGCAGATATAACCGGTAATATTGAATTTACAATGCAAAATCTAGATAATCCAATGTCATATTCTATATATGGCGGAGGTTATGCCGCAACTGGTGGAACTGCAAACATTACTGGCAATGTCACAACAAAATATAATAATTCAACTATCAATGGTGCCATATATGGCGGTGGCCGTAATGCTGATGCAAAAGCTGGCACAAATGCAGATATTACTGGTAATATGAAAATGATATTCACTAATACAGTATTATCTTCTGCATATGGGGGAAGTATGGGCGCTGACGGAAATAATGCAATAATCAACGGAACATCAATTATTGAGTTAAAAGAGGGGAATACTGTCAAGCAGCAATTATATGCTGGCGGTTATTATTACAGTAGCTTAGATAACATGGAATTTCATGTTACAGGTATCCAAAATTCACCTATTACTTTTACAGGCTCTGGGGCGTATGCGACAAGTGTAGTCAATAATGATATCAAATTGTTTATTGGTGATGGCACAACTGAGACAATATTAAACAGCGAGTATATTTTAAATGTTAATGAAGTTATCGTCACAGATAACGCAGTTTTGAAACTATCAGAGAAGGGGAGTGACGGACCAAACAATCAATATAATCTGTTTTTCGACGTGGAAGAGTTAACGATTCAGCCAGGTGGTAAATTAGATTTAACAAATTCTAGCACGGCACAAAATGATAGTATTTTAGGAAACTATATCGGCGGTGGCACACTTCGTCTTGAAGATGGAAAAACGTTCACAATTGGCGGTACTGCATCTGGTACAACAACGGTTGAAATTGATGGTACACCTGTTGTAGATCAAACATATATCACAGTTACTGGCGGCGGTACTGAATCATTCACTTATGATAGTGATGAATATGAGTTAAGGAATGATGAAGCTAGCGCACCTCATAAATGGAAATATGTGAAGAGTGAAATTGTTGCACCTCATAATTCAGTCACAGGGATTGTTAATGATAGCGAATATACTAAAGGTGATAAGATTAGTTTTACTGCAATTGGTGATGGTATGAATGTTACTTCACCGCAAACTAATGCTGTGCGCTGGCTGCCTGTAAAGTGGCAGGTATTAACTGAAAATAGCTTTAATGAGGCAGGACCTTATACTGGTGAAATTGATACTTCCACATTGTCTATTGGCAGCAATACTTTGAACGTAGTCTTCCAGAAACAGAAATATGATGGCAGTGTGTGGAATGATGTAACTGGGGAAGATACGCTAACCATCACCTTTAAAATTAAAGAGAAAACCAGCAGCGATTTACCATCCGGCGGTGGTGGGGGCGGCAGTTCTGCACCTTCAAGCAAAGCAGATGGATTCGTAGAGGAAAAGAATAAAACTTATTATTATAACAATGGCAAGCAAGTTGAAAGTGGGTTTATCCTCTTGGATAAAGATGAAAAGTTGGTTGCCGCTGTGAAGCCTGAACAACTATCAATTATTCCTGAGATTGCTGAAGCTGTCTATTTCATCAAAGATGATAAAACAGTCGCAAAACAAGAATGGGTAATTCTTGATGAATTCAATAATTTGGTGAATACTCGACCATTTGATCAGTTAATTTCCGATTATGGCGATAAATATAAGGTATATGCTGCAAGAGAAGATGGTCGTTTAGTACAGTCATGGCTGGAAGTTAATGGCATCTGGTATTATTTTAAAGAGGATTACACAGCCCGTTATCAATATTGGCAGGCACATTGGAATGATTGGTATTTATTTGAAAATTATACTTATGTCACGAATCGCTGGCATCCTACTTCTGAGGGACGCTGGTATTATCTTGACAGCGAAGGCAGAATGGTTAGAAATCAATGGGTTGATGACTGTTGGATTAATGAAGACGGCATTTATTGGAGTCCGCTCTATAATTAAAAACTAAAAAAGTCTGAAATTGTAAAGACATCACGGATTAAAGATTGTCTTACTTTTCAGACTTTTATAATTAATGTTTGCCGAATATTCAGTCACATATCTGTAAGTGTCTTGTAATGTATACTTTATAAGACACCTGGATTCTTTATAATTATAGGTGTTTTTGTCTGTTTTGTAAAGAAAATCAGACCTTTTTATGCTGTTTTGAACCCTTTTTTGTATAAATCAAAGTGTGACAAAAAGTATACTTAATGATACACTTCACAAATTGATTATGTTGGAGTGATAAAAAAATACTGATAATTTCTTCATAAACAGAAGACGGATCAGTATATTAAGTAACATTTGGATTCTAAATCAGAATATGGAGATGCTGTCGTTAATGATAACATCTCCGCCGCTGGGAAGTGATATTTTCGCCCAAGTTTTTATCACTTCCCTTTTTGTTTAATTATGCTTTTATTCTCTATTCATGTGAACCATAATAAATATAAGGTGCCAATACATCGGCAATAATCGTTAAAATCGTTAATTCTCTTTCATTCCATGCATGAAGCTGTTCATCATAAAATGTCACAATGCCTAAAGGCTGCTGATCAAATACAATCAATGACTGCATCCATGCTCTATATGCTGTTTCCGTTGTTTCAATTGCTTCATTCTGACTGTCATTGACAACACATTGCCTATTCTGATAATTGTTCAATACCTTGAGATTGTTTTCAATTATAGTAACTGATTGCTCAGGCTGATTGTTCATATCAATGAAAAGACATCGATCATGAGTCAAATTTTGATCAAAAATTTGAATCGCCGCCTGCTTCGATTCCAATGCTTTCAGGCACAATCGCAAAACCGCAAATAAATCATTCTCTGCATAACGGTCTACATTCAATATTTTATAAATTGCCGGCAGGAATTGCTCAGCAGATTTAGAATACAAAGGTGCTTCACTGGCATAATGCGTATCTTCATCACTTGGTTTGGCATAAACAGCATATTGATTTTTACCTTTACGCTTTGCCATATAAAGAGCATTGTCTGCTTTCTTAAACATTTCATCATAGATTTCAGATTGCTTTGTTAAATAAATGCCGATACTGATCGTAATGATTCCGGCAGTATCATTAGCAATGATTTTTCTGGCTGCTTTTAAATAATTCTCAACCTTTTCATAGAGATAATCTAAAGAATAGAATGAAGGGAAGAAAACCGCAAATTCATCACCGCCTACACGCCCGGCGATGACATTACTTTGGTTGCCTTTAGTCAATAAGCCAACAACATCAAGAATTACCTGATCTCCCGCATAATGTCCAAAAGTATCATTAACATTTTTAAAATCATCGATATCAATCATTAATAATGCCGCATATTCATCTTTAGAACGATCACAAACCGCTTCTGAAACATGCTGCTTAAAAGCTGCTTTATTAAAAATGCCGGTAAATGGATCTAATTCATTATTTTTTAAAAGCCGGGCATTATTTAAAAGAATCAAACGATGTTCATTCATCATTTCCTCTTGTTCAATTTTTATAATCAGGCTTTGCCGAGTATTGCTTTTTTCAAGCTCCCGATAATTTTCATTCTTTTGATAATATTGAAAGAGCGTTTCATAACTGTCATCATCCGGATAATCTTTGAGTGTCATTTTAACCTTTAAACCAGAGAGATGCTGACGCAGCAGGATATCATGTACTTCTTCGTTCATTAATTCTAATTCTTCTAACAAGCGAGTCGCATAGTCTTTAAGCTCAAGCTCAATACAGTCTTCTAATGCTTCTAAAAGCAGCTTAAAATAACGGTTGCGGTTTACAATCCCTTCTGAAAGATTAACCAATTCATCAAGCAGCGGTGTCAGGCTCTTTAAGTCCATATCATGCTTATAGAGGTGGATGCGCTGAATAGCAACTTCAATTGATGCTGCTGAACTTTCAAATTGCCGATAATCCTTATCATAGAGCTGAAGCCATTTTTTAGCTTCATCAAAATCGTTGAGCTTAATATATGCGGCTATAATATTAATAACCGGAATTGCATCATTGCCGGTAATAGCGATCTGCAGTTTCTGTTTATATTCATGACTGCTTAGGAAGTATTTTAATGCCATATCGGGGATATCAAGATTCTGAAATAAAGCCCCTATATTATTTAATGGAAAATAGCTGTACTGTAATTCTTCATGTTCCAAAGAAAAATAATAGGCTTTAAGCAGATAACTGATTGCCGCGATAAAATCAGAGATACTGGCATATACGATTCCCATCATATTTAAAGTCTGCACATGATATTCAGGAACATCATTTAAATCACAAAGACTTAAAATTTCCATATTTAAACTCAGTGTTTTGTCATGTTCTCCTTTAATGAAGTGAACCATTGACATATAAAATAATGCAGCAGTCATAGAATAAGTATCCTGTATATCTTCAGCTAACATTTTTAATTCATTAGCATGAACACTCATTCCCTCGATATTATTATTCGCTCTGCATTCTTTAATTTTGTTGACTAACTCTTCACATTTTTTACTCTTATAATTTGCTGTCATGATATCCCTCTTTATTTAATAATAACATATGTCATGTTCAGAAAATAGTCTTTTATTCTAGGAAAGGATGTTTTAGATAAGGGCGTGTTCTGTTGATTTCTCTAACGCATGTAGTATAATGAATGAAGAAAGAGAGGCAGTTTATGAAGATTGAACAATTAGATAATTATGAAGCAATGAGCAGACGAGGAGCCGAAATTCTCTTTAATGAAATCAGCAATAACCCTTATGCAAATATCTGCCTGGCTACAGGTGAATCACCGCGCAGAATGTATGAATTATTAGTTGAAATGATTCATGTGAATCAGCTTGATGTCAGTCATTTGACGTTTACCAAGCTTGATGAATGGTGCGGCTTAAACGCTAAGGATGATTCTACCTGTGAATGGTTTATTCGGCATTATGTGCTTGAACCTTTAAATATTAAAGAAGAACAGTTGATTTCATTTAATAATGAAGCGGCTGATACTGAATGTGAGGCAAAACGGATTCATGATTTAATTGATATGCATCCGATTGACTGCTGTATTTTAGGTCTTGGCAAGAATGGGCATCTTGGTTTAAATGAACCAGCTGATGAATTAATTCCTGATGCCCATGTGATTCAGCTTGATGAACTGTCTAAGCATCATGGTATGCTGAAGGGCAAAAAGGTGGAGCAGGGAATTACGCTTGGTCTAAGTGAATTATTAAATGCAAAGAAGATATTAATGCTGATCAGCGGCAGCGGCAAGGCTGAAATCCTTCAAAGGCTGATGAGTAAGAAAGTATCGACAGCACTGCCGGCATCATTTTTATGGCTGCATAATGATGTCGCGTGTCTGATCAATAAAGAGATGAAATAGCATGACTAATAAGCTGCTGAATTTTATGAAAATCCTTATGGGATCTACAATTGGGGTCTATATCGGCAGGGTATTGTTTGTCTGGTATGATTATCAGAGTCATCCAATGCTTTATGAACTAAATTCAAGTCCATGGTATACGAGTATTCTCGTCTCAGCGATATTTGTAATAATTTTGCTGCTGATTGAAGGCGGTGTCTATTTTTATCTGCGTCATAGGACACGGATGAATCCTTAATTTATAGATTAATAGGTTATGATGATAAAGTCAGAGTTATCTTTTCTTGAAAGAAGCGCTGACTTTTTAATATTATTTCATATGCTGGCATATGATAGCTTGGCAGTCAATTTGAATGTTCTGCATTTCTAAATATTTTCTTAAGAAAACATTAAATTAACCTAATATTTTCTAACAGTTTTGTTATAATGAGCTTTTCACATTGACTTAATCACAGAAGCTATCTATAATGTATGACAGGGTGTCATATACGACGCCAAGGAGAATCTGAAATGAAAGAAATATGGAAAAAACATAAGAAATTGATAGTAATTGCTGTTGTGGCAGTAGTGGTTGTTGCTTTCTTTTTTAATCCCTTTAAAGGATCAGGCAATAGCGATCTGATGGTACAGACAACGGTACTGGCTAAGCAGGATCTTTCTAAGACTGTAGAGGTTACGGGACTTGTAGAGAGTGCTGATTCAATGAAGGTTACTTCTTCATTAGCTGCTTATGAAATGCAGACAATTAATGTCAAAGCCGGTGATAAGGTTGAAGCGGGTCAGGTATTGGGAACCGTTGATGTTGAAGATCTTTTGCTTGATGTGCAGAAGGCTGAGGCTTCATTGAATATTAATGATCAGACAACAGGTCTGACTTTAAATTCAACCCAACAGGAATATGAAGATTTTAAGGCTGATCTTGAGAATAACATGAACAGCTCAATTAATAATGCGCAGACAAATGTGGACAACGCGCTGACAACGCTGAATGATGCGAAGAAAGCCTATAATGAAGCATTAGAGGATATGGATCAGGGCGAAAATGAGACAATCAAAAAGGCTCAGAAGGCTGTGGATAATGCGAGAAAAGCGTATCGTGATGCATCGGATACTTCTGATTCTTATGATTTAGATAGTTTGAAGAGAGAATTATCTGAGGCTCTAGCGGCATTAGCTACTGCTGAGGCGAATGATGCCCCCACCAAAGCTCTTGAAATGCAAGTAAGCGCGCTGCAATCACAAATCTCAGCTGCTTCTTCTTTAAAAGGTTCAAGTGATTCTGCCTATGACGCTTATAAAGAGGCCAAGGACGCCTTAGCCGATGCTGTCAAAGCCGCAGATAAGCAGCTGGAATCTTACCTTGACGCAGTTGACAAGGCACAGACAGCTTATGACAATGCTGAAAAGAATCTGACGATTGCGAAACGCAACGCCCAGCAGCAGTTAAAAACTTATGAGGATTCACTGACAAAGACACAGTTATCAGCCAGTGATCCATCAAGACAGATCGAACTGCAGAAGTTAAAGAAACAATTAAACGAAGCTGAAATCACTGCGCCAATCTCTGGCACTGTGACAGCTGTAAATGTAGAAGTAGGCGATAAGGCAAGCGGTGTACTGTTTGTTATTGAAAATGCTGATGCGTTAAAAATCAACACCGCCATCAAGGAATATGATTTAATGAGTGTTCAAAATGGTATGAAAGCAATTATTTCTGCCGATGCAATTCCGAATGAAAAATACAATGGTAAAGTCAGCTTCATTGCGCCAGCTGCTAAAAAGGCTGCCGATGGTTCAACTAAATCTGGTTCTTCATCCGTTGAATTTGAAAGTGAAATCGATGTTACTGATACTAAAACAGATTTGCGTATCGGTATGAATGCTAAAGTAAATATCATTGTTGAAGAGAAAAAAGGTGCTTTGGCAGTTCCTTATGATGCAGTAATTACAGATGTAGACGGTACATCTTATATCTATGTTGCACAACAGGATGGTAATAAATACACAGCTAAAAAAGTAATCGTTACGATTGGCATGGAAACTGACTTCCTGCTTGAAGTTATCAGTGACGAATTACAAGAAGGAGATATTGTCATCACTTCACCGCAGGGAGTAAGTGAAGGGGCAACCGTTCTGCTGGGGTAAACCATGGAGAAAAAAGTAATATTTGAGATGAAGGATATCGTCAAAACCTTCTATCAGGGGACGGAAAATGAACTTGAAGTGCTCCATGGAATTTCGCTTACCGTCCACGAAGGGGAGTTTGTATCAATTGTCGGACCTTCCGGGTCAGGTAAAAGTACCTTGATGAATATCATTGGTGCACTGGATCGTCAGACAAGCGGACAATATATACTTGATGGAGTTTCTATGGATGATGTTGATGATAACAAGCTTTCGCATTTCAGAAATCAGAAAATTGGTTTCGTTTTCCAAACCTTTAATCTGATTCCAAGAACCAGCGCTTTGAAAAATGTTGAAATGCCGATGATGTACGCCGGCGTACCGCACAGGGAAAGAACCCAGAAAGCGAAGGATCTGCTGAAGCTTGTTGAAATGGAAGACCGCATGGGGCATATGCCTAATGAGTTATCAGGCGGTCAGAAGCAGCGTGTTGCGATTGCCCGTTCTATGGCAAACGATCCTGCTATTATCTTAGCCGATGAGCCGACAGGTGCTCTGGATACGTATACCGGGCATTTAGTTATGAATTTATTTCATCAGCTGCATAAGGAACAAGGCAAAACCATTGTTCTGATAACCCATAATCCTGAGCTGGCAGCCGAGACGGAACGGATCTTAACGATTCGCGATGGTCTTATTGTCAGCGATCAGAGAAAAGAGGGTGACGTATGGATTTAATGGAAAGTATTACACTGGCATTCAGTGGCTTAAAAGCAAATAAAATGCGTGCCCTGCTGACAATGCTGGGTATTATTATCGGTATATCTTCAGTTATTGCTATTGTTACGGTCGGCGATTCAATGCGTTCGGCGATGACTTCTTCAATGGCTGATTTGGGAGCTAAAAATCTGATGATCGGCTTATCTTATCGTTACGATGAATCAGGAAATACAGTAGCGCCCAATAACTATGAAATAACTGACAGTGATGTTATCAGCTATGAGATGATTAATGCTTATAAAGAACGTTTTGACAATGATTTACTAGGTGTTTCAATGACTGAATCATTAGGCAGCGGTAAAGCGCAGGATGGCCGGCTTTATGCCAATGTCAGCTTGAGCGGTGTCAGCGCTGACTATGCAGAAGCGAATTCTATTGAAATGATTAAAGGCCGCTTCTTGAATCAGCGTGATATTAATTCAATGAAGAATTTAATCGTTGTATCAAATAAGTTTGTGAATAATATGTTTGCGCCAGGTGTTGATCCAATCGGTAAAGAGGTTCAGATTCACCGCAGTAATGAAATTAATACTTATACGATTGTCGGTGTCTACGAATATAAACAGAATGCGATGATGTATTCTATGGCATCGGAAAAAGACATGAGCACCGATGCTTATATACCGGTTTCTACCGCGCAGCGTATTAATAATTCTAATGGTTTCTATCAGATTACAGCTACACCTAAAGCGAATGTAGATTCAACGGCTTTCCAGATCGAAACACAAGAATTCTTTAATCGATATTATGATAAGAATCCGTATATAACAATTCAAACATTCAGTATGGAAAGTATGCTCGGTCAGATTGATTCTATGATGTCCACAATGTCCATTGCAATTGCAATCATTGCCGGTATTTCATTGTTGGTCGGCGGTATTGGCGTAATGAACATCATGCTTGTATCAGTTACTGAACGTACAAGAGAAATTGGTACCCGTAAAGCCTTAGGGGCACCTAACAGCGCAATCCGCATTCAATTTATTACTGAATCCGTGATTACCTGTCTGGTCGGCGGCTTTTTGGGTGTTATATTAGGTGTAGTATTGGGCAGTGTTGGTGCCAGCGCGTTAGGCTTCCCGGCTCGGCCTTCGGTAAGCATTATCCTAATCGCTGTAAGCTTCTCAATGGCAATTGGTGTTTTCTTTGGATATTATCCAGCCAATAAAGCCGCTAAGCTTAATCCAATTGAAGCATTGCGTTACGAATAGGGGGAAATGGTTTGCCAACATCAACGTTTTATAATCTGCCTGAGGATAAGAAGGACAAATTGCTTCGCTCAGCAATTAAGGAATTTACAAGAGTATCATACAATGAGGTTTCAATTAATCAAATCGTAAAGGACGCGGGTATATCAAGGGGCAGCTTTTACCAGTATTTTAAGGATAAGAGTGATTTACTAGTTTTTATTCTTCAGGATTTCTTAGTATCTCTGCATGAATGCGCATTGACATCTTTAGAAAACAGCAATGGTGATATCTTCACAATGTTTGCGGATTTATATGACTGTCTGTCGGTGGAATGCCTGCAGGATGATCATTATCAATTTTTCCGTAATTTATTTACCAGTATGCGGGCTAATAATGAAGAGTTGAAACAAGTGCCTTGTGATATGAACGTTCCTGATTTTGACCCGATCTTCTTTAAGGAACATTTCAATCGTGATACTTTAGTTTACACAGAAGATGAAGATGTACTGCTGCTGCAGTCACTGCTCTTTAATCTTACTAAGTCTTCCGTTATCAAGCTGATTCTCCAGCCAAAGGATCGGGAGCGGATACGTAATGATTTGAATCGAACGCTGATGATGATCAAAACAGGATGTGAAAAGCCGCGATAGCGGTTTTTCTTTAGGATGATGTGATAGTTAACTTTTCACTTCAGAGAAATTACAAAAAATTAAATTTAGGGTTGACATTTTTGAAAGCGCATACTATTATAGATGATGTAAAAAGGATTGTTACTCTTCGAGGCATTACCTTAGGACAAACAGGAATCTGTTTGTTTTATGTGTCTGCATTGAAGAGTTTTTTATTGTTTATCAGGAGGTGAATAAATGTTTAATCTGTTTAAGAAAAAAGTGATTGATAACCAATGCTATGCACCGGTAAATGGTGAATGTATCAGCCTGGATGATGTGGCAGATCAAGTATTCTCATCAAGGATGATGGGCGACGGTGTCGCATTTAGATTCAATGAGGATGTGGTCTGCGCGCCATGTGACGGTGAAATCATCATGATTGCGAATACCAATCACGCGTTTGGTCTGAAGGCGGAGAACGGCGCTGAAATTCTGGTACATATTGGTTTAGATACCGTGAATTTGAATGGCAAAGGTCTGAAAGCTTTGGTAACACAGAATCAGCGGGTGAAAAAAGGCACACCTGTTATCCAGCTTGACCGGCCGTATTTAGAAGCTGAAAACGTCGATCTGACAACCCCGATGATTATTACAAATGGTAATGATTTTACGTTGACAACTCAGCATATTAACGATAAAGTAAGGATAGGCGAAACAGCAGTTATCACCTGTCAGAAATAGTGCTGTGAAAGGAGTCAGACTCATGAAGGTTATTAAAAAAATCAATAACAATGTTGCCGTATGTTTGGATAACAATGAACATGAGCTGATCGCATTTGGCAAAGGTATCGGATTTCCGGCTATGCCATATGAATTACTTGATTTATCACTGATTACCCGAACTTATTATGGTGTTGACCCCAATTATTTCGGACTTGTTCAGGAAATTGATGAATCAATCTTTGAGGTTTGCGCAGTTATTATTGATTATGCCCGTAATTGCATTGAAAGCAATTTGAATCCGAATGTGGTATTCACCTTGGCTGATCATATTAATTTTGCGATTGAGAGAATTCGCAAGGGAATTGAAATTAAGCTGCCGCTTTATTATGAATTATCCCATCTCTATGAAAAAGAGGTAGCAGTCGGGAAATTTGCACTTAAAGAAATTCGCCGGCGGCTTCATGTTTATCTGGCTGAAACAGAGGCATACAGCATTGCCCTGCATTTAATAAATGCGGAGGAACAGCCAGTGAATACCGTTTTAGACTATGACAGTGATAAGGTCATCGATAAGGTGACAAAAATCATTGAAGCATGTTACGATATGCCGATCCGGCGTGACAGTTTTAATTACTCCCGCTTTGTATCGCATATGCAGTATTTATTTAAAAGGAAGGAAAGCAATTCAAGCATAACCAGTGAGAACAGCCGCCTGTTTCAGAGTATGAAAGAGGAATATCCGATGAGTTATGCCTGTGCGCTGGATATTCAGAAATATTTTGAAGATACCTTAAGCTGGCATCCCAGCGATGAAGAAGTTTTATATTTAATGCTGCACATCAATCGATTGTGTGCACGTGAGGATTGTAACCAATAGGGCATTACCTCAGCAGATCCGTAAAGCGTATGATTAGCCTGAATAGGCAGAATCTGCGCTCTGCTCTGCTGGGGTTTTATTTTGGCAAAAACAGGACTGTGTGACGTCCATAGTCCGATTGCATAGATGGTAAGAAAGGATGAAACCATGAAAAACAGTAAAAAAATGGCAGAGGAAATTCTGCAGGGGATTGGCGGTAAAGCCAACATCACAAGCTTAGTTCATTGTATGACAAGACTTCGTTTTACTTTAAAGGATGAAAGTCTGATTCAGAAGCAGCAAATTGAAAATACGGAAGGTGTATTAGGAACGATGGCGCAAAACGGACAGTTCCAGATTATTATCGGTCAAACCGTTCCTGATGTTTATGCGGAATTATGTAGTTTGGCAGGAATTGAAAAGATGGAAGCGTTAAATGAAAACCTGGATGCTGACAATCAAGGGAAAAAGAAATTCCGTCCCGGTGCGATTTTTGAAGTGGTCAGCGGCTGTTTTGCACCCGTTGTTACCGCTTTTGCCGGTGCTGGTATCCTTAAGGGTATTTTAACCTTACTGACTACATACAGCTTGCTGGATACATCAACCGGTCTGTATTTGATGCTGAATGCGGCGAGTGATGCGACTTTCTACTTCCTGCCGTTCCTGTTAGCTTATACGAGTGCGAAGCGTTTTAAAACGAATGAGATTATGGCATTAATATTAGCGGGTATTTATATGTATCCTACGATTATTAATAATGCCGGTACGCAGGTAAGCACGTTTGGCATCAGCTTTTATTTAGTAAAATATTCATCAAGCGTAATTCCTATTATGCTGTCTGTATGGGTGATGAGTTATGTTCACCGCTGGATTTCTAAAGTATCGCCAAGCTTTTTAAGAGTTGTGTTAGTTCCGGTTGTTGTTTTATTAGTCATGACGCCGCTGAGCTTAATGCTGTTTGGCCCGCTGGGTTATAATATTGGTATTTATATTGGTAATTTCTTTAAATGGCTGTTTGATATCGCACCAATGGTCGGCGGCTTCGTTGATGGCTTCACCCGTCCGCTGATGGTATTTACCGGTACGCATATGACGATGTCACCAATCATGATTAACAACATTGAAACATTGGGTTATGACATGCTGGGTCCCGTGCATTGTGTCGCGACTGTATCAGCAGCGGGTATGTGCTTCGGCGCTTTCTTAAAGGCAAAGAAGGAATCAAACAAGGCAGCTAATTTCTCATCCTTTATTTCCGCAGCAATTGGTATTACTGAACCAGCTTTATATGGTGTAGCTTTCCGCTTTAAACGTCCGTTGGCTGCTTTATGCATCGGCGGCGGTGTTTCCGGCGCGTTTGTAGCGGCGATGGGTGCAAAGGCATTAAGCTTTGCGATGCCGGCGTTAATTTCATTACCGGTATATACAGGCACGATTCCAATCGTTCTTGCTGGCAGTGCGATCGGCTTTGTATTAACAGCAGTATTGACTTATGTTTTAGGCTTTGATGAAGATATTAAAAAAGATGAACGGGCGATTGAAGCTGAAAAAAAGAATCTATTTTAATTAGAAAGGAGAATTTACAATGAGTGAAAAAGGATTTCCAAAAAGTTTTTTATGGGGCGGCGCGACAGCTGCTTCACAGGTAGAGGGCGGATATAATGAAGGCGGCAAGGGGTTAGATACTCAAGACTGCCGGCCGGGTAATTTTCATCTGACAAGAGAACAGAAGAATGACTGGAAATATAAAAAAATGACAACGGAGAAATTCAATCAGGGCTGTGCAAGTAAGGATGTAAACGCGTATCCGTTCCGCTTTGGCAGTGACGAATATCACCATTATAAGGAAGATATCGCATTGTTTGCGGAAATGGGAATGAATGTCTATCGTTTGTCTATCAGCTGGGCGCGTATATTTCCATTAGGTGATGAGGATGAACCTAACAAAGAGGGACTGCAGTATTATAAGAATATCTTTGATGAATGCCATAAGTATGGCATCAAGGTCTTTGTGACGATGCTGCATTATGCGGTACCGGTGCATTTGGTAAAGGAATATGGCGCGTGGAGTAATCGAAAGATGATCGATTTCTATTTGAAGTACGCGAAAACATTATTTGAGAATTTCAAGGACGATGTTGATTACTGGCTGCCGTTTAATGAGATTAATGCCGGCCGGTTCAATCCTTATAATGGGGTGGCACTGATTGAAGAAGAACATGAGAATCTTGATAACGATGTTTTCCAGGCGCTGCATCATCAATTTGTTGCGAATGCGTTAACGGTTAAGCTGGCTCATGAAATGATGCCAAATTCTAAGATTGGCTGCATGATTGCCCGTTTCTGTCATTATCCGGCAACCTGCAAACCAGAAGATAATCTGGAACAGCTGCATGATGAACAATATACTAACTGGTTCTATACCGATGTTATGGCCAGAGGTAAATATCCGGCTTATATGAATCGTTATTTTAAAGCGAAGAATGTAAAGCTGCAGATGGCAGAAGGCGATGTAGAACTGCTTGCTGAATATCCGGTTGATTTTGTAGCTTTCTCATATTATTTTACGCAAGTATCAACGGCTGATGAAAACTGGGAAAAGACAGGCGGCAATTTGGTTATTGCCAATAAGAATCCATATCTTAAATCCAGTGAGTGGGGCTGGCAGATGGACCCAATTGGTCTGCGGATCACTTTAAATCAGCTCTATGACCGTTATCAGAAACCATTGTTTATAGCGGAAAATGGTCTGGGCGCGGTAGATGTCTTAGAAGCTGACGGCAGTGTGCATGATCCTTATCGAATCGAATATTTACGCACTCACACAGCGGCGATTAAAGAGGCTATTGAAGACGGCGTGGATGTTTTTGGTTATACGATGTGGGGAATTATTGATTTAGTATCATGCGGATCTGTGGAGATGAGCAAGCGTTACGGCGTTATCTATGTAGATGCTGATGATGAAGGCAAGGGTACATTTAAACGTTATAAGAAAGACAGCTTTACTTGGTTTAAGAATTTTATTGCCCAGGAAAATGAGACGTCGTTATGAAAGTAATACGATGCAGGGATAAAGCAGAAGTAGGCAAGGCTGCCTGCGCTTATACGATTCAGGCAATGATGCAGCCAGATGCCCACATCGCAATCACCGGCGGTTCAACACCCAAAGAGATGTATGAATATCTGGTTCCTTTGGTTTGTGATAATCCGGCTTTCAGCCATGTTCAGTATTACAACTTTGATGAAATTCCTCAGGTGGGCGAGCATGAGGGGTTAACGATGCAGGCACTGCGTTCTTTATTCTTTACACCTGCCAATATTGATGAAAAGCAGATTCATATTCTGAATGAAAAGAATTATATGGAATGTGAAGCAGCCTTGGCAGCTGTCGGCTATCTCGATTATGTTGTTTTAGGGCTTGGCAAAGACGGCCATTTCTGCGGTAATCTGCCGCATACATGTACTTTTGATGATGATACGCATGCGGTTGCCTGTGATTTGAATCCAACCCTATATAATCGCATTAAATTCCTATCGGGGGACGATGAAAATAAAATGCCTGATGCATATGTGACGATGGGCCCGCGGACGATCATGCGCAGCAAACAGATTGTCATGATTGTGAACGGCAAGGCAAAAGCAGAAATCGTAAAACGTGCTTTATGGGGTGAAATTACAGCTGAATGCCCCTCTTCAATCTTTCAGCTGCATCCTAATTTTATCTTAATCTTAGACGCGGAGGCGGCATCCGAACTGACATTATAAAAACAAGAATGCATTGATCAGCAGTTATAAGGTTTGATTTACAAGCGTAGGTCAAACCTTTTCTATGTTTAGAAGACATTATCACTCTGTAAATGTGACAAATTGGACATAAAGATTGTGAGAAAATGAGGATAGTGCTATGATAGTCACAAAGAAAGGAATTAGGGAAATATGAAAAAAACGCTCTCTTTTTTATTAGCCGGAGTTTTAGCGTTCAGTTCATTGTTCAGTATGAATGTGCAGGCTGCTTCAGACAGCGTTCAGACAATGGCCGATACGCTGATTCAAAATTACGGTGTAACGAGTTTACAGTATGCGCTGATAGATAATGGTGAAATCATCACCAGCGGTACATCAGGTGTATACAGTAAATCCGAGAATCGATTATTGACAAAGGATAACATGTATACGATTGGCTCAACAAGCAAAATGTTTGTGACCGCTTCAATTATGAAATTAGTGGATGAAGGCAAGATTGATCTGGATAAACCTGTCAAAGATTATGTGCCTGAATTTAGAATGAAGGACAGCCGTTACCGCAAAATTACGGTCAGAATGCTGCTGAATCATTCATCAGGTTTGATGGGCAGCACATATCTGAATGGCTTTTTGTTTAATGATAATGATACCCAGGCGCATGACAGCTTTTTAAAGGATCTGCGCGAACAGGAATTAAAGGCTGATCCGGGTGCTTATTCGGTTTACAGCAATGATTCCTTTACCTTGGCGGAGATCGTCATTGAAAAGGTCAGCGGTGAATCATTTACTGAGTATATCCGCAAAAATATTACGGAGCCTTTAGGCTTAACGCATACTAAGACACCGTTAGATGATTTTGACCGTTCTTTAGTAGCGAAGACTTACTATCCAAATACGCCAATGCTGGCCAACGGTGTTGATAACGCGAATATCATCGGTACCGGCGGTATTTATTCTACAGCTGAAGAGCTTTGTAAATTTGCGCAGATTTATATGAAGAATAATTCATTGCTGTCAGCGGAAAGCAAGAAGGCTACCTTCCAGAAAGAATATCTGCGCGGTCAGTGGCTGGCGGATGAGCCGAATATTATTAATTTTGGTCTGGGCTGGGATTCAGTAAATCTTGATCCATTTGCCAGCTATGGCATCCAGGCGGGTGTTAAAGGCGGCGATACACTTTTAATGCACAGCTCATTGATCGTTCTGCCTGAATACAATATGGCAGCGGCGGTGACTTCTTCCGGCGGCAGCAGCTTGTATGATCAGATATTAGCGACTCAGCTGTTAATGGATCGTCTATATGAAAAAGGCATCATTAAAGGCGCGGAAACATTGCCGGTGCCAAGTCAGCCGGTTCAGAAAGCACTGGATGGCGATTTGAAGAAATATGAAGGTTATTACGCTAACTTCGGCGGTATTTATCGGGTTGATTTAAGTGATGATGGCTTGCTTACTTATAAAAATGCTTATCTTGAAGGCAACGAGCAGGCAGCTACAATGATTTATGTCGGTGACGGACAGTTTGTGGATCCTACTGGTAATTTGGCTATGTATTTCATGGAACAAAACGGAAATACCTATCTGAATGTCAACGGCGCTTCTGAATTGCCGGGCATCGGACGTGTTCATGAGCATTCCTATTTTGCTCAGAAAGTTGAATTGTCCGAATTGAGCGACTCTGTCGCAAAGGCATGGGCGGCTCGTGAAGATAAAGGCTATCTGAGCATCCTAAATAAATATACATCACAGGTAGTCGCAACCGTTCTGCCGGTAACCAGTGTTGCATTAAAGGGCAATTACTTATCTTGTTATCGGGTAATCGATGCGAATACAGCGGTTCCTGAAATTGAAATTCCAATGAGCGGCAGCCGTGATGTCGGTATCATCTCTTTCTATAAAGAGGATGGTATTGAATATATGAAGTTAAATGATAACCTGTTTGTCAGTGAAGATGCGATCAAGGAAGTTCACCGTGACAGCTTCAGCGTTCGTATCAATGATAAGGGTTATAATCAATATTACTATGCCGGACCTGAATATGAAGGCAAAAACATTTCTATTACAGTACCTGAGAATGCAGGCTATGTAGTTTATGACAGTACAGGCATGGCTGTGCTTAATTCAGTGAACAGCAAGCCGGAATCTTTCCCATTAGGAGCAGGCTGTTACATCTTGTTTATGGGTGATGCCGGTGCGCGTTTCAAAGTAGAAATCAAAGATTAAACGGGGATATCCCCGTTTTTTTTAAATAATAAGCAAAAAAAAATCAGCCGTTCTGGCTGATGATATAATTAAATGGTGCCGTCTAGAGGAATTGAACCTCCGACCTACTCCTTACCATGGAGTTGCTCTACCCCTGAGCTAAGACGGCAGCTAAATATTATTATAGTGAATATTGGCTAAACTGCAAGAGATATTCATGTAAAGTTTATGAAAATATAAGAAAACAATATAAAATGTTTTCTGAAAATATTCAATAAAGTTGTTGACAATCGTTTTCATTCCTGTATAATAGAGACCATAACAAATGTGATGATTGGGAAGAGTACTAAGCAAGGACGCTGCACAGAGAGCTGTTGACCGGTGAAAAACAGAGAGCGTCAGGTTTAGGAAAATCACCCATGAACAGTCTGCTGAAAGGGTTCAAGTAAGTTAGAACGATTAACACTCGTTACGGTGTTCTGCATTAAAAGGATTTTTCCGGAGATGTCAGAAGAGTGACTGTCTTTGACAGTAATTGGAGTGGTACCGCAGAACCAAAGGTTTTGTCTCTTAGAGATAAAGCCTTTTTTTGTTATTACAGGAGGAAATGTAAATGAAATTCGTAAACCGTTTAAGTGATTTTTTAGGGAAGTACATGGCATGGATCGTATTGGCTGTTGCGGCTTTTTCACTGATTCAGCCTTCCTTCTTCACGGCTGTCGCTCAAATCAAGGTAGCGGGGCAGTCACTGACTAATGTTTTATTAGGGGTAATTATGTTTGGAATGGGCATGACATTAGAGCTGAATGATTTCAAAATTGTTTTTTCAAGGCCAAAGGATGTGCTGGTTGGCTGTCTGGCTCAATTTACGATTATGCCGCTGGGAGCCTTCCTGCTGGCCAAGGGATTAAATCTTGACAGCGGGTTAGCGGTTGGCTTAGTGCTTTTGGGAACTTGTCCCGGCGGTACGGCAAGTAATGTAATGACCTACTTAGCCAAGGGAGATGTGCCGTTATCGGTTGGCATGACAATGGTATCGACCTTGCTTGCGCCGCTGCTTACCCCTTTGCTTACTTATGTTTTAGCAGGCCAATGGGTTGAGGTAAATATGCTGACAATGCTGCTGAGTATTGTTCAGGTCGTATTAGTACCGATTGCGGCGGGTGTATTAGTGCATCGATTAGCCGGGGATGCCGTTAAGCAGTTTGATAAAGTCTTGGTTATGGTCAGCGTCTTAAGCATTGTGACAATTGTCGGTATGTGTGTGGCTCCGAATGCTCAGCGCTTGATGACTTCTGGTTTAATGGTAATTGCGGCGGTTTGTCTGCATAACTGGCTGGGCTTTGGCGTCGGCTGGCTGTTTGCCCGGCTGCTTGGCTTAGAGACGGCTAAGAAAAGAGCCATCTCGATTGAGGTAGGTTTACAGAATTCAGGCCTTGCAGTAGGTTTGGCCGGACAGTTTGCCAATCCGTTATGTGCGCTGCCGGCAGCGGTAGCCACCGTAGCTCATCAGATTTCCGGCTCCGTATTGGCTAATGTATACGCATCTATGCCGCTTGAGAAGCAGGAATCAAGAAAGGCGATGCCTGAATTAGAAGCCGAAGCGGCAAAGGCTTAAGAAAGTGAGGAACTATTATGTCAAATGTATTTTTACCAAGTTATAGTGTCGGTACGGATGTTTATCAAGAAGCGGCAGAAATCTGCAAGGATTATGGCAATAAGGCAGTCTGTATCGGCGGTCATCGGGCATTGGCTAAAGCCTGCCATCTGTTGAAAGAAGCTTTAAAGGACAGTACGATAGAGATCTTGGATACTTTATGGTATGGCGGTGAAGCCGCTTATGAAAATGTGGAAATGCTGAAACAGAACGCGGCGGTTCAGGCGGCGGATATGATTTTTGCTTTTGGCGGCGGCAAGGCATTGGACACATGCAAGGTCTTAAGTGATCAAATGAATAAAAAGCTGTTTAATTTCCCAACCATCGCGGGAACGTGTGCGGCGGTAACTTCTGTCTGTGCGATGTATGAACCTAACGGGGTATTTAAAAACCTCTATCACCGTGATCGGCCCGCGCATCATACATTCATTAATACACAAGTGATTGCTGAAGCACCGGATGTATATCTTTGGGCAGGCATCGGGGATACGTTAGCTAAGGGCTATGAACCGGAATTCAGCTCCCGCGGCCGTGAATTGAATCATGCGAATAATGTGGGAGTAACGTTATCTGTATTATGCGGTGATCCATTAGTCCGTTATGGTGCGGCGGCGCTTGCTGACTGTCAGGCAAATCGAAATTCTAAGGCCTTAGAGGAAACGGTACTGGCCATCATCGTAACAACCGGCCTTGTTTCTAATTATGTAATTAATGATTATAACAGTGTGGTAGCTCATGCGATGTGCTATGGCTTTACGACCTTGAAAAAGGTTGAAGAAAAGCATCTGCATGGTGAAATTGTTTCTTATGGATTATTAGTTCAATTGATGCTGGATGATAAGCTTGATGAGCTGCAAAAGCTGCTGCCATTCTATCAAAGTGTTAAACTGCCGACGCGGCTTGCTGATCTTGACTGCACGATGGCAGATCTTGACGGCGTATTAAAAAGAGCTTCACAGGTGCCGGATGTGAATGTATCGGCAATTAAAGTCACGGAAGAAAATCTTCGTCAGGCAATTGAAAAGCTAGAGGACTTTACCGCATAATCAGTGCTGATCTGGATTATACAGATCGGCTTTTTTATTTGATTGCGTGCTGGTCTGTGTTATAATATGTCAGCAAAGGGTGATGGCATGGAAAAGTCAGGGTGGATCATTTATCATGACGGTGAGATCAGTGATCAGATCAAGGAAAAAGAGATAATTGGTGAAATTGACCAAAAGCTGCTGCGATTAGATGAATTGAAAAGTATGTGGCTGTCATATTCTGAAAAGAAACAGCTGGTATTATATATTGATGGTCTGGGCTGGCATCAGCTTAAAGCATCACTGCCGCAATGTTCTTATTTCTCTACATTTAATACAGCCTGTGCTTTAAGCAGCTGGCCGCCGATTACCAATACGGCATTAGCGAGCATGCTAAGCGGTGCCGATGCTTCTGTACATCAAATTAAAAGCCATGCCGACCGCAGCTTGAAGCTCTCCACCATCTTTGATGAATATCCGGGGCGCTGTGTCTATATTGAGGGTGAAAGAACAATTCTTTATACCCAGCAGTCAGCACTCCTGAATCCAAGAGATGAAAATGACAGTGATCAGGCAGTCTTATCATGCATGCGGGAAAATCTTGATTATGATTTTATTTTTGTACATATCCATGGTTATGACGATGTCTGTCATCACTATTCCCCACAGAGCAGACAGGCTATTGATAAGCTGATCTGGCTTGATGGCCAGCTTTCACAGCTGTTGAGTGATGTAAAGGGTATGATTTGGCTGATTAGCGATCATGGTCAGCATGCTAGTGAGGATAAGGGCGAGCATGGCAGCTTCTGCGAGGAAGATATGCTTGTACCAATAGGTATAAGGGTGAATGAGGATGAGTGAGTTTAAACTTCCTGAAAAAAAACTATACAGTCTTTTAAAACGCGCGCAGGGGAAGGCGGAACGTCAAATTGAAGTTTACGGCTGTGAATTATACAAATATATTGGTGATCTGCATGAAGAGGATCAAGTCTTATGTGTGGGCGCGGATGGCATGCAGCTGCTTCTAAGCGGCAAAGAGGTCTTGCTGCCCAATCATATTTTAATTTGTGAATCAGCAAATGATTATCAGATCATTCCATCACAAGATCCTGTAAGCAGCCGCTGGCTGAAGCATCTTGTATCAATTGAAGTAAGGAGGAAGGGACGATGAAAGTATTTAGTATCGTTGGCATACGCGCCAGCGGGAAAACAACAACCATTGAACAGATTATCCGTGAATTAAAACGCCGCGGCAAAACAGTATCAACGATTAAAACTATTTTTTGTCCGACCTTCTCCATTGATGATCCAAAAAGTAATACTGCCCGTCATAAAGCTGCCGGCGCAAGCTCAGTAATTGCAAAGGGTAAGACGGAGACGGCATTGATCATTCCGGAAGCGGTTGATAATAATAAGTTGCTGAATCTGAATCATAGCGATTATGTAATTTTGGAAGGTGACTATGAAGCACCTGTGCCAAGAATTGTCTGCGCGCATCAGCCGAAAGAGGTTGAAGAGCGGATGAATGACTTTACCTTCGCCATCAGCGGCCGCTTAGCTGATCAATATGATAAAGTATGCAATCTGCCCGCTTTCAGCGCGTTAAGTCAGCTGACAGAATTGGTCGATTTGATTGAAGAAAAAGTTTATGACCGGCTGCCCAATGTCGATGCAAAGGTCTGCAGTGCGTGCGGAGCTGATTGTGTTGCTTTAGGCAGTGCCATTATTCAGGGGGAAGCAAAACGGGAATTGTGTACGCTGAGTCAGGCGGCAGTTTGCCAGCTTTGTGAGCAAGCGGCACAGGTCAAACTTGTACAGGGAGCCGTTACAGCTTCTACCGGCCCCTGTCAGTGCGGCTGTCATAAGCTGGCTAAAGAAACAGAGCTGAAGAAACGCGCACTGGCGGCAGTCAATCTGCCGATGCAGCTTGCAATAAATGGTGAAAAGGTTGAGCTGAGTCATAGCCAAGAAGCTGAACTCAAGCAGCTGCTGGCTTCTTTTGTAAAGGAAAATGTGCATTCAATCAAACTGAATGCCGGGGATGAGTATGAGTAAACATTTATTCTTGACTGGGGAGAAAAAAGTTGGTAAGTCCAGTGCAATCAAAAAATTTCTAAGCATCGCGCAGCCAGATTTCAGCGGCTATCAGACCCAGCCGGTAATAATCAATGAACGAATCCGCGGCTATGCGCTGCATAGCTTTGAGGCTTTGGATGAAGAAGAAAATGATGTGATTATCAGCGTTCGTGCCGGTGTACGCCGCAATATCTGCGTTGAGGGTATTTTTGATACAATTGGCGTTAAAATAATACAAGCCGCGGTTGCCGCCGACGCAGAGCTGGTGATTATCGATGAATTAGGTAAGCTGGAAGATAACGCGCCTGACTTTCAGGCTGCGATTAAACAGCTGTTAGACAGCAATCATCGAGTATTAGGTGTCTTACAGAAAAAAGAAAGCAAAATGTCAGCTCTGCTGAATGAGCGTGATGATTGCGAAATCATTGAAATCAGTGAAGCGGATCGTGACATGGCTGTGGATAAGATCAGCCAGTGGTACAGAGGCTGACTTTACAAAAAAAATAAAAAAGTGTAATGTAAATATGTTAGGAGTTGATTCGTTTGCAAAATGCCGCCGTTGAAGTGAACTTTGACATTGAAGAAATCAAACAGAATGAAACTATGCGCAATGACTTTATTTCTCAATACAAGCCATTTATTGCTTCATTTACTTCCGAATGTGCACATCGCTATGTCACTTATGGCGTTGACGAAGAACTTTCTATCGCTTTAATGGCGTTTAATGAGGCAATTGACCGTTTTAATGGTAAAGGGAATTTTTTACTGTATGCGAAAATGGTAATTAAAGCCAGACTGCTTGATTATTTTAAATCATCGCTTTACCGCGAAAATAAGAAGTCGTTTGGTTTATATAATGAAGAGGAAGATGAAATCGACGAATTAAAGGAAGACGCGATTCAGCGTTATGCTGACAGCTATGAACAGTCAATCCGCATCGCGGAAATCAATGAACTGAATGAAAAGCTTCAGGCTTTTAGTATTACCTTTCAGGATTTAGTTAAAAGCTCACCTAAGCATTTAATTACTCGGCATTATGTAAATAATGCGATTCAGAAGATTTTAGAACGTCCTGAATTAGTAGAAAAAATAATGAATGATCATTCACTGCCTTTAAAAGAAATTGAAAAAAATTTTTTAATACCACGAAAAAAGATCGAGAGCTATCGTAAATATATAATAGCGGGGATCATTCTTGCGGATTCGGATTTAGAGACATTAAAAGAATATTTGCCGTTTAAAAAATAGAAAGGAGTGGAAAAATGATCAAAAAAGGGATTATTATGGAAATTCATGATCAAAAGGCGATCGTGATGAGTACAAAAGGTCAATTCGATGAAATTAATGCCACTCCATCCATGGAAGTCGGCAATGAAATACAGTATGGTGATGATTCAAAGTTAAAGATTGCAGCTACGTTATGTATGCTGTTTATCATGTTTGGCAGTGTTTTTGGATTTAATTTCTTAGCGAACCAGCGTACTCCGGTTTCATATGTCGCTGTGGATGTGAATCCGGGCGTTGAGTTTACTGTCAATATGTATGATGAAGTGATTTCTGTATCAGCGACGAATAAGGATGGTGAGCTGGTACTGGCGGGGCTTGATTACAAAGGTCAGAAGATTGAAGAGGCCACGAAGAATTTTATTGATGAAGTAACAAAGATGGGATATATTGATAAGAATAAGGATGATAATGCCGTCATGATTACCGTTGTGAATGACAATGAGCTGAAGGCATTGAATCTGCAGGAAAGATTATATCTAAAGGTTAATGAGTTTTTTGTAGAGAATCACATTTTAGGTGTCGTGCTTGGGGAAGAGACAAATGAAATGCTGCGGTTGGAAGCGCAGAGCAAAGGTGTATCGGCCGGTAAGCTGAGACTGATTAAGCAGGCGGTGAAAGCTGATCCGTCGCTGACTCAGGAGGCGGCTGCGAATATGGCGGTTAAGGATCTGAATAAAGTGATCGAGGCCAAGGAAGTGCCGGCACCTGTGAAGAGTGAAGAGGAATTGCTGGAGGAGAAGGATTCGACGATTATGACTGTCATGATGTATCGCCGTTCAACACCGCCGGCAACTTCAGACGATGTTAATTTTAATGATCAGCTAAACGATTACCAGAATCAGAAAAAAGACGAGGCAACAAATGCCTGGGATGAGATTAATAAAGATCTTGATGCGACACCATCGGATGCCACATCATCAGATGCTTCAGCGAGTGATGCAACACCAAGTGACGCGTCTAAGAGTGATACAACCAAATCAGATGCGAGCGTTAATGATGCAAGCCCGGCTGACAACAGTAAGCTGAAGGCTGAGTCGACACTCACGGACAGCGCGACAGGATCAGATACTGATGCAGTAAAAAAATAATATAAAAGACAGATGCTGAAATAAATGTTCAATATCTGTCTTTTTTTGTGTAAAAAAGTTTTATGCCTTCTTTCTGGTTGAAAGTGCGCCGATGATTCCGCCTATGAGGATTAAAGGAGCTAATCTGACAAATAGCCATTCAAATGCATGGAATGCAGCTCCTAATATGGCAGTTTCAGGATCGTTATAGTTCCAAAGTAAATATGGACTGTCCATTTTTATCAAAAGGGCAAAAACGAGAATAATGCCAGCGCAAAGCAGGATAAATAACCAATGAAATATCTTCCGGTTTGTTTCTTTCCTTTGCGCAAGCTGGCAGTTAATGATCGTAAGCTTTTCAGAAATAGCTTTTATGTCATCAGCTTCCGGTTCTATCACAGTTTCTCCAAGCAATATGTGAACCGGTGTTTCAAGTGCTTCTGATATATTAATCAGCATATCCGAATCGGGAACTGACAACCCTTGCTCCCATTTAGAAATGGTTTGACGGACAACATTGAGTTTGATTGCAAGCTCTTGCTGTGAAAGTCCTTTTGATTTTCTGATTGTTTTAATGTTTTCATTTAACATCAAGGGTACCACCTTTCTTTTGTTGTTACTTCTATTGTAGGCAAAACTTACCGTTGCCACAAGCAATGTGTGTTAACAATAAAGCAAATACATTGCTGTTTCAATGCTGCATAGAATTCTTGATTGTTTTGTTTTTTTATGCTGTTTATTCTGTTAAAAAACGGTTTAGAAGCGTTTCTAAACCGTTAACAGGGAAAGCGTCTTAAAAGGTATACCTTTTGAGACACTGTATTTCTCTTCCATTATAGGCATTTTTATTGCATTCGTAAAGGTGTAATGTCCGTTTTATGTAATTTCAAGGTTGTTTTTTACAATGGTGTGAGTGTATTATAAGGTATACTTTTTAAGACATATTCAAAAAAAACCTGGGGAGGTAATGGAATGAAATCAAATAAAACAAAGTCAGCAGTGACTGCTTTAGTTGTAGCTGCAATGCTTTGTTCAGTGACATTGCCAATTAAGGCAGTTGAGTCACAATGGGTTAATAATGATGGCTTATGGTCTTATGTTAAAAATGATAATTCATTAGCAACTGGCTGGCTTGAAGATGGTGATTGTTGGTATGTGTTTGATGAAAATGGAATTATGCGGACTGGCTGGATAGCATCTCATGAGCATTGGTATTTCATGGGTGAATCCGGTGTCATGCAGGTGGATGCATGGGTAGAAGATAATGGCTCTCTTTATTATCTTAAAGGTACGGGCGTTATGGCAAAGGACTATGTTAAAGATGGTTATGAATTAACTAGCGATGGAAAAGCTATTCCGTTAGCTGAATCCAACTCGATAGTTGTGACAGACCCCAATGCTATTACTGGTGAAGTTATTGAAGGGAATCTGTATGTGGATGTGACTGCCGCAAAAGAAATTGAGCTAAGCAAAGTAATCATCAAAGGGAAGCTAGTTGTATTAGGTGATAATGAAACAGCTGGAAAAGTCGTTCTAAAGGATTCGACAGTTGATACTATCAGCAATCAGACTAGAAATACAGAAGTTGTTTTAAGCGGTGAAACGAAAGTTAAGGCTATTGTATTGGAAGAGACAGCATTGGTAACACCGGATAAGAATTTCAATGGTGAAGTAGAAACAATTGAAGTTCAATCAACAACCAAAGATGAAATTAAGATTGAAGTACCAACACAGGAAGTAATGACACGCACCTATGCAAGTATAAACATTCAGGCACCGGTTGAAAACCTTGAAGTAATAACTGATACTCAAATCAAGGTAAATGCCGATGTGAAGAATGTAGTCGTTACCGAGACAGCAAAGGATACTAAAGTGGAAGTAGCCAAAGGAAGTACCATAGGCACATTAACGGCAGACGCGGCAGTGAAGATAGATGGCAACGGTACTGTCAATAAGGTAGAAGTCAATGCTGATGGTGTAGAAGCTGGAAAAGATACAATTATTAAAGATGTAGATAAGGCTGATGAAGTTGAAAAAGCACCGGAAGTAAATAAACCTTCTACTGGTGGTTCATCAGGCGGCGGAGGGTATGTGCCGCCAGTTGTTGAAAAGGGAGTTAAGAATGAGGCTGAATTAATCGCTGCTTTAAAAGAATTAACAGATGGCGGAGAAATATTAATTGGAAAAAATTTCACCACTGGTAGACAGATTAACATTAATCAAGATATGATTCCAGAGGATGTTAAGTCATTTACCATTGACGGTCAAGGCAACGCGATTACTTATCTATCTCAAAATGAGGAAAATTCGTATGTTATTGCTTTCAATAATCTTAGTGCCCAAGTTATTTTGAAAAATATTAAATTGACTGGCGCTGATACTTCTTTATTAGTTAATGGTTCAAGTGTTCAGATGGAAGGTAAAGTTGATGTATCAGGGAATACAGCAAGCGGAATTGAGCTGGCAAGACTAACTGGCGAAAGCGGCAAGAGCAGTCTTGATGTTACCAAAGCTAATATCGTAAATACATCTGAATTTAGAGAGCCTAATGGTCAGAACAATCTTCCAACTATATTGGCTAAAGGTACAGATCAGATAGAAGTGATCTCAGATGCCTCAAATGATCTTCATAATAAAAATGTTACTGGTCAAGTTGAATATTATTTGAATAATATTAAGTATGAAGTTGATACAGAAGATTCATTTCAAAAAATGCTGAATGATTATATTCAGGGAGATACGGTCATTTTAACTGATGATATAACATTGTTTGATAACGCAACATTCACAGATGATGTAACGCTTGATATGAATGGTAAAACTATAAAAATAAATGAAGGTAAAGGTTCATTGAAAATTGCACCTACCAAAACAATGAAAGTAATTGGATCTGGGCATATAGAAGGATGTTTATATGCTGATAATAGGTTTCAAAATGGAAGTACATTAAAGATATACGTAAATGACGATTTTACAATAAATTCTAGCAATACTGGCGGATGGGCTGTATATGGAGGCTTTGGAACGATAATCGAAATTGATGGAGGAACATACAGCAGCAATGAAAAAGCTACCGCAGGAGTAATACACACCTTGGGTAATGAATTAGTAGTTGAAAATGCAATTATAAATGTAGAAGTAGCGTCTGTTATGAATGCTTATGGCATATATTCTAGTGCTAATTCAAATGTTTTAAAAAATGTTATAGTTAACGGTAAATATAGCACTTGCGGCAATTTCAATAATGAATATGGCAAAACAGTAATAACAAATAGTGAATTTCATACTACGAAAATTACTGATGATGGTTTTTCTTCAGCAACTTTATTATATCAAGGTGAATTAGAGATCAGTCGTTCTAAAATCACAAGAGTAAATGTTGGCATCTTATATAATCGGTCATGGCCTGCTCCAACTGAAGTTGAAGGGCTGACATATAATAAAGATGATGTAGAGTTTATTAATATAAACAATAATCAGTTACCTGATGTTGATTATAGAAATGAAGAAGCTACAAAAGATGCATTGTTTGATTGATTTGTGTACATAGAAATTCATATGAATAGATAGACATAGAAAATTTTATTAATGAGGTACTAGACGACTAGCAGCAAATTATATAGCTGACTGCCATTAGTGAATAGGAAATAAAAGGCGATAGATTTAAATTATCGTCTTTTATTTATTGATAGTTAATTATTTTATGTAGATATAGCTACACTTGATGCTGAAATTAATATGCGAAATAAGAATTTTGTATCATAAAATATATACTTTGAGACATTAATTCAATACACGGGTAGGTAATAAAATGTTATCAAATAAAGCATAGTCAATAAGCCAATCAGTATATAAATATAATAAGCAAGGTTCATTACTGCCTTGCTTTTAGCTTGAAAAATTAGACCAACCTTCCCAATTCAAAAAACTTATATAAAAAAATAAAAAAAATTTGCATCTGCCCCCGAAAAAGAATTAGGCACATCGTATTCTATAGTAGTGGTTGAGAAAAGTCTTATGGAGGAGCTTACTGGAATCACGTTATATCTAAAAAGAGAGAGAAAAATGGTAACTGTCTTAAGGTTTGGGAAGGCCGAGAGATTAAGGAGAAGAGAAAAATGGTTTTATCCTCCAAGATTAAAAAGAAATGATCAGCTTCATTTCTTTTTTTTGGCAAAATTTGGATTTCAAAAAAGTTTATAAAAAGCCGATGATTTCAGCCAAAATTCGACAAAACATAGGCTATATCGCTTAATTGAAGCATAAAAAGTGAAAAAATTAGCGATTTATTCAATGAAAGCAGTTTCATTTATTGTAAAGAAATGAAAATATGCTACAATATGTATATCCTATTTATTTATGGATTGGAGGAGAAATCATGGATAAATTCACGATTGCTGATTATATTGAAAAACTACAGGCTAAAAAAGAAGAAGCTCATAACAAACAATGGCTGTATATAGAATGCAATGCCAAAGATTTAATGGAAGAATTGGAACCAGGTGTTAAAAATATGACTACATGCTGCAAGGCAATGCTTGAAGCTCTCTTAGAAGGGGATATTATTCTGGCTGCTCCTAAGACAAAGAACATGTGTGGTTCAGCTTTAACACTTCGTTATTATGTAGATAACTTAAGCCCAGAACGCAGAAAATATTCAGAAGTTAACTAAGCCACAGCCGTGGCTTTTATTTTGGTTGCAATTTTTAATGGAGCCGATATAATGTTCATGTGTATGATTTTATAGATGGTTCATAAACTAACAAAGGAGTTAAGAATGAAATTACTGGCAGCAGATTATGACGGTACATTACGCAGAGGTGATACCGTTTCACAAAGAAATAAGGAAGCATTAATAAACTGGCGCAAGCAGGGAAATCTGTTTGGTATCGTTACCGGCCGCTCATTAGAGAGTATCCAAAAAGAAATCATTAAAAATGAGCTGGCTATTGATTTTCTGATTACCAATAACGGCGGTGTTCAAGCGGATGGCAATGGGAATGTACTATCAGTTACAACGATTGATTTCAACGCGGCCCTTGAAATTATTGACTACATTCGTTCTCTGAATTGTATATCCTATGTCCTCAATAATGGCATCAGCCGCAGCCGCACTGTATTAAAAGCATCAGCTGAGGATCTGAAATATGGCAATCAGGATGTGATGCGCAGTGAAGCTGATTTAATAGCGGAGGGACAAATCGCGCAGATTGTAATCTCCGTTGAAAATAATGAAATCAATCATGAGTATGCGAAAGCCATCAATGAGCGCTTTAATGCATATGTGGAAGCATTTCCGAATCTGTATTGTGTGGATATTGTGCCCAAGGGGATTTCCAAAGCTGAGGGTATAAATAAAATGCTTATTGATAGCAAGCTAGAGCCGGTATCTGTTATCTGTGTCGGTGATCAGTTTAATGACTGTTCCATGCTGCAGGCTTATAAAGGCTATACCTTTCATGACTCACCGCAGGAACTTCAGTCAATGGCTTTTAAGGTGATTGATGAAGTTGCTGATGTTGTTGATGATGAGCTTTAAAAAATAGTCAGATACAATAAATTTATGCTATAATTAAAAAAGTGAAAGGAGTTTTGTCATGTTCAACTATATCACCACAACGAATATTACTCAGATAATACGTGCCATTATTGATATCATGTGCGTATGGGTTGTCATATACTATGGACTGAAGATCGTTCGTAATAATTCAAGAACGATTCAGATTTTTAAGGGCATTATTTTTGTTATTATCGTACAGGCTTTTGCCAAGGTTTTCAAACTGCCGACCATTGAAAGTTTGGCAGCGATGTTTATTGCATGGGGGCCGCTGGCTTTGATTATACTGTTCCAGCCAGAGATCCGCAATGTGCTTGAAAAGCTGGGAAAGACGAATGTTTTTTCTCGTATTTCAACCTTAACGGTTAATGAACGTGAAAATCTGGTTGATGAGTTAGTGAAGGCAGCCGGTGAATTGAGTGCTACTCAGACAGGTGCTTTAATTTCGCTGGAACAAAGTCATTCATTATCTGATTATATCAAAACAGGTACGAAGATGAATTCCATCGTGACCAGTGAATTATTATGTTCGATCTTTGTTCCGGGTACACCGCTGCACGATGGCGCGGTTATCATTCAGGGCGATAAGATTGCCTGTGCCAGTGCTTATTTTCCGCCTACAACCTTCGATTTTCCATCTTCATACGGTGCCCGTCACCGCGCGGCAATTGGTATCAGTGAAATTACTGATTCTATTTCAATCGTGGTTTCAGAGGAAACCGGTACGATTTCGATTGCGGAGGGCGGCAAGCTGCATGTGATGAGTGTTGATTCATTGCGTGAATATCTGATGATGGTAATCTGTCATACAGAAAATGAGATTCAGAAGGATAATCAAATCAAAAAGGATTATGATGATGAAATTGAATTCAGTGACGGTGTTGAGGCTGAAGAGCATAAAGGCCCAAAAATTACAGCACATTTGATGAAGAAATCAGTGAAGAAGTTTGGTAAGCGTAAGGCTGAGGAAGAAGTCAAGGCTGAAGAGGCTGAAAAGCCAGTGGAAGCGGCTGAAGAATTAGAAGAAACTCAGGAAGTTGCTGAAGAGATCGTATATGATCAATCAGATTCAGAAACTGAAGGAGGTGAGTAGTCATGGCTAGACCTAAGAAGAAAAAAGAGCAGGAAGAAAAGAAGATTAATGAAAATAAAGTTGAGCTGGCTAAAACGATTGCTCAGCAAAGTCAGAAAATTGCCCGTTCCTATGCAAGTATCGAAAATACTTTCGCAAAGGCTTTCCGTTGGGTAAGCGCTTGGTTTGATAAGATTTTGTTTAATCAGCGTTATGCCAAGGAGGTTGCTTTGATTTTGGCAATCATCCTCTATGTGGCTACCAATTCCACGGATTCTTTGTCAATCAGCAGACAGCCGGCTTATACGAACACCTATACGGATCAGCCGGTAACCGCCGAGGTCAATTCAGCGGTTTATGAGGTAACCGGTTTGCCTGAATCAGTAACGGTTTATCTGATGGGTGATCTGTCAGATATTCAAATGGCAGACAGTCAGGCAACGCAAAAGGTTGTGGCTGATTTGAATGGTTTAGGTGAAGGGACGCATCAGGTTGATTTAAAGGTTGCGAATATTTCCAGCCGTATTACCGCTGTGGTAAATCCATCAAGCGCGGTAATTACAATCAGCAAGAAGCAGTCTCAGGAATTCCAAATTGGTTATGATTTTATTAATACGAAGGATATGGATTCAGTGTATGCTCTCTCTGAGCCTGAATTTGAAAAGGATTCTGTACTGGTACGTGCCAGTGACGCGACGATTCGCTCTATATCAATCGTAAAAGCTTTAATTGATGTATCGAATGTAACTGGTGATTTCACTGTTGAGGCACCGTTAGTAGCTTATGATCAGCAGGGAAATCGTATGGATGTTGATATTGTTCCGGATAAGATCAAAACTACGGTTAAGGTTACCCGTCCTGAAAAGGATGTGCCGATCAGCATTGTGCCGATTGGTGAAGTTCCAAATAACAAGGCAATCTCACGGTATAGCTTGGATCATCAGGCTGTAACGATTTATGGACCGCAGGAGGTGCTTGATCAGATCAACGGTATTGATATTCAAGTACCGGTAAGCAGCTTTACTTCATCACCGCAGGTTCTTTCAATGCCAATTAATCTGCCAAGCGGTGTGCGTAAGAAGAGCGTTTCGGTTGTCAGCATTACTATTGAATTAGCGGATAAGGTTGAGAAAGTGATTGAGGATATTCCAATTCAATGGAAGAATAATACTCAGAATTACAAATTGACACTTGATGAAAATGAACCGCAGACAGTGAATGTGACCGTCAGCGGTGCTCAGGAAGTTCTTGATACTGAGGATGGCAGCGCGATTTCAGTTTATATCGATTTAGCGGATGTAACGCAGACCGGTACGATTGAATTGCCTCTGCATGTCAGCGGCGGTAATAAGCTGGCAACTTATACCTTAGATAAGCAGACGATCAAGATCAATGTCACAAAATAAAAATTAAAAAGACAGGAGCTACTATGGGAAAATATTTTGGTACAGATGGCATACGCGGACGCGCTAATGATACGCTGACACTGGATAAGGCAATTAAGATTGGCCGTTATCTGGGTGCCTATTATGGGCAAAGCGGTCATGCGCGCATACTGATTGGCAAAGATACCCGCTTGTCCAGTTCAATGTTTGAATCGGGCTTAGCAGCTGGAGCTGCGGCGAGCGGCGCTGATGTGTATCTGTTGGGTGTATGCCCGACACCCAGCGTATCTTATCTGATTCAGAAGGAGCATTTCAGCTGCGGTATCATGGTTTCAGCTTCTCATAACCCTTATTATGATAATGGCATTAAGCTGTTTTCACCGGCTGGTAAAAAAATGGACCCGGCTGTTGAGGAAGCCATTGAGGCAACCTTTACGGGTGAAGATGAACTGCCTTATGCGATTAATGAAGCAATCGGCCGTATCATTGATTATCATGACGCGCTGCAGCTGTATATTTCCTGGTTAAGGGAAACGGCCTGCGATTTATCAGGCATGAATATCGCATTGGATCTGGCAAATGGCAGCGCGGTAGCAACAGCGGTGGAAACACTGCGTGAGTTAGGCGCGAAGCTTGAAGTGATTCACAGTGAACCTAACGGCGTTAATATTAATACACATTGCGGATCAACGCATCCTGAGGAACTTCAGGAACTGATGCGCAAGGGACATTATGATGCTGGCTTTGCTTTTGACGGTGATGCGGATCGCTTGATTGCCGTTGATGAAGATGGCAATCTGATTAATGGTGATTATACGCTTTATATTGTTGGTAAGGCATTAAAGGCTAAAGGACTGTTGAAGGACGATGTTGTGGTGACGACAGTCATGGCGAATCTCGGTTTATATAAAGCTTTTGAGAAGTGCGGCATTCACAGCGTTCAAACGGCCGTTGGTGATAAATATGTTTATGAAAGTATGGAAGCTAATGGTTATACGATTGGCGGTGAACAAAGCGGCCATATCATCTTTAATGAATATGAAACAACTGGAGATGGTTTATTTACCGCCTTGCAGCTGCTGAAAATCATGAAGGAAACCGGGCAAAGCTTAAAGACTTTAGGTGAAGAGCTGTTTATTTATCCGCAGCTTTTAGTTAATGTGCCGGTAAAGGATAAGGAAAAGGCGCTGCATGATCCCAAAATTCTTGCGGAAATTGCGGCTGTGGAAGCAAAGCTTGGCGATGAAGGACGGATTTTGGTTCGGCCAAGCGGTACTGAACCGTTAGTCCGTGTCATGGTTGAAGCCAAGACTCATGAATTGTGTGATGAGTACGTCTATCAAATCGTAGACACGATAAGAAGTTCTAACAATACCTTATAATACAATTTATAGGAATATTTTTGTTATCATATATTATTAATTGATACGAATAAAGTACGGTTTGTTTAAAATCGTACTTTTCTTGTTCGTAAATTATTACATTCATTTTGCAGCCATTTTAGGTTGAGTCTTCAATATGTCTATATTGGCTGTTGGCAATGTCTACCCTATACCTTAATTGCTTAGCTATAATAAATGGATTAACACCTGGGGTGATAAATAGAGAAGTATGTGAGTGAAGGAGATAGGGATGATAGCATTCGACAGAAAATATTAGCTTAAACAAAGAAAAGAAACGGCAGGTGTTTTGCCGTTTCTTTTACAAATCATGTTTCGTTATGCGATTTTGTGCGACTTCATAGACTTCATCATCTTCCCGCGCGCCAATTACAACAATCAACAGATCATCGTTATGCCGGATGAGCTGGTAGACCATACGCAGACCAGCACCTCGGAGTTTGATTTTTAGGAAGCCGGAAAGATTAGTTTTATTTTTGTTTCCCAAGGGTTTTCCATAGCCGCCTTCGTTTTCTGGCAAAGGATTTTTGCAGACTTTCTGAATTGCTTTTCGAATCAGAATTTTCTGGCTGCCATCCAGTTTGCGGAGGTCTTCAAGGGCTTCAGGAAGGTATTTGACATTCCAGCTCATTCAAATTCAATGTCATCCGTTTCTTCAAAGTCAGAAGGGCTGAATCCAAATTCCTGATCTACCTGTTCCTGGGAGATAACGGTGGAGGGATTGAATGTGGACATACGCTGTGTAGCAACGGTTAAGAGCCTTGCATCACTTACTTCATCCAGAAGATGGATATATTCTTCAGGTGAAATAAGGACACATTCGGGAGAGTTGTTTTTCATAACAACCTTAGCGCCATGGCGTTTTACTTCATCAAAGATTTTCCCAGCCAGTCCACGGTTAAACTGAGAAATAGAAATTGTGTTTTCAATTGCACTTCGAATATTCATAATCATCACCTCATTACTTATATTATACGCAATGACAGCATAAAAATCAATAAATATGCTGATATAAATACTGCTGTTTGAATGCTGACTATCCAAATGTGTGAATAAAATCGTAAATTTTGTTAAATCGAAGGGACTTTAAACAAGTCCTTTTAATTTTCTCAAATTTTGATACAATAAGTGGTAGAAGAGGTGGTATTTATGAAAAAAGTAATCTGTGTAGTTGAAGATGAAAAAGACTTAAATGAACTGGTAAAACGCTATCTTGAAAAAGAAGGCTATGAAGTGCGTTCCTATTATACTTATGAACAGGCCAGCATTCATACGGTGGATGATGATGTTCATCTGTGGATTCTGGATATTATGCTGGATGATAAATCCGGTTTTGATCTGATTGAAGAGATTCGCCTGCAGGGCCGTGATGTTCCGGTTATTTTCATGTCCGCACGCGATAAAGAGTTTGACCGCATCATTGGTTTAGAAAAGGGCAGTGATGATTACATCACGAAACCATTTTCACCTAAGGAGCTTGTGCTGCGGGTAAATAACATTATTAAGCGGACGTATAAGAGTGAGAATACGCGTATTCAGATTGACAGCTATGAACTGGATGAGGAACAGCGCAAGGTATTTGATAATAATGAAGAAATCGATCTGACAACAAAAGAATTTGATTTGCTGATGATGTTTATCCGCAACAAAGGGACAGCATTCTCCCGAGAGAAAATTTTGGAACTGGTTTGGGAGGATAATTATTTTGGCTCAGACCGTGTTGTTGATGATACGCTGCGTAGACTTAGAAAGAAGCTGCCTAAGCTGAATATTCATACGATTTATGGCTATGGCTATCGTTTAGGATAATGAAAAAGCTGAATGCGTGGGTCAAGAATTTATCATTATCCCAGCAGCTGTTTGTTCTGATATTCTTTTTCATCGCTTTTTTCTCTTCCTTTTTCTTTATCTTTCTGACCGGAAATGTTGATGATTTTATCCGTGATCAGATGTTTAATATCATTGACCGTAATCAATCGATTATCGTCAATTTATATAAGATGGGGGTTGATGAGGATAAGATCATCACCCTTCAATTAGAAGACACGCAGAAAGATACGATGATGATTCATATCTTTTATACCGATAAAGGCAATTATTCTTCTGCCTCGGAAACGTTAAACAACAACCGCTCGCTGACGCTGACCATCGGCAAGCAGCTGCTGAAGCAGATGGAGGACGGTGTTGAGGTCGGCCATTATACTTATGACGGTGGTTATTATGCGATTAATATTGCCAGTCCTAATTTTGCGGTGGTATCCTTAGTTACCAAGGAATACCGAACAATGTATCGGGATACGCTGTTAAGCAGTGTAATCAATATTACGGTAATCGCGGTTGGCGTGTTCTTTATTGTGCTGATGATTTGGATGGGTTATTTGATTCATCCATTGAATCAGATTCGTAATTACATTGAAAAGATTAAACTGGGTGAGGATGCTGAGCTGAAGGTAAATCGTAATGATGAAATTGGTGAACTGGCGGATGCGTTAGTCAGCATGCGTCAGGAGCTGAAGCGTCAGGAGAAGACCAAGGAGGAAATGATTCATAATATTTCTCATGATCTTAAGACGCCGATAGCTACGATTAAATCTTATGGTGAATCAATTAAGGATGGTATTTATCCATATGATACGCTTGAAAAGAGTGTCGATGTTATTATTGATAATGCGAATCGTTTAGAGCGTAAGGTGCATTCCTTGCTTTATCTGAATCGTGTTGAATATCTTGTGTCACAGAATACCGGTGAAAAGCGTACCAATATGAAGGAAGTTATTGAGGAGGTTCTGCTGGCTATGAAGGCAGTAAAACCGGATATTGAAATCAAGGCTGATCTGAAAGAGGTTTATTTTAATGGTTCCAAGGAGCCATGGCGTATTACGGTGGAGAATCTATTGGAGAATTCTTTGCGTTACGCGCAGACGCAGGTAAAAATTAAACTGAATGAAGATGAGCTGAGTGTTTCCAATGATGGCCCTTGTATGTCAGAGAGCCGTATCGCTTCTTTATTTAAACCTTTTGAAAAGGGGCAGGGCGGCCAGTTTGGTATTGGTTTATCCATCGTTTATAAGGTAACGACAGCGAATGGTTATAATGTTTCTGGTGAAAATATGACCAAAGGTGTAATTTTTAGAATCAATAAATTTAAAGCCTGATAGTTTTAATACCTCTCACTGATTCATAGACTGAATCAGGAGGGGTTTTTTTATGAATATCCATTATCAGATCGCTGGATCTGGAAGAAATGTTATTCTGCTGCATGGCTGGGGTCAGAATTGTACCATGATGAATCCGCTTCAGCAGAAGCTTAAAGAGCATTATCGAGTAGCCTCACTGGATCTTTTTGGCTTTGGTGAGAGTGAAGCTATTGAAAATTATGATACCTTCGATGATTATGTAGAAACATTTCATCAGTTTGTTCTTGATCATGAATTAACAGATCCAATTCTGATCGCGCATTCTTTTGGTGCCCGTCTGGCGATCCGCTATGCGTTGAAATATTCAGTCAGCGCGATGATTTTAACGGGAGCTGCCGGTATTAAACCGCCGCTGACATGGCAGAAGCGCTGGCGTCAGACTTGTCATAAGCTGAGCCGCTGGCTGCCGCTGCCTAAGTCTAAAGGAAGCTATGATTATCAGCATGCGGACGCGTTTCAGCGCAAGGTGCTGGTACAGGTTGTCAATGAGGATCTGACACCGGTTCTTGAAAAGATTAAGGTACCGGTTTTGCTGATTTGGGGTGAGTGTGATGATCAGACACCATTATGGATGGGAAAGAAGATGGAAGCTTTAATGCCTGAAGCGTGTTTGATTGTTTTGGAACAGGAGGATCATTTTGCATATTACCATCAAAGCGGCCGTTTCTGTGCGATTGTGAGTGCTTTTCTTGAAGGGTGGTGCCTTTCATGAGGCTGCTGATTGCCGCCTTGCTGATTGATCTGTCTTTCAGTTATTTTTTGCGGGATGCCCAGAGTTATCAGCAGAATCGGTATAATTTTGGCCGATATATCGATACGTTAAAGCGGGAGAAGCTTTGGCATGACTTGCTGCAGAACGGATTTCTATTTCTGTTTTTTATATTCAGTATCATGAGTGTCAGTGAAGCGGATGGATTAATTGTGCTGTTTCTTTGTGTCTATGTATATCTGTTTAGTAAAAATGAAGAAAAACAGCCGTTAACCTTAGTTTATACCCAGCGGATCAAACGGCTGATTACTTTATATGCGGTATTGATCGCATTGTTTGTCTTGCTTTGTACTCAGCTGAGTAAGATCACGATCTATGTGCTGATGATTCCTTTGTTTGGTCTTCATTCACTGTTTTTTATTGTGACTGCCTTGCTGTCGGTACCGTTAGAGAAAAGGATTCGGCGTCAGTATCGGCAGGCGGCAAGTGAGAAGCTGGCGGGCTGCAGCTGTATCAAAATTGGCATTACCGGCAGTTATGGGAAAACCAGTGTGAAAAATATTTTAAATCAGCTGCTGTCTATGAAATACGCATGCTGTGCGACACCGCTTTCTTATAATAATGAAATGGGCATCACCCGTACAATTCGGGAAAAGCTGACGCTGCCCGATGAGGTTTTTCTCTGTGAAATGGGAGCGGATCATGTGCATGAGATTGAGGATCTGTGCTGTTTTGTACAGCCTGATTATGGGATTGTGACCGCGGTTGGTTTGCAGCATCTGGCGACCTTTAAGTCATTGGAGAATATCCTTCATGAAAAGCTGCAGCTGGCTGAGCATGCGAAAAAGGCGGTGTTCATCAATACTGATAATGAATATTTGCGTAACGCGCAGATCAACAATCCAATTAAGAGAATAAGCTATGGGGTAAAGCAGCCGGCAGATTATCAGGGAGTAAATATTTTTTGTGACGCGTCGGGCAGCCGTTTTGAACTGCTTCATGAGAACAAGCGGACAGCTTTTGAAACTAAGCTGTTAGGAATGCATAATATTTTAAACTGTGTTGGGGCGCTGGCAATGGCCGATGAGCTTGGTGTTGATCTTGAATTAATGAAACTGGCACTTAAAACAATGCCGCCGATTCCTCATCGTTTAGAGCTGAAAAGCTTTGGCTGCGGCCGCTTAATTGATAATGCATATAATTCTAATCCTGACAGTGCCAAGGAAGCCCTTGAGGTGCTTGCGATGATGCCGGGCAGACATATTCTCATTACGCCGGGTTTCATTGATCTGGGGGCACAGACGGCGTTCTACTGTGAACAGTTCGGCACACAGATGAAGGGGATTGACCTAATTGTGCTGATTGGACGCAATGCCCCGGATATGGAAAGAGGCTGTATCAGCGTTGGGATTGAAGAAGAAAAGATTCTGCATGTGGACAGTATGCGCCGTGCCCTTGAGGTTGTGAAGGCAATGATGCATGAAAATGATACCATTTTAATTGAAAATGATATCCCTGATGCATTTCTTCATTAACCAATCTGGGTGTTTTGCATAATCTAGTGTGTGAGGAGGCGCAAGATGAAAATACAGGTTGGTGTCGTATACGGCGGAAAGTCTGTGGAGCATGAGGTATCGGTGATTTCCGCTTTGCAGGCCATGAAATCATTTGATCATAATAAATATGAGATTATACCGATCTATTATGGAAAGGATCAGCAGTTTTACACCGGCAGAAAAGCAATGGAAGCTGCCACATATCAAAAGCTGGAGGATATTCCTAAGCTGCTTGAGGTTGTTGACTGGGTGCGGGAGGGACAGGAGGTATTTCTTAAATACCGGCGTTTATTCAGGGTGAAACAGCGCCTTGATGTCGTATTCCCTATCATGCATGGCGCAAGCGGTGAAGATGGCAAGTTTCAAGGCTTCTTAGAAACATTAGGCGTTCCATATTGTGAATCCAGTGTTCTGTCCTGTGCCATCGTTCAGGATAAAGCGATGATGCGAAGAGTTTTAAACAGTGTACAGGTACCGTTAGTTGATGGCTTTGAGATTACCCGCAGTGAATGTATTCTGCATCCTGAAACACTCATAGAAAAAGCTGAACAAATCGGTGGTCCATGGATCATAAAACCCGTCAGCGGCGGCAGTTCAATTGGCATTCTCTGCTGTGATGATAAGGATCAGCTCCTGCCAACCGCATTGGAATGTTTTGCCTTTGACAGCAAGCTGGTTGTTGAACATCGGTTTACAGATTTCAGGGAATTTAATATTGGACTGCTTGGCGATCATGATGATATAAAGCTGTCATTGATTGAGGAAGTATTCAAAAGTGATACGATCTTAAGCTATGTGGATAAATATGGCGGCAGTTCAAGCAAGGGTATGGAATCCATCAGCCGCCGGCTGCCGGCTGGTATTGAGGAAGATATCTGTGAGGCAATCAAAGAAGCAGCCAGAAATGCTTTTAAGGTCTGTGAATGCAGCGGTGTAGTGCGCATTGATTTCCTGTATGATAATGAAACCAAAGCTTTGTATCTTAATGAAATCAACACGATTCCCGGTTCATTAGCTGCCTATCTGTTTAAGGATATGAGCCGTCAGGAGCTGCTTGACCGCTGTATCAATCTGGCTTTTCGCAAAGAGCGCAATGCCAAGAAAATCGTTTCAACTATTGAATCATCACTGCTTAAAAATTCAGCCTTTGACGGCATCAAGAAATAAAATGCAAAGCAAGCCTATTTGATAAAGATAGGCTTTTCTTTTGTTTATTTGATGGTAATGACTTGCTTTACGAATGCTGCAGAATCAGGAGTAAATGATATAATGGTTAATATAAGTTAACGAAAGAAGGTTTAAGATGAATCAGCATAAGATAACGATTAATCAAAACTGTGTCGGCTGTTCACTTTGTATCAATGACTGTCCGGCACACAATATAAAACTAGCAGACGGCAAAGCGCAGATCATCGCGGCTGAGTGCATCTTCTGCGGACACTGTGAGGCAGTCTGTCCAAAGGCGGCCATCACAATCAGCGGCTATGAGCATGAACCTATCAATCAAACTGCGTCAAAGCGCTTGAATCCTGATCAAGTATTGGCAGCTATCCGTTTCCGGAGAACGATTCGTCAGTTTAAAGATCAAGATATTCCTGAGCCTGTCATGGATCAGATTCTTGAAGCGGGCAGACTGACACATACCAGCAAGAATGCGCAGGATGTTTCATTTATTGTATTAGATCAGAAAAAGCAAGAAATAGAAGCGATCGCTGTCCGGCTGCTGCGCAGAATAAAACCGCTGATTAATTGCTTTAACGCTCTGGCAAGACAGAATGAAATCGGTGATGACTTTTTCTTTTTCAAGGCACCAAAGGTTATCCTTATCACTGCTGATGATGCGATCAACGCGCACCTCGCAGCACAGAATATGGAATTTGTGGCGGAAGCAAATGGGTTGGGTGTTTTATTCAGCGGTTATTTCACGATGGTTTTAAAAATGTCCCATAAGATAAGAAAAAGGCTGGGTTTAAAACACAGCCAAGCAGTAGTAACTTTAGTGTTGGGTTATCCAAAGGTTAAATATCTGCGTTCACCACGGCGTGAATCGCTTAAAGTAAACATTTACTAGGAGGGCTATAATGGCAGAAAAAATGGATTGTGCGGCGCGGCTGATGATGATTACAGAAGGGTTTAAAAACAATCGGAAAGCATTGACTGCAATCGGTGATGAAACAAGACAGCTGATTCTGCTTGTCCTATTGGAAAGTGATTTGAATGGTATCCGTGTCGGTGAGATTGCGAAAAAGACACATTTAACACGTCCCTCGGTTTCACATCATCTGCAGATATTAAAAGAGGCCGGCATTGTTAATATGCGGAAGGAGGGAACGATGAATTTTTATTACATTAAGGCAAATGAAACTCAGTGGCAGAGCCTTTCAGAGCTGATGAAGCTGATTGTTGAGGGTGTTCTGCATATTAGTGATAATCAAGGAAAGGATGATGAATGATGATTTTATATTTCTCAGGAACTGGCAACAGCGAGTATGCGGCTCAGAAAATCGCAGCCAAGACAGATGATGAGTGCTTGAATCTTTTTGCCAAAATACGTTCTCAGGATACGCGTGAGCTGACCTCTCAAAAACCATGGGTTATCGTGGCACCGACCTATGCCTGGCGGATTCCGCGCGTTGTTGAGGAATACTTGCACAAAACTAAATTAAATGGCAGTAAAAAAGTATATTTTGTGCTGACCTGCGGCGGCGCGATTGGCAATGCTGAAGCGAATCTGAAACGTTTATGCGCTGATCAGGGTTATCAATTTCAAGGCTGCGCAGAGGTTATTATGCCGGAGAATTATATTGCGCTTTATTCAGCGCCGAATCAACAGGAAGCATTGAAAATTATTGAAGCGGCTGACGCGTTGCTGGCTAGGATTGTGGAGTGGATTAAAAATGGCAGCAGCATCCCGGCACAGCCAATCAGCTTTAAGGGTAAAGTGTGCAGTCAGGTAATAAATCCATTATTTTACTCTTTGATGGTGAAGGCGGATAAGTTTTATGCAAAGGCTGATTGTGTGAGCTGCGGTCAATGTGTAAATGTTTGCCCGCTGAATAATATTCGGCTTGTAAATGGCAAACCGCAATGGGGGAAGGACTGCACACACTGTATGGCCTGTATCTGCCGCTGTCCAGTTGAAGCTATTGAATATGGCAAGCATACTGAAGGCTTAAACCGTTATACATGCCCAAAAAAAATTAATGGATAATTAGAATAAGACACCCATGCAAATGAGGTATTCACAGAAACAAGTAAAGTCAGAAAGAAAATTTAAAGCAGGAGCATACAGAAAATGACCATGTCAGAGTTTCAATACTCTCAAGCATGGTCATTTTTTATACATGTCTTATTATCATCAATAATTAAAATAATATCTTTAAACCTGATACGATCTGATTCATTTAAAATATTTTGTCCTCGATAATGATAACATAATTTTCTAAATTAATTAATGAAGGAAATCCATTCCTTATTCTTATAAATAATTTTTAATTCTCTCCATCGCCGCGTCACTCAGCTCATCACCGCATCGCTTTCTGGCCAACAAATCGGCATTCTTTAAGATTTCATCACAGATGCCGTCAACACGGTCTTTATCAGAATGGCGGGCAATTGAATTCATGATGCGATGAATCTCTTCCGTTGAGAATAAAGCTGAAGATACCAGCATATCTCTTGCCATGACACTTGAGCGGAAAGCATGATGATGACCATGTTCAAGATATTGAGCACAATCATGCAGATAACCGGCAATCTGAACTAATTCCGGATTATAATTCTCTTTTTCAGCAATCTCTTTTGCACAATCGGCAACTGCCTGACTGTGTTCAAAACAGAGCGCTCTATTTTCATCATTTTCGATTCCGTTATAGTAACGGTCAGCGATTTTCTTTATTTCTTCATAACGATTCATTTTTTCATCAGCTCCTTAAATTCCTCCAATGTCTGTGCAAAGAAGGTAAATGCATCATTGTATACCTCATCATTATTAGGGTCAACGCCAGAATGAATCAGTTCATCAATTGGACTCTCACTGCCGCCCATCTTTAAGAAGGACAGATAGTCAGATGTATTGCCGGATAATATCTTTTGTGCGAATGACAATGCCACCGACATACCAAGCGTATATTTATAAACATAGAAATTGTAATAGAAATGCGGTACATAGTAACAGCCGGCACCATGAATCGTTTCATCAAGAAGCACCTCAGGGCCATAGTTTTCCTTGCTGAGTCTGAGGAACAGATCCATACATGTCTGATTTGAAACAGCTTCACCTTTTTCAATCTTCTCATGCAGCTGCGCCTCAAACTGAGCAAACATCGGCTGACGGTATAAGGTACCGACCAGCTGTTCCAAAAGATTGTATAGAATATAAGCTTTATATTCATCATTATCACTGGTGCTTAACAGATAACGGTTCAGCAGAATCTCATTCACGGTGGACGCAACCTCAGCGACAAAGATCCGATATCCAGCCAGCATACTGCGGTTATTTTCATTGGAATAGGTAGAGTGCATTGAATGACCTAGCTCATGAGCCAGCGTACTGAGGGAATCATAACCGCCGGTAAAATTCATCATCACATAGGCGTTTGATGTATACGTTCCCCATGAATAAGCGCCCGGCCGTTTTCCCTCATGAGTCATGAAATCAATCCATTGATTGTCTCTGGCCTGATGCAGTTTGCTCAGATAATCATCGCCCAATGGTTTTAATGCTTCATCCAATATAGCAAAGCATTCCTCAATGGTATAGTGAATCTGAGCATTCTTAACCAGCGGTACATTTAAGTCATAATAGTGCAGCTCATCAAGTTCCAGCAATTCTTTTTTTAAGGCATTATAGGCATGGAAGCCGCTGATATACTTTTCATTCGCCATCATGCATACCTTATCAAACAGCTTCTTCTCAGCATCATCCTCAAACAGACTGGCTTCTAACGCGGAATTAAAATGTCTGGTATGTGCGTTAAAGACCTGCCCCTTGGCATGGCCAATCAATAGATTCGACATCGGTGCGCTTAAACGCTTATATTCACTGAAATAATTGGTATAGGCATCTTTTCGTACCTGTGCGTCAGGGTTACGCAGAAATTCGCGCAGTGTCGCGCCATTAAGAAACTGCGGTTTGCCGTCAACCATGACATCCTTAAACGTTACCCGCCATGACTGATAGGTACGCTGGGCATTGTCACAGATGTCCTGCATATCGGCAAGCATTTTCTCACCGGCTTCATCCAATCGATGCGGAATCGTTTTCCACACACAGGAAATCGGATAACGGAAATCCTTGCAGGCCGGCTGCTTCAGATATTCGTCTACAATCTCTTTATGTCGGATCAGTTCCAGATCAACAAAAGCCAGCTCACTTTGCTGAGTATTTATCAATAGCTCGGCTTTCGCAAGATTCTGCTGATTCAAAGCCTTTTCAGGTTCCACATCACAGCACATTTTCGCATAGACATATGCATTGTCCAAACAGGAGCCGAATGCTTCACTGGTTTCCATATAAGCGATAAAGCTTTCACAGTCCTTACAGATTGACCCTTCCATCTGTTTTAAGGCTGTCAGTAAATCCTCGCATCGACGGATATTTTCATCAAAGGCATCCTGATTAGGAAAAAGTGATGAAAGGTCCCATTTGTACTGTGAAAGTACCTCTTCTCTTTTCATAGTTTCACCTCGTCCTATTCATTGTAGCTTTTAAGTGTTCGATAGGCAAGCTTTAATAAAAATTATTGCAAAGAAGGAGCGGCTGTATGTTATAATAAATAGCATAGAAGGAGGATTTGTTATGTCAACACCACATAATAGAGCAGAAGTAGGAAGTATTGCGAAAACCGTGTTAATGCCAGGAGATCCGCTCCGTGCAAAATATATCGCGGAAACATTTTTAGAGGACGCTGTGCAGTTTAATACCGTGCGCAACATGTTTGGTTATACCGGTACTTATAAGGGCAGAAAGATTTCCGTTATGGGCAGCGGTATGGGTATGCCTTCAATCGGTATTTACAGCTATGAGCTGTATAAATTCTACGGCGTAGAAAATATTATCCGTATTGGATCAGCAGGTGCTTATACTGATAAGCTGAATCTGTTTGATACAATTTTGGTTGAAAGCAGCTGGAGTGAATCAAATTTTGCGAAGGCACAGAACGGTTATGATTCAGATATTGCATATCCAAGTGAAGATCTGAACGCGCGTCTTGAAAAAGCAGCAGAAGAATTAAATATTCCAGTAATCAAAGCCAGAATTCATTCAAGCGATGTTTTCTATCATGAAGATAATGTTGCGGGTCCGGCAGAGTTCTACAATGAACATGGCTGTGTTTGTGTAGAAATGGAAAGCTTCGCGCTGTTCCACAATGCGAAGGTTTTAGGCAAGAATGCCGCTTGTCTGCTGACTATTTCTGATTCATTAATTACGCACCAGGTAACAACCGCTGAAGAACGTGAAACTTCATTTACTAATATGATGAAGATTGCGTTGGAAATGGCTGACTAAACGTTTAGATGAGAAAGACAAAATCGAATAAGGCTTTGTCTTTTTTTATTTTTATGGATGATGTTTATGATCATTAAATAGAACAGCTGAAATGATATCAGTATGATAGTGTAGAATGAAAACTACATGAACCTATAAATATTCGAATTAAATGCGTATATTTATATTAGAGAGGGCGGTGGGTATGATGAAAAGAATACTGATGGTTTTTTTGCTTTTGATAATGCTGGCAGGCTGTGTTAAATCATTGCCGGAAGCAGATAAGCCAGTAGAATCGCCAGACATCGTACAGTCTGATATACATGAGGAGCAGGGGAAGCCGGAAGTATCGGCAGCTATTAAGAAAATCGATGAAACTAAGGATTGGGCATATATCAAAGAAGATTTACAAATAGATTTTAAAAGCGAATGGGATTATCCGTCTTATTTTTGTGTGGATAATCAAGATCACATGCAAATTCAGATACCTGTGTTTAATATTGATACCGAAGATGTAAGGGAACTTAACAATAGAATTGAAGAATTGCAAAGGCAGAGATATAAACACATTAAATACAGAGTGGAATATTCATTCACTGCAGAAGATAAGATAATTCAAGAGTATACAAAAACATTTACTCATATTTATATTTCTGATGATTATGCAACTATAACGATAACAATATCCGAATTAACGGATCGAATGAACATCAGCTATGAACACTATACGGTACGTTTAAAAACAGGAGAAGTTATCAGTAATCAGGATTTGCTCAATGATTTTGATATTAATTTGGATACTTTGGAAGAAACGATACAATCTGAATTGTTGAAGAGTGAATATCGGGAATGTGAAGGAGAACTATACGATGGTTATCCAGTGGCAAAATTCTGTTATCTATTAAATAAATTATACCCTTTACCAGAAAATGCTTTTTTATATGTTAATGACAATAATCAACTAGTTTATAATACGATGAATCAAGGATATACAAGTGATGGTATACTAGGATCGTTTTTTATACCGATAATCATCAGCAGTCACTAGAGCTGCTTTTTCAATAGAAGCAGAAGAATAAAAAGGAAGCTTTAATTTCACTGATTGATTCAATGACTTAAAACTTCCTTTTATTAAATTAATTAAATTTAAGCTTTTTCTAAAACCTTTAGAATTTCCCCAGTATAGCTGCGATGATAATCCTTGTTTGGATAATTCTTATCAATGTCAGCATCAATAAACTGGGAAGGATCAATATCTGAAACGGCAATCTTACGGCAAATCAGCACAAGCTTGGCTTCTTCAAAGTAAGGCGCTGCCTCAGTATAATTGACACTCAGTCCGCTTGCTTGGATTTTATCAATGTCGCGTCCTGATTTACTGCCGCAAAGCTTCAGTGCATCTCTGTATTCCTCATCAAAAAAGCAGAGTGAGAAGGTATCTTCTTTTTCCATAAACTGATACGTATAGCGCTGCGGACGCACAACAGTAACAGCAACCGGGCGATTCCAGATATATCCGGCAAAACCCCAGCTGGCAGTCATAGTGTTGCAGGCTTCCGTATTACCGGCAGTAACCAGCATCCACTGATTTTTAATTAAATCAATCAGATTTTCCTTAATCTCAACAGGTTTGATTTCTTTCATTTATTTTCCTTCTTTCATCATGATAAAGCTCATATGCCGTCCGCAGTTCTTATCCCGACGATAGGAGAAGAAGTTTTCCTGATTCGAATAAGTACAGTTTTTATCAACCGAGATATTCGTATAAGGTACACCGGCAAGAATACACTGTTCACGGTTCAGGCCTTTATTATCAACATAAGCTTTTTTAGTCTCTGTATTTTGATAAACAAAGGCTGAAGTATCAAAGCTCATATTATTGATTAATTCTACAACCTCTTCACCAACTTCAAAATTATCCTGACAGATTGCCGGTCCGATATAAACCAGTAATTGAGATGGATCAACACCTTCATTCTCTTTTAGGTAATTAATCGCTTTGCCAGTGATTTCTTTAACGGTACCTTGCCAGCCAGCATGAATGGCGCAAACCAGCTCCTGAATTGGATCGTAAATCAGCACTGGTACGCAGTCAGCATGGAAGACACCAAGCATAATTCCTTTTTCTTTCGTATAAAGCGCGTCACAATCAGGAATTGCGCTCGCAGCGTCATCACTGCCTTTACCGCTGTCAGCGTTGGTAACTTTGATTAGATGATCAGAATGTGTTTGCTGAGCAAATACACACTGATTCAAACTGATGTTGAAATCTTCACAGAATTTATTGCGGTTTTTTAATATATTTTCTTTATCGCCTCCTACATGGAGAGCCATATTAAAATTCTCGGGCTGTTCAGCAACTCTTAACGTTGTACCGGCAGCAAGCATGCCATCATTTTTCCATAAGATATATTTTTTCATAGATTCCCTTCTTTCATTTGCGATCATTTAGAGTATATGATCTTTAAGTTAGTATAATGCATTTTGACTGTTTTTTCAAATCAATGACACTTTTTTCATCTTTGATGATCTGAGTTACAGAAGCTGAAATCGATTAATTCTTGTAAATCAAGATTCTTGCGTTAAATTGCCATTCGCTAATAAATTATTTTGTAGTATAATATATTAAACATATATAATAAATAGGTATGCTTTTGGGGAGGCAAATATGAAAAACAGGAAAGGATTTACACTTATAGAATTGATTGTAGTTATCGCCATTCTTGGTATTTTGGCACTTCTTCTTGTACCTTCCTTTATGGGATATGCGAAAGATGCGAAACAGTCTGTCTGTGAAAGTAATATGACATCAATTCAGCGGGCCTATCATTTTCAGATGGCAAAGCAGGAGAAAGATGAAGAACGTGATTTTCTTGATAAAGTTATGAATAATGAATTTGATGATTTCAGCACCGCGCCTAAGTGCCCATCTGGTGGTATTTATTATATCATTAATACAGGTGAGGAAGCCGGACAATCTGTCTTTCAGGTGGTATGCTCAGAGCATTCAAATGTATTAGGCAAAATACCGACTCAGATTCTGAATCAGATGATACATTTTAATCAAAATGTGAGAGATATGGATGTCACTTCTGATGAGTTTAAAAAGTATTATGAGTTATATAAGGAGAGTGTAGAGAAAACTGGTGGTACGGCAAAAAATATAGGAATGTTTCAAAGCTATGTCCTGAATAACAATGATGAATTACGAAATTATTTACAATATATAAATGGTGGCTCATGGCCGACTTTACAAGTGAATGGCCAAACTTTATATGTTCAGCCTTATATCGATTCACATCGCAGTAATTCAAGCGGGGATATCATTATTTATGCTTCCCCGAATGGTAATGGTAACTGGAATACTAATTATATTTATGATTCAAACACTGGTAAGTGGTGGACGGGTAAAAAATCATTCAGTGTTTCAGATAAGTCATTTGATCAGGTAAAAGAAAAGATGCAAGAGTATGGTTGGAGTGAAGTATCAAATCCACAGGATATGGTTATTACTGGTCAGATAGTTATGCCATAAGGACAATTGTGAAAATGCTGTATTGTGTATAGCTTCTTACTTATGCTATGATAACTGCAGGTGATACACATGCAGATTAATCGCTTAGATTTAGTTTATTCATTGTTTTCAATAGTTAATCAGAATAAGACAGACGATCCGGATTATGTGCTTGCCAAGTATTTTCTTGAGCATTATACCGAATTAAGCAAGCTGAATATCCATGAGGTAGCGGCTGACTGTTATGTATCAAGAAGCAGTGTACGCCGTTTTTGTCAGCAAATCGGTTATGATAATTTTAAGGATCTTAAGGATGAATTCAGAGAATTTGATTATCAGTATAATTATTTTATGAAGCTTACAGATCGAGATAATTATCGGGAGTGGCTGGCAGGCGAGTTAGCTAAGATGGTAAATGAACTGAATCAACGTATGGATACATCAGAGGTGGATCGTATTGTAGAACGGATTCATGACAGTGAGAATGTTGTATTCCTTTCTTCTTATTCGAGTATTTTGTTTTTGATGGAATTTCAAAGACCTCTGATTTTAAGCGGTAAGCTTGTTCGAGTTATGACTGATACTAATATGGATATAGATTTTCTGCTTTCATTAGGTGAGAATGATTATGTTATGACGGTATCAGCTACCGGTAATTTTGCCAGAGCGGTGATGCCTGTAATTACTCAGCTCAAGGCGTATAAGGCATTGATGACAACGGCTAGGATCAGTGAGCTTGAAGTACCTTATGATAAGGTATACCACTTAAGTGCCAATGATTATTCGAATGTGAAATCAGTCTATAGTAAGTATGGTATGGAATATGTGTTTGATAATTTATATAGTACCTATGTGCGCCGTTACGGTACGATCATAAAGAATACAAAATAATACTTAAGAGTATCTGCTGGCTGCAGATGCTTTTTTCATGGTGCAGAAATTGAACCCCATTTTTTTATCTGTTCCATTAACATAAAGGTATGAAAAAGGAGAGTTGTACCATGAAAGTATTAATAGGCGGATTCGTTGCGGAATCCAATGCTAGAGTAAAGGAATATTGTGAGTTAACTAGTTTTATGCTGAAAACAGGTGATGAGGTAGCTAAGGCATTATATGTCGATGATTTATTTGCGGCAGAGGGTATTGAAGTAATACCTGCTATTTATGCAGATGGCAGAGCCGGTGGCATTGTTGCTAAGGAAGCATTTGACTATATTGCTAATCAATTTATTAAGGCTGTAAAAGAACACCAGCATGAACTGGATGGAATGTTCTTTTTTCTGCATGGTGCCAGTCATGTGCAGGAACTGTCAGGCGGCAGCGGCGAGCATTATATAATCCGTGAAATCAGAAAAATTGTTGGCCCATATATGCCAATTGCCATGGTTATGGACCCACATGGCAATCTGTCACAGGAGCAGGCTGATAATTGTACGATTATACGAACTTTTAGACATTCACCGCATACAGATCGCAGGGAATGTCATCGTTTAGTTGCTTCTTTGTTAATTGACTTGTTAAATCACCGCCGCAATATTCATCCAGTTTATCGCAAAGTACCTGTGCTTTTGGGTGGTGAACGGACAGTTTCCACCGATGAACCAATGGTTTCAATTAATAAGATGCTTGATGAAATTGAAAAGGATGAGCGAATTATGTGCTGCTCATATCATATCGGCTATGTACGTCACGACAGTGATAAATGCGGAGCCAGTGTAATTGTTGTGCCTAATAGTGAAAAGGATACCGCTTATGCGAATACAAAGGCAGATGAAATTGCAGCTTTTGCTTTTTCTAAAAGGCATGAGTTTCATTTTACAGGTACGGCATTGGAGCCAGAGGATGCAGTGAGAGAAGTGATGGCGGCAAAGGGAAAACCATGCTTTATTACAGATTCAGGTGATAATTGTACGGCTGGCGGACCAGGCTGTAATACGTTCATTCTTCGTCAATTCCTGGCTCTGGAAGATTATGCAGAGAAACGCATTCTCTTTGCTTGCATCAGTGATGAAGGCTGTGCAAACCAGCTTGCAGATTATGCGCTAGGCAGTACCGTGAGCTTTGACTTAGGTATTGATGAAGATGCATTATCAGCTAAGGTTTCGCTAAATGCTACAATCCTTGCTAAAGGTGAACTGCATCATCATTATGGTGATCAGACAGCGATTGGCAGCTGTGTTACCGTTCGTCTGAAGGATCGTCCTATTGATATCGTGATTGCGCAAAAAGCGGTATCGTTTGCGGAAAAAGCTCAATATGATTATGCTGGTATTAATATGGATTATGATGTTATTGTTGTAAAACAGGGTTATTTATATCCTGAACTGAAGCAGGCAGCTAAATATTTTGTTATGTCTTTGACCGATGGGGCTACCAATCAGCGTACAGAGAAAATTAAGTATCAGAAAATTTTAAGACCTATGTATCCAATTGATGCAATTTAGAATAAGAGGGAGCAAAAGCTGGCACCCTTTTAAGAAAAAATAATGCTAGACTATGGATAACAAGGATCAGGCAGAGAAATGCTGATGCGCGCTCATGAATTATTCAGTTAGCTAGAATGTCTGAATCATTGTATTTAATTTAATATACGAAAATATCGATAAAGGAGATTCGCTATGTATTATAAAGAAAAGCCAAAGTTTCCGGATACGTTCTTATGGGGAGCTTCATCGGCAGCCTGGCAGGTTGAGGGTGGTGTTGCTGAGGATGGCAGAACACCGGCAATTATTGATTTGAACAGCAAGAAGAAAAAACCATATACAGATAATTCAATTACAGCCGATCATTATCATCATTATAAAGAGGATGTAGCATTGATGGCTGAATGCGGATTTAGTTCATATCGTTTTTCAATCTCATGGTCAAGAATTATACCTGCCAGTGATGGTGTTGTAAATGAAAAAGGCATTCAATTCTATAATGACTTGATTAATGAATTAATTCGTCATCATATTACGCCGATCATAACTCTGTATCATTATGATATGCCAGTTTGGGTTGATGAAGAATTAGGCGGTTGGCGAGATCGCCGCATAATTGATGCCTTTGATCATTATGTTCGAGTATGTTTTGAAGCATTTGGTGATCGTGTTAAATATTGGCTGTCAATTAATGAACAGAATATGCAGATAGTTTATGGCAAATGGTTAGGTATTGATAAAGGATGTACAGACTGGGAAAAAGAAAAGTGGCAGATTAATCATATTATGAATCTGTGTCATGCTAAGGCTGTTATTGCCTGTCATGAGATGGTCGCAGATGGGAAAATCGGACCGGTTCCCGGTTATGTGCCAATTTATCCAAAAAGCTGTAAGCCTGCTGATCAGATTGCAGCTATGAATGCTGAGGAATTGACTGAGAAAATCTGGAATGATTTATATGTTCATCGTGAGTACAGCAATTTTGTGAAAAAGTATTGGCAGCTTCATGATGTTGATCCAGATATTCGGCCAGGAGACATGGAACTGATTCAGGAGGCTAAAATTGATTTCTTTGCATTGAACTGCTATCGAAGCAATACGGCAATGGATTGTCCGCCTGATGAAAGTTATCTTGAACTTCAGCTGAATAAGGAAGGAATTAAAGGACAGTTTGTGTATCCTAAGTTTCCTGGCGAATATCAATTATGCGCCAATCCTTATGTAGAAGTGACGGATTGGGATTGGGAAATTGATCCGATAGCGATGCGTTATATGCTGCGTTATATGTGGGATCATTATCGTCTGCCGATGATGATTACAGAAAATGGTATTGGTGCACATGATGTATTAAGTGAAGATGGTCATGTTCATGATGAATATCGTATTGATTTCATGCGTGATCAGATTGAACAGATTGGTATGGCCATTGAGGATGGCTGTGAGGTTTGGGGATATAATCCATGGTCTTTTACTGATTTGTTAAGTACAGGCAATGGTATGGCAAAGCGTTATGGTTTAGTTTATGTCAATACAACTGATCAAGAAGTATTAGATTTGCGGCGTATAAAAAAGGATTCCTTTTATTGGTACAGCAAACTGATTAAATCAAACGGTCAGGATTTGGGAAAATAAGGAGAACGGCGATGAAAAGCAGCGAAAAAGAAATAAAAATGATTGATGATATTATTCAGCTTGTTGGCGGTGTGGATAATATTAATACAGTTATGCATTGTTCAACACGTTTGCGCTTTACTTTAAAAAAGGAAACAGCAGCGGATGTGGAAGCGATTGAAAAGATTGAAGGGGTATTAGGAGCACAGTGGAAAGCGGGACAGCTGCAGGTAATTATTGGTCAAAAGGTTGGCCGCCTGTATAATGAATTAATCAGCCGTTATAAAATAGAAGCTCAAGGTGAAGTTCCTGATGATTATGGTGAGAAAAAGAAATTCTCATTTGCGATGATTTTAGATTTTTTAGCGGGTTGTTTATCACCATGCCTGCCTTGTATTCTCGGCGGTGGTTTATTAAAGGGGTTGATCAGTTTATTTGTCATGCTGAGTATCTTAACTCCAGAAACAGGCTTTCATACACTGTTGACTATTCTCTCTGATGTACCCTTTTATTTCCTGCCATTTTTGTTAGCAAGTTCAGCAGCTAAAAAATTCGGTACTGATCAGATGATGGCAATGGCTGTTGCTGGTATGTTGATGTATCCAACGGTAATCAATAATGCGGGTTCATCTATTTCAGTGCTTGGCCTGCCGATTACTTATGTTAAATACTCAGGTTCGGTGATTCCAATCATTTTATCCGTATGGGTTTTGAAATATGTTTACAAATGGGTGAATAAAGTGATTCCGGATACTATGCGAATGCTATTTGCACCAGTTTGTATCTTTATTATCATGGGTATTGTCAGCTTGGGAATTACCGGCCCAATTGGTTATTATTTAAGTTCATATGTTGCGATGGCAGTTAATTGGCTGTTTGCTTTTTCACCGGTGGTTGCTGGCTTTGTTGTTGGCTTTACCCGTCAATTTATCGTTTTCACTGGTATGCATCTAAGCTTGACTTCAATTATTCTTTCTAATATTGAAGTATATGGTTATGATCCGCTGATTGCCATCTATGGTATTAGTGCTTTAGCTGTATCTGGTGCAGCTTTCGGTGCTTTCTTCAGATTAAAGAACAAGAGTAATCGTCAGGTTGCTTTATCTTCAGGAATCAGTGCTTTACTTGGTATCACTGAACCAGGCCTTTACGGTGTGCTTGTACGTTTTAAGTGGCCGTTTATGGCTGTTTCTATTGCCAGCGGTATTGGCGGCGTTATCAGTGCCTTATTAGGAGGACATGGTTATACAGTATCTACACCTTCGGTAATTACCTTATCTATTTTTGAGGATACGATGCCAGCGGTAGCATTAAGTTATGCGGTAGCATTTGTCATTGCCTTTGTGTTAACATATATACGTCCTATTGATGAAACAGCTGCTAAGAGTGAAAAAGCACTGGCGGCTGAGAAAAAACTAGTGATTAAGGTTGAAGCATCACCGGCTGATATTTGCGCACCGGCTAAGGGTACAATGATCGAATTAAGTGAAGTAAATGATAAGACATTTGCCAGCGGTGTAATTGGCAAGGGAATGGCAATCATACCTTCTGATGGAGACTTATATGCACCGGTTGACGGCGTGGTGGCAATGATTTTCCCTACTCAGCATGCATTGGGCTTTACAACTGATGATGGTAAAGAAATCTTAGTTCATATCGGTTTGGAGACAGTTGATCTTAATGGAGAAGGCTTTAATCTTGAGATTAAGGCTGGTCAGCAAGTTAAACGCGGTGAGCGAATCGGCAGTTTTGATTTAAGCTTGCTGAAAGAAAAAGGCTATGATCCTACAATCATCGTGGTTGCAACACATAATGACAGTCAGATTGCAACACAGGCCGCAGGTAAAGTAGAAGCCAAGGATTTAATGTATACAATTAATGCCTAATAGAAAGCAGGTGACAGGATGAGGGCAGGTTACGCAAGAGAAATAATTAATCCGTTTTATCCTTGTAAAATGGAAGGATATAATGAAGCTAGATTCTGTTTCAATCAAAGTGAGGAACAGAAGGCTGCAAGCGGTGAAGGCTTGAGAACGGCCTATGGACAGCGTGATGATCTGTTAATGGATGTGCTGTGTATTGAAGCTAAAACAATGTTGGTTTTCATACAGCTTGATATTTGTATTGTTGAAAGAGAATTTGCTGACTTCTGCCGTGAGGCTTTGTCTTGTGAATTTCATTTGCGTCGGGAACAGATTTCCATTGCATGTTCACACACGCACAATTCACCTGTTGTTTCTCATGGTATGGCTTATGATTTGAAACCAGATCTTGAGTATTGGGAATTGATTCGGAATAAAATGATATTGGCTTTGCGTCAGGCAATAAGCAAGCTAGAGGATGTGAGCGTTTGTTTAGACCAGCATACAGTCACTGGTTATTATAATAATCGGAATCGGCAAAATGATGAGTATTATCGCTATTGTGATGAAATTCGAATCAGTGCGGGTAATAAGCCTATTGTCAAAATTCTGAACTTGGCTTGCCATCCTACAATTCTTGGTGCCCAGAATATGCTGATCAGTGCAGATTTCTTTGGTGTTATGCGCAGATGCTTACAAGGAAATGACGGCTATCCGGTTATGATTTTCAATGGTGAAGCAGGTGACAGTTCACCGCGTTTACTAAAAAAAGGTGTGGACTGGCAGGAATGTATCCGTTATGGTGAGGGTATTGCTGATCAATTGATGAAGCCATGTGCTCAGCGAATGGTTGAGGTCGATGAAGTTGATGTGAAAGAAATTGTTTATCATATTGATTATGAGCCGCAAAAGAATGCGTATCTGCTTAATCAAAAGCAGAAACTGGAAGCTGAATTGGAAACGCTGAGTCCAGAGAGTGATCGTTACCATCGGATAGATACATGCTATCTTTATGATGTTAAAGATAAACTCAAAAAGGATCATATCCATTATGAGACATTAAGCTATATCTATGATTTTAAAGCTTTCAGGATAGTCTGTGTTCCTTGTGAAATTGATACTGTATTAGGTGCGAGACTTCGCAATGCGGATGAAAAGCCTACTTATCTGTGTGCATATAGTAATGGTTTTCACTATTATGCAGTTAATAAGGATGAATATGGAATTGTTTTTGAATCATATAATACATATTTTCCTTATGGTGCAGCTGATGAGATGGTGGATATGATTCTTCGTGAATATAAATAAAAAGAAAAAGAGGTGCGGTTATGAATCTATTTGATGCAGTAAAACTAAAGGAAATACCTGAACCTATTATATCTAAAGCTGAAAAACCAGTGATGCTGAGTGATGAAACAATGCAGGAAAGAAAAGCTAAGCTGCTTGCTAAAATGCAATCAGAAAAACTAGATGTGATGCTTATTTATGGTGATCTTGAACATGGATCTAATTTTGAATATTTAACTGGTTTTCTTCCTCGTTTTGAGGAAGCGCTGCTTGTCGTGCATAAAAATGGCACAGCGTATTTGCTGCTTGGCAATGAAAATTTGAATAAGGCGGGTATTTCCCGAATCAAAGCAAAGGCTGTTCATGTACCGTACTTTTCTTTGCCTAATCAGCCAATGCAGGGTGAACGATCACTGATTGATTGTTTTAAGGAAGCAGGCATTCAAAAGGGAATGCAGCTTGGTGTTGTTGGCTGGAAAATGTTCACGAGTCAGTTTAATGATAATACACAGCTTTTTGATCTCCCTTATTATATTGTTCAGGCACTTGAAACTTTAGTAGGCAGAAAGAATCTGATGAATCGATGTGATTTGTTTATTGGCGCAGAAGGAATTCGAACGATTAATAATGCTAATGAGCTTGCCCATTATGAATTTGGATCTGCTTTAGCGAGTGATGGCATGCTGGCGGCTATGAATATGCTGGCGGCAGGTGTTTCAGAAATGGAGCTTGGGCAGTGCCTGAATCGTTATGGCCAGCGCAACAGTGTTGTTACGATCGCTGCTGCCGGAGAACGTTTCGTTAAGGCTAATCTCTATCCCACTGATAATCAGGTTAAACTAGGTGACAAGATTTCTTTGACAGTGGGTTATAAGGGTGGTTTAAGCAGCCGCAGCGGTTATGCACTGTATGATGAAACACAATTGACAGTTCCCTATTTAGATGGAATTGCAAAACCTTATTATTATGCGGTTGCTGCATGGCTTGAAAACATCCAGCTTGGAATGAGCGGGGATGCAATGTATCAAAAGATTGAGCAGGTGTTGCCTAAGCATAAATATCATTGGCATTTGAATCCGGGGCATTTATGTGCGGATGAGGAATGGCTGTCATCACCGATTTTTGAAGGCTCAGCGGCTTCTTTAAAAAGTGGAATGCTGCTTCAGATTGATATCATTCCAAGTGTTGAAGGATTGGGCGGTGCCAGCTGTGAGAGCGGAATCGCTTTAGCGGATGCTGCGCTGCGTAACCAGCTAAAACAAGAATATCCGGCCCTATATGAAACTTTCATGAAGCGCCGTGCATATATTAGTGAAGTGCTGGGTATTCATCTGCATCCAGAAGTGCTGCCGATGAATGATACAGTTGCTTATTACCGTCCGCTCATGCTGAATAAAAAACTAGCGTTTGTAAAAGAGTAGACTCCCTTCCGGGAGTTTTCTTTTGCGAAGAACAAGTTTCACGGCTGTTTTTCTTTTTTGCTTATGCTATAATAACATTATTCGTAAACAGTATGGAGCACAGATATGCGTAAGAAAGATGGATTTACATTAATAGAATTAATCGTTGTCATTGCCATTCTTGGTATTTTGGCACTTTTTTTAGTACCGTCTTTTATCGGTTATGCCCAAGATGCGAAGAAAGCCGTTTGTGATAGTAATCTGACCTCAATCAACCGTGCTTATCAGACTAAGCTTATCAGACTTGGCAGTGATGAAAATTATGATTTACTGAATGAGGTATTAAATAATACGAATGAAGAATATTTCTCAACTGTGCCTAAATGTCCTGACGGCGGCAGCTACTTAATTGAATCATACACAACTGATGCAGGGAAAACTGCCTATCGGACAAAATGTACGATTCATTCTAAAACAACTTCGACAATTCCAGTTCAGATTTTTGACCAAATGAAAGATTTGATGGATAACCCAGATAAATACAAACAATTTAACCCTTACGGAAGTGATAAGAATATTAATGATTGGCAGTTAAACAGCAATGATCAGGTACGGGCTATCTTAAAAAAAGCCAATGGCGGGAAATGGCCGACACTTATCCTTGATGGAAGTGATACTGTTTATTATGTACAGCCTTATATGGATACATATAAATCAGAGACAACAACACCAAGCGGCCAAAAGTATGTCTATGCGTCGACAGGTGAAAATTGGTTTGCTTCGCTGATTTATGACCGTGACAGCGGCAAGTGGTATCAGCCGTCTACAAAAAATCAGACAATCTTAATCGCTAATAAATCCTATGATACTGTTAAAGAAGAAATGGAAAAGCTGCACTGGGTAGAAGCTAACCCTGTGATTTCCGGAGAAATTATCATGCCATAACGAACAGACGCGTAATCTGTTCGTTTTTATGTTAGACACATAATTTCACATTCATTTTTATTTGATTTTAGCACTTTATTGTTGACAGTGCTAAAGATTCGGTATATACTGTTAGCAGTAAGAAGGGTTGAGTGCTAGAAAGGAGCGGTGAATATGGATCAGCTAACATTCAGACAGACGAAAGTATTTAAAACCATCGTTGATGAATTTATTCGTACCGCTGAACCGGTCGGCAGTAAAACATTACTCACACTGCTTGATTTCAACTGCTCATCAGCGACGCTGCGCAATGAAATGGCAGCGCTTGAAGAAATGGGCTTGCTTGAAAAAACACATACATCTAGCGGCCGCATACCTTCTTCTAAAGGTTATCGGTATTATGTTGATAATCTGATGGAAAAGCAGCTTGATCAGAAAGTTGTCAATGCCTTGCAGACCGTCTTTGATGCCCGCAACATGAGCATCGATGAGGTAGTTCGGCAAAGCTGTGATATTCTCTCACAGATGACAAATCTGACAAGTGTGGTTCTGGGACCTGAATCAAGGTATCAGACCTTGCAGCATATCTCGCTGATTCCAATCAATGAACGCAGTGCAGTGGCAATATTTATTACCAATCATGGTCATACAGAAAATAAAACCTTCCAATTTGAAGATAATATTTCAATGAGTGATATTACCACCTGCTGCAATATATTGAATGAGAATTTGTGCGGTATCGCATTAAATGAAGTTGTTGAAAAAATGAAAGAGATTGAGCCGTTGCTGGCAGGCAAGGTTAAGCGGCATGAAATATTGTTTGAAGCCTTTGTCAATGCCTTTGTACGGTTTGCCAGTGATCAGGTTTATCTGTCAGGACAGAAAAATATGCTGTATCAGCCGGAATTTGCCGATATTGAAAAGCTGAAGCAGCTGATGTCAATGCTGGAAAACAGCAGTCTGTGGCGTCAGATTGGTTATGGCAATGAAGAGATGGCAATCAGGATCGGTACAGATAATCGTGAATTAATGAATATTGACGATGTTTCTGTCATATCCAGCAAGTTTAAGATCAATAAGGATGAGGAAGGCCAGCTGATGGTAGTGGGACCTACGCGTATGCCTTATAATCAGGTTGTTGCGCTGATGGAATACATGAGCCAGCAGATTGAAAAGATGTTCAACAACGAATAAGGAGAATAAAATGGACGAGAAAAAAACAGAAGAAAAGCAGACATGCGAAGCGGCGGCTGAGGAAACTAAGCCAAACGTTGAAGCCGAAGCCTGTGAATGTGAATGCCATGAGAAAGCTGAATCTTGTGAATGTGAATGTGAACATGAAGGCAAGGGTCACGGACATGGCAAGAAAAAAGAAATTGAACGGCTGAAAGCGGAAAATGAAGATTTACGCAAGGAATTAGACGTAGCCAAGAATGCTTATTACAAGGCGTACGCAGATACTGAAAATGCGAAGCGCCGGCTTCAGCAGGAATTTGATACTGCTAATAAATATAAAATGCAGAGCTTTGGTAAAGAGATTCTGCCTGTCATTGACAATCTTGAACGAGCATTGATCGTCAAGAGTGACTCAGAAGATATCAAGACTTATGTCAAGGGTTTTGAAATGATCTACAACCAGTTGATCGAGCTTCTGAAAAAAGAAGGTATCACTGAAATCGAAGCGAGTGATAAGCCGTTTGATCCAAACTTCCACCAGGCACTGATGCAGGAAAGCCGGGAAGGCGTGGAAAGCGGTATGGTATTGGAAGTATTACAAAAAGGCTATATGATTAAAGATCGTATTTTAAGACCAGCGCTTGTAAAGGTAAGCGAATAAGGAGGACACACATTATGAGTAAAATTATCGGTATTGACTTAGGTACAACAAATTCATGCGTTGCTGTTATGGACGGCGGCGACTGCAAAGTTATCACAAACCCAGAAGGAAACAGAACTACACCGTCAGTAGTTGCTTATAAGAACGGTGAGCGTATCGTTGGTGATGCTGCTAAACGTCAGGTAGTAACTAATAAGGATACGGTTTCTTCAATCAAACGTTTAATGGGTACGAATGAAAAAGTAACTCTGGAAGGTAAGGAATATACACCGCAGGAAATTTCTGCAATGGTTCTTCAATATTTGAAATCTTATGCAGAAGGATATCTTGGTGAAACAGTTACTAAAGCGGTTATTACGGTTCCTGCATATTTCAATGATGCTCAGCGTCAGGCAACTAAAGATGCTGGTAAGATTGCCGGTCTTGAAGTTGAACGTATTATCAATGAACCGACTGCTGCTGCATTAGCTTATGGTATTGATAAAACAGATAAAGAACAAAAGGTTTTAGTTTATGACTTAGGCGGCGGTACATTCGATGTATCTATCCTTGAATTAGCTGACGGTACATTTGAAGTATTATCAACTTCAGGTGATACACATCTGGGCGGCGATGATTTTGATAACGTTGTTGTTGATTGGATGGTAGATTCTTTCAAGAAAGAAAATGGCATTGATCTGCGTTCAGATAAAATGGCTATGCAGCGTTTAAAAGAAGCTGCTGAAAAAGCGAAGAAAGATTTAAGCGGTACAGTAACAACACAGATTTCATTACCGTTTATCTCAGCGGGTGCTAATGGTCCGCTGCACTTTGAAGCAACATTAACAAGAGCTAAATTTGATGAAATGACTAAATCATTAGTTGAACGTACAATCATCCCAGTACGCAATGCGTTAAGAGATGCCGGTTTGACAAAGAATGATATTCATCAGGTATTATTAGTTGGTGGTTCTACACGTATTCCAGCTGTACAGGAAGCGGTTAAGAATGAATTAGGTAAAGAACCAAATAAATCAGTAAACCCAGATGAAGCCGTAGCAATGGGTGCTGCTATCCAGGGCGGAGTTATCAGCGGTGATGTTAAAGACGTATTATTGCTGGATGTTACACCATTATCATTAGGTATCGAAACGATGGGTAATGTAATGACCGTATTGATTCCTAGAAATACAACAATCCCTACAAGTAAATCACAGATCTTCTCGACCGCTGCGGATAATCAGCCGGCAGTAGATATTCATGTATTGCAGGGTGAAAGACCAATGGCTAATGATAACAAGACATTAGGTATGTTTAAGTTAGACGGTATCGCACCGGCACGCCGCGGTATTCCTCAGATTGAAGTTACTTTCGATATTGACGTTAACGGTATCGTACACGTATCTGCATTGGATAAAGGTACTAACAAGAAACAGTCTATTACGATTTCTAACTCTTCAGGTTTAAGTGATGAAGAAATCGAACGTATGGTTAAAGAGGCTGAAGAACATAAGGCTGAAGATGAAAAGCGTAAAGAAGAAGCTGAATTAAAGAATAAGGCAGAAGCTTTCATCAACCAAATTGATACTTCAATCGCTGAAGCCGGTGATAAGATTGACGCTAAGCAGAAGGAAGAAACAATGAAACTTCGTGATGAACTGCAAAAAGCTCTTGACGAAAACGATATGGAGTCTGTAAAATCTAAGCTGGATGCACTTGAAAAAGCTGCACAGGCTGCCAGTGAAGCAATGTATCAGCAGCAGGCACAGCAGGGTGCTGACGCTGGTTCTGCAAATAACAACGATGATAACGTTGTAGATGCTGATTTTAAAGAAAAGAACTAAACAGTTTATAGAAACACGAATTCTAGCCATTGCTAGAATTTCGTGTTTAACGAGTGAATAAAGGTCAAGGGTGATTCTATGGAAAAAAGAGATTATTATGAGGTGCTTGGACTCAGTAAGGGTGCAAGTGAGGCTGAAATAAAAAAAGCATACCGTTCCCTGGCGAAGAAGTATCATCCTGATGTGAATAAAGAAGCAGGCGCCGAGGAAAAGTTTAAGGAAATTAATGAAGCCTATGAGGTATTAAGCGATCCTCAAAAGAAAGCAAATTATGATCAGTTTGGTCATGCGGGCATGGACGGCGCCTTCGGCGGCGGTGCCGGCGGTTTCTCAGGCGCTGGTTTTGATGATTTCAGTGATATTTTTGGGTCTTTCTTTGGCGGTGGGACATCTTCACGCCGTCAGTCAACAGGGCCGCGCAAAGGCAATGACCGCTTCATGCAGATGCGGATTGATTTTATGGACGCGGTATTTGGCAAGAGTGAAGAAATTACGCTGGAAGTGGATGAACAGTGCAGTGAGTGTTTAGGCAGCGGTGCGCGCAGCAAAGATGATATTCAGTCATGTTCAAGATGTAACGGTACAGGTCAGATTCAGCAGCAGTCGAGAACCCCATTTGGTGTTTTCATGACGAACTCAATCTGTCCGGAATGTAACGGTACAGGCAAGCAAATCAAGAATAAATGTCCGAAATGCCATGGCCGCGGCTATGAGCATAAGCGTGTTAAGCTGGAAATCAAGATTCCGGCAGGGATTCAGTCCGGTCAGCAGATCCGTGTAGCCAATAAAGGCGAACGGGGTACTAACGGTGGTCCAAATGGTGACTTATACATTGAAATCAATGTAAACCGTCATCCTAATTTTGTTCGTGACGGCAATGATATTCGTATCTCGGTGCCAATCAGCGCTGTTGATGCGACATTAGGCTGCACTGTTGATGTGCCAACCGTTTATGGTGATGTTGAATTGACGATTCCAGCCGGTACTCAGCATGGTACTCAATTCCGTCTGCGCGGTAAGGGTGTTAAAGCTCCCCGCGGCGGTCAGGGCGATCAGTATGTAGAAGTAAAAGTGGAGATTCCAACGAAGCTGTCTCGTGAAGAAAAAGAATACTATGAAAAGCTAAAGAACAGCAAGACAAGTGAATCACCATTTGATAAGTTTAAGAAAGCATTTAAGAAATAGACAAAAACCTCGGCATTGCTGAGGTTTTTATTTTGGTTTATTTAAAGAATACAATTAATTCAGTGTGATAGAAATAGGATATTATTTTAAAACGGTCATATAAAAGGACTAACCTCTGTACTTAACTGATATCATTTATGATTCTTTCATTAACTATTTCCAATCCAATGCAGCACATGCATAGACAGCTGCGGCAATTGGTAAAACCTGTTCATTGAAACATACTTTTGGATTATGATGCGCGTAAATAGTATTCGAATTCTCTTTGGCACCAATCATAAAATAAGAAGCCGGTACTTCATTTGCATATACAGCAAAATCATCAGATCCAGTTGTGTGTAAGCCGGATATAATTTTTAATTCCGCATTCATTAAATTCAACGCTTTCACAATTTCTTCATTTCTTTTTTCATCACAACAAAGTACAGGTATATCCGTCAACACTTCTATTTTACTTTCTGCACGAAAGGCTTTAGAGATATTCTTTACAATTTCCTTGATTCGTGTGATTAAATATTGCTTAGTTTCACTGTCAAAGGTGCGCAATGTTCCTTGTAAGACAGCTGTTTCTGGTATGACATTATTCATTGTTCCAGAATTGAATTGTCCTATGGTCAATGATACTTCTTTACTGGGGGCACATTCTCTCGCAATGAGCTCTTGTAATGCCTGATAAATAGTAACCCCAACGTTAATCGGGTCTATACCATTCTGCGGCATAGCGCCATGTGTGCCTTTACCAGTTATCGTAATCTTAAAACCAAAGACAGAAGTGGCTGTCAGCGTGCCGTAAGCGATGGTTTTGACAGGAAGGGTAGAAGCAACATGAGCCGCGAAAGACGCATCTACTTTAGGATTTTCTAATATACCTTCCTTGATTACGGCTCTGGCGCCTTCAAATGTTTCTTCGCCCGGCTGAAACAATAGTTTTATTTTACCTTTTAAATCCTGCTCATGCTTTTTCAATAGCTTAGCGGCTCCTAACAGTGCAGTTGTATGGATATCATGACCACAAGCGTGCATATTGCCATTTTGCGATGCATAGGATAGTTGGCTTTCCTCAAACATTGGTAAACCGTCCATATCAGCTCTAAGCAGCAGACATCTCTCACCTGAACCTAGATATCCGACAATGCAATTACCATTCACTTTTGTTTCAAACGGTATACCAAGTTCAGTTAACTTGTTTTTCACAAAAGAGACAGTTTGCGGAAGCTCAAGTCCTAATTCAGGCGTTTTATGCAATTCTCTGCGCCATTCTATTAGTTCATCATACATTTCTTTACTTTCTGTATAAATTGAAGAATACATTATTTCACTCTCTTTCTTGGCTTTAATGTCAGTTCTACTTTATCCTTTTTTTGTGTTTTTGTCTTGAAGTATAATTTTATATCTGTTATAACATATACATTATAACTGAAAGGAAATCAACTTATGGAGATTCACCATTTAAAACAACTTATCACTATTTCTCAATGCGGCTCAATTAATCGCGCTTCGCAAAAACTGTTCATTTCACAGCCATCATTAAATAATATTGTGAAAAGGTGTGAACGAGAATTAGGCTTTGTGATTTTTTTAAGGACACCTAAAGGCATTAAATTAACTGAAAATGGCGAAAAGTTTATTGAATCGGCAAGAAATATCATGACTGAATATAAAAAAATAGAAGATTTATCTTCTAAGTGCGGTATACAGTCGATTTCTGTTTCATTCATTTATTTATCATATATTCTTGAAGCATTTCTTAAATTTCAGGAACAGGGATATCTGTTTTCAAACATGCTGCGTCGAACAGAACCCGCTGAAATAATTAATGATGTCATAAGTCAGGGAGTTCATATTGGAATCTTGCCAATCAACCAATTAGATTTAATCAGCTTCGCAGAAAAAATAAAGCAATATAAGCTGCGGTATTTCAAACTTTTTGAATCTGTACAGACATATGTTATCGTTGGCAGGAAGCACCCTCTTGCTGGCAAAAGGCGTATTTCAATCAGTGAAATGCTTGCATATCCTTTAACTTATTATACAGCATTGCCGGAAGCATCTAAGCTTAGGCAAATCTATGATTTTAATATTTCTTTGAAAGTACAGAATAGAGATGAATTATTCTTGGCGCTGAAAAATAATAAGTGTTTTTCACTTTTAACCCTTACACCGGATTCGAAAAATCCGGAATTCTGTTATATTCCGTTAATTGATGATGAGTTTAAAATGAACATATGTGTTATTTTTCAGTCTGGCACTGCCTTTACTGCGCAGGAAATTGAATTAATCGAGTTTTTAAAAAATACAGTCCGAGTCAAGACTACTGATTCTGATAAATTTTGATGTGTTTTATTTGTATATTCTTATTCTTCTATCAACATGATATAATATGTTTGTGATATATGTTATAATATATCAAGGTTGCAGCTCATTGCGGGAGGTTAAGGTATGCAGAGTAAATGGACGTCTAATTTTTTATATGTAATCGCTGGTTCTTTTTTATTTGGAATGGCAGTTAATATATTTGTGGTTCCAATGCATGTATATAATGGCGGAATCATCGGTATCGCGCAGATTATCAGAACACTGCTGATTGAAATCTTTCATCTTGAATTTAATTTTGATATTGCCGGTATCATTAATTTTCTGTTGAATATACCTTTATTTTTAATCGCGTATAAAAGTATTTCTAAAAAGTTCTTTGTATTGACGCTGCTTTCAATCATCGTTCAGACAATTACTTTTTCCATTGTGCCGATTCCTGAAACAGCGATTCTCAAAGATCCGCTGACCAGCATGATCATTGCCGGATTGATTGGCGGTTATGGGACAGGCTTATGTCTGAAAGCCGGCGGCAGCGGAGCGGGTGCGGATATTCTCGGTGTCTTTTTCGCGATGCGTTCAAAAACCTTTACGGTCGGCAGGCTTTCAATCGTCATCAATGCTCTTGTTTACACCTATTGCGCCTTTGCTTTTTCCTTTTCAAACGCGATCTATTCCATTATCTATGCGGTAGTATTCGCGCTGGCGATGGATAAGATTCATACCCAAAATATCATTGTAAAGGCAATGGTGATCACCAAGCATCAAGAAGTCAAGCAAAAGGTACTGACTGAGCTGGGCCGCGGTGTTACAAGCTGGCAGGGTATGGGTGTATATACGAATGAAGAGACGGATGTATTTATTACCATCCTTTCTAAGTATGAGGTTCCCATGCTGAAGCAGTGTGTTTTAGCATTAGATCCCAACGCTTTTATCATCTTAAGTGAGGGAAATGAAATTGTCGGTAATTATGAAAAACGATTCTGAACAGGGATGAAAATATAACATGTCATAATAAGATGGGCGATTCACCTGACATTCAGCGGCATATCAAGGCAGCTGTTATGTTGGGTGGTCTTTTTTTTAATCATATTTCAGTATCAGATGCGTGAATTTTATAGCTGAAGGGTTATAAATCGCTTAATTTATCCATATATAGTAGTGATTCAGGAGGTTTTTACAATGAATATATAAAATGATCGATGAATTTGATAGTATATCTTGACAAACTAGATATAACAAGTTAGTATATAGTTATAACAAGAGACAGGAGGTGTTATAACCATGATCATGTATGATATTCACGGACATATGGGAAAAACAAGTTCAGGGGATCTTAATTCCGCTGATGATCTGATCAAGGATATGGATCATTATGGAATTGCTAAGATTGGCATCAGCAGTTTATCCGGCACGGTGAACCGGATTCAAAACGATTTAGTTTATGAGGCTCATCTTCAATATCCCGATCGGATTTATCCCTATGCTTTCATTAATCCAAAAGCGCCGGACGCGCTGCAGGAAATTGATTTATGCCTCGGTGAAAGAAAATATAAGGCAGTTAAATTTCATTCCTGGAAGAATGGCTATTACGCAGATAATACACCGCAGTTAGAGGAAGTCCTCACACGCATCGAACAATATGGCGTTCATGTTCAGACCCATGTCGGTACCAGCCCTTTAAGTACCCCCTTTGCCTGGATTCGCTATGCGAAAAAGCATCCCAATCTAAGGTTTGTATTCACACATATGGGCTGCCGCGAGTTTGCGTACAGCGTCATTGAAGCAGTTCGTGATATTCCTAATATTTATCTTGAAACATCTGTAGTGTATGAGGCGGATGTGCTTAAAAAGGTTAAGGATTGTGTTGGTTCTAAACGCATCGTATTCGGTACAGACTGGCCGTATAAATCAGTGGAATGTGAAATTCAGAAAATTTATCAGATGGGCTTTACGGAAGCTGAGCTTGAGGATGTATTCTATAAAAACGCGGAGCAGTTATGGACCATAAAGGGAGGAAGTAAAAATGAACATTAATGTCTTCAGAATTGATGATCGTCTGATTCATGGTCAGATTGTTACCAAATGGATCAAAGACGCGGCAGCTAAAATGATTATGGTTGTTGATGATAAGGCTGCTGGTGATAAAACTCAGCAGATGATTCTGAAATTCGCTGTACCATCAGGCATCAAGCTTGAAATATTAAGCAAGAAGGATGCCGTGAAGCGGGTCAATGAGGATCAGAGTAATACGAATGTATTAATGCTGGTCAGAAATCCTAAAGAAGCCAATGCTTTAGTAGAAATGGGATTAAAGATTGACCGCATTATTATCGGCAATATCTCAAATTCAAAATCAGAAGTCGGCAGAACAAAGCTGCTTGATTATATTTATGTCGAACCGGGTGATGTTGAAGCTATCCGCAGTCTTGACAGCAAGGGGATAAAGTTGGAAGTCAAGGCAATTCCTGAGGAGAAGGCGAAAGACCCTATTGAATTGATTAATAAAAAATTAGGATAATTGAAATTTAGACGAGGGAGGAAATACCATGTTTATAGAAGCATTATTAACGTCTATTATCGTTTGGCTTGGTTTCTTAGATAAAGCATTCCTGCATACATTCCTATATCGTCCGATCGTAATCGGGCCATTAGTAGGCTTAGTATTCGGTGATCTGACCATGGGCTTACAAGTTGGCTGCGCGGTAGAATTAATGTTCTTAGCTGTTATCTTCGTAGGTACCGCTATTCCGCCTGATGAAACAATCAGCGCCGGCTTGGCAACTGCATTAGCATGTGCGACAGGAAGTGTTGAAGTCGGTATCGCAACGGCACTGCCAATTTCATTTGTCGGTCAGATTTTCCGTCAGACAAGAAATTCTACAATTTATGAGATTACTCAGCGTCAGGTCGATAAGGCCGCGGCTGAAGCTAATCCAAAGAAAGTAATTTTATGGACTTCGATTATTCCATCAGTGATTGAATATATTTGCTTTGGTGTACCAACCTTTGTTGGTGTCTATTTCGGTGCCAGCTATGTTCAGGCATTCATTGATATCATTCCGCCATGGCTGATTGATGGTATCGCGGCCGGCGGCGGTTTGCTGGGTGCAGTCGGTGTTGCCTTGCTGCTTGGTTCAGTTAAAGATAAAAGCTCTTGGCCTTATTTCTTAGTTGGTTTCCTGTTTGCTTCTTATTTAGGCATCAATATGATTGGTATCGCATTGATTGCGATTATCTGTGTAGGCTTGAATTTCTATGCGGATAAGAAAAAGAGTCAGGATGAAGAATTTGAAGCTAGCGATTATGAAGCTGAAAACGGTGATCGATCCTATTGTGTTGTCGAAAAGAAAGATTTGTGGCGTACATTCAAATATGCATTGGCCATTGAGAGCGGTAACTGTACAACCCGTCAGGAAGCAGATGGCTTCTTACAGGGTATGATTCCGGTTCTTGATAAGGTTTATGATGATAAAGAAGAACGCGCGAAGGCTTATCAGCGTCACTGTGAACTGTTTTTAACTGAAGGCCGTATGGCATCCTTCTGTATCGGTATCTCCTGTGCGATGGAAGAACGCAACGCTAAAGTCGGCGATATCGATGTTGATTCAATTAATGCAATTAAAGTAGCATTGATGGGACCTTTAGCCGGTGTCGGTGATTCATTGATTCATGGTACACTGCGTCCGATTATGGCGGGTCTTGCCTGTTCAATGGTAGCGGCCAGCAATTATATCAGCCCAATCGGCCCGATCCTGTTCTTTGCGGTAATGACGATCGTTGGTATGGGTGTTCGTTATTTCGGTATTTTTAAAGGCTATGAAGGCGGTTTAGCATTAGTGGCAAATCTTCAGGAAGGCGGTATGCTTGATCGTCTGACTAAATATGCAGGTATCGCGGCATTTACGGTCTGCGGCGGCTTTATTTCTGCGTTAGTTTATGTAACTTTAAATATCTCCTATACACAGGGTGATACGGTTATCGCTCTTCAGGAAGTATTAGATGGCTTAATGCCGAATCTGATTCCGCTGCTTTATACATTGTTGATGTATTGGCTGATCGATAAGAAAAAGGTTAACATTATCCTGCTGATGGTACTTACAATCATGCTTGGTATCGTTGGTGTATTCGTTGGTATTTTATAATAAGAAATTGGAGGTAGGTATATGGTGCTGGATTTTCATGCCCATCTTGACCGTGATCCGATCACCAAAGAATACGATGTGACTGGATTGCTTCAGGATATGGAAGAAAATAAGATTGATCAAAGAGTTGTGTCTACGTTTTATGGCGCGAGTATGTCTGCGGCCAATGACAAAATCATTGAGCTAGTTCGCCAATATCCAGATAAATTGATTGGCTGCGCAGTGATTAATCCTAAGCTTGATGATGCCGTTGAGGAAGTCAGACGAATCGCGGCTGCTGATGAAATTAAAATGATTGAATTTAATTCGCTGGAACATGGTTATCGGCCAGAGAAATTTGCCTATAACATTGAACCAATCTTAGAAATCTGTGAAGCAAAGGGACTGATCGTTAAGCTGTTTTGCGGACAGGGTTTCTACACAATGCCAGAGCAATGGGTTTATTACACCCATCGTTATCCAAAGGTACAATTTGTGATTCTGCATATGGGCGGCACTGATTATACGTATGGAACCGTTGATTTATGCAAAGAAGCAGGCACAGAAAATCTGATGCTTGAGACTTCGTATGAAACGGAGGTACCGGCATTGCATAAGATGTTTAAAGAATTACCGGTTGATAAATTCCTCTATGGATCAAATTATCCAAGTAATTTTACTAATTTATCAATTATGAAATTCAATTCGCTGAATCTGTCTGCGGCTGCGATGGATAAAATCTTTTATCAAAATGCTGCGCAATTATTAAAACTGAAATAGGGGAGCGGCGCTCTCCTATTCTAATCATGAATCAAGGAGAAATATATGGAGAAGAATGAGGTTAGAGAACTGCTTCCCAAAAGCTGTTTAAAGGCTTTTGATGATATTGTAGAGGGCCGCTCATTAGGTGCCAGCAATCACATTAAAATGATATCCGCGATGTATGTGGATATCGCTGCTGAGAATGATGAAGCCATAGCCAGTGAAAAAATCAGAATCGTCGGTGATTTCTTTAAGGAAACCCGCGGCAAGTCCAGCTACGCGATCGTTTTGGCGCTGGCGAAGATTGAAGCGAAGATTGAAGCGGGCAGCACTGCCTATGAAATGCGGGTAAAAGCAGCCAGGGATGCCTATTTTAATGAGGCTGAAGAAGATTTGAAGAAGTTGCTTACGTATACCCAGCGCTTAATGGCAAAGATGTCATGCATTATGATTTTTGATTACTCAAGTACAGTAGAAAAAGCTGTCTGTCAGGCGGATCAGAAACTGGTTGTTTATATCCCTGAAAGCAGGGTGATTAATGGCGGTTATCCTTTTGTTAAGGGAATCGTTGAGGCTGGTCATACGGTACATTTTATTCCTGATGCTTCCATGCTGTCAGTATTGGATAAGGTAGATGCTGTCTTTATCGGCGCAGAAACCTTCTATCCTGACGGTACGGCATTTAATACGATTGGTTCTGATATTTTAGCTGAATTATGTATGCTCAGACACGTGCCTTATTATGTGCTGACACCGCTGATCAAGGGGGATATCCGTGCTCGCTACGGCATTTATAAAGAAGTGCTGACCAAGGATCTGAAAAATGAACTTGCGGAGCGGTGGCCTGAAGAATTAAAAGAACGGGTTGCCTTTGAGTCAATAGAACTTGTCGGTGTACGCCCTGAATGTATTACAGCATATGTATGCGAAAAGGGAATACTGAAAACCAGTGACCTGTTTTCCATGATTTGTAAGGAGGAGATGCCATGTTAGATAAGAAAAAGTTCCCGCTGGCTCTGGTGATGATTCAGCCGCCGGCAATGCCGGGCAGTTATTTGAATGATGGACAGTCCTTTGACAGCATCATCGATACAGTTTTAGCGGAAGCCAGTATGATTGCGGAATTAGGCTTTGATGGTTTTATCCTTCAAAACATGCACGACGGCCCGATCGCCCAGCATGCCCGCACCGAAACCATCGCTTTTATGAGCGTTTTAGGTAACAAGCTGAAAGAGCAATTCCCGGATAAGGTTTTAGGCATTCTGATTAATTGGGACGGCATCGCTTCATTGGCGGTTGCGGAAGCCACGAAGGCTGATTTTGTCCGTGTCGAGCATTTGTATACGGGTGTAAGTATAGATTTAAGCGGCTTTATGTTTGGTCAATGCGCGGATATTTTAACCTTTAAGAAGCGCATCGGATCATCGATACCGGTTTATGCAGATGTTCAGGAGGTTAATGCCAATTATCTCTGTCCTGATCCAAAACCAAAAGCTGCGAAAACAACAATTAAGAGTGCCTTTGCGGACGGCCTATTCATGAGCGGCAAAGACAGTGAGGAAAGTCTTTCGTTAATCAAAGAAACACGCAAGACCCTGCCGGATGTGCCGATCTTCTTAGGCGGCGGCGCGACCGGAGAAAATGTATTTGAATTGCTGAAATATTATGATGGTGTTTCGGTTGCAACCTGGATTAAAAATGGCGATATGCGCAATCCAATTGATCCAGCAAGGGCTAAACAATTTCTTGATGGCTGTAAAAAAGCCCAGCAATGGCGTGAAGAACACAGAGAGGATAACTTATGATTGGAGTAATTTTATGTACGCATTCTGATTTTGCGAAGGGACTGCGAAATGCGGTAGAGATGATTGCCGGTGAACAAAGCTGTTTTGACAGTTTCTGCTTCATGAATGGCGATGATGTTGATGAATTAAGTGAGAAAATTGCTGCTGCCGCTCAGCGTTATATTGATCAGAAGATGCCTTTCTGCATCCTCGTTGATATGTTTGCGGCAACGCCTTTTAACGCATCATTAAAATATACAGCGGAGCATGGCGGTTATGTGCTTACCGGTGCCAATCTGCCGTTATTGCTGGAAATATTGACCAGCCGTGAATATTTTGATGGCGACGATATTAAAGCGTTCCTCAGCAACGCGCTGGACAGTGTAAAGGAAAGCATGCAGGTGATTGACGCCAAGGCAATGGCAGAAGAAGCATAACGGGTATTTAATTACCCGTTTTTCTTTATGAATTATGATCACTTCATCGAAAAACTCGCTTAAATAGCTAAAATATCGGCATGAAAGGCGAATGATTGGTTGAATTAAGGGAACGTATCCTTTAAAATAATAGAGAGGTGAAGGGAATATCATGGAAAATAAAACGATACCATTATATATGGTAATTTATGAAGAATTAATTAAAAAAATTGAGGACTCCACCTATGGAGTTGGAAGTTATTTGCCTTCAGAATCAGAATTACAGGATATTTATAAAGTCAGCCGCATTACGGTACGCCGGGCGCTGACGGATATGGAACATGATGGTTATATCAAGAAAATCAAGGGGAAGGGTGCCGTGGTTCTGCCCAAGAAAAAATACTCTGACTTGTATGAGCTGACCGGTTTCTCTGAAGATGCGAAACGCGGCGGCGATGTACCGTCAAGTATTATTTTAAAATGTGAGGTGCAGCAGGCTTCGGTTTCCGTAGCTGGTTTTCTGCAGATAGAACCAAATGAAGATGTTTATTATTTAAAGCGATTAAAATTATTGAATGGCCGCATATCCGGTATCTTTGAAACATATATCACTCAGCGCTTGGGTTTTGTGATTGATACTGAAAAATTCGGCGCGACAACTTCTCTTTATGATTTTTATGAAAGCTGCGGGGTAAAATTAGGATCGGCTTCAGAAACGATTGAGGCAATCATGTCAACACCCGCTATCCGCAAGGATATGTTTTTGGATAAAGACGAGCCGATTTTTTACCGTGAACGAATTACTTATAATAATATGAATATACCGATTGAATACTCAAAGAATTACTACAAGGCAAACGGCTATAAGTATGTAGTGCGGCTGCATCGGTAGTCATGATGTGAGATGGGGGTTCAGGAAATAACTGAAAAATAGAATAAGGGGGATACCATGAATCGATATTTTTATAGTTTTCTTAAAGACATTTATATTATTGTATTATTTATAAGCTGTATGCTGAAACTTTCAAAAAAAGCAAACTTAATTTTGCTGGCAGTTGTGGATGGCATTGTACTGATATTAATTTTTACGTTTTTTGAGCCAAGCGATTTATGGTTTGTGATTGGCTGTGGGATTATTTCGCATTTAGAAGCTTTCTTCTATCGGAAATAGCCATGAAAAAGAAAATCCGGCGGCTATGTGCAATATTGGCAGTTTTGCTGATCATGATACTGCTCGTTATCGGCGTAAGAAAATATGCACACGAACAGTTTCTGGCCAGCTTTGAAATACTAACCAGAGAAGAAATGGAAGCGCAGCTTGTGGATTTGCCAAGTGAACATGTACACGGTGCCAGAAAATTGGACGATGGAACGGTCTATGCTTTTGAAAGAATAAAATATAAATTCACTCACCCAAAGGCCGGTCATGTGGTCATCGTCTATTCCACCAATAGCGCTACGCCTAGAGAAATAGTAGGGTATTATTACGTGGATGCGGAAATCTTCTATCAGGAGATATATGTGAATGGGGAGTTTCTGATGTACGGCATCCAGTTGGGAATCGACTTAGAAGCCGCTCCATAGTTCACAAATTGTAATGCTTATAGATAAAATATGAACTTTAATATCTCTTGTGGGTATTTAATAATTAATTTATAATTATTATGCGAGGTTGATGAACATGAAAAAAATATTCTGGGGCATGCTGTTTGTATTTTTTAATTTTACTTTAACTTTTGGCAGTTCCAAATTGGGACTGATTCCTGATTTTGTCGGCTATCTGCTGATGCTGTCCGGGATTGCTGAACTGCGCGGCGAAAGTGAATGCTTTGTGAAAGCAAAGCCGGCTTTAATCGTCATGACTATCATTTCACTGCTGTTTTATATCGCTGATTTTTTAGGCTTTGGCGATACAAACAGTGTGATATTAGTGATGATAATCAATGGCCTTATCGTGGCTGGCAATCTTTACAGCACTTACATGATTACCTATGGTATTAAGGAAATGGAAACAAACCGCCAAACAGATTTAGCAGCTGAACGGTTAATGTATATGTGGAAGGTACGGGCAATGTTTACAATATTGACTTATCTTGTACTCTTTATTCCAATCCTGTCACTGATCTGTATCATCGTATCTTTAGTATTTGCGGTTTTATATTTAATTGCTTTCAATCGGTCAAGAAAGCTGGTTGAACAATTTCAATTAGAAAGTTAATAATGAACAGGGCTGACAGCTGTCAGTCTTATTTTATGTTTAAGTATATTTTACATAGCTTATAAAAAAGGTATAATAAGAATATGAAGAAACAGACAAGCTTTAGAGCTAAATTACAGCATAATATTTTTAAATCAATTATTTTGCTGATTTTAATCGCAATTGTGGCCTTTGCCGGTTCACTTTTCATTTATTCCTATTCACTCAATCAGCGCAAAGCTGATCTTTTCAGCGAATCCTTAAGCAGTTTGTTCACAAAGACTTATCATGATTATGCCAAGTATCTTTATTCTGCAAATAATACACTTGATTATCAGGCTGTGCTTGACGGTACTAAGAAGGAACAGGATATTGTTTATAATTTCTATCAGATGACTTCTGAATTTGAAATTAAGGCGGATTTGATTTTACTGAATTCAGACCGCCAGCCAGTGCTTTCTACCATGCCTGCCGATGCCTTTAATAAGCATTTTATGAGTTTTCTCGGGATTGTCATTGATAAGGCTTTGCCTGAAGAAATCGTATCAGCGGTATACAGCCGCGGTGAAACCTATTCGCGTTTTCTCATGTGTTATCCAATCATGGAAAATACTGAAATCAGCGGTTATCTCTTTATTCTGATGGATGGCGCTGACTGGAATTACGCGATTACCCGCGAACAGGTGGACGGGGTGATTACAGATCGCTTCGGCAATATCATCGCCTGCTCACAAAAGAGCTTCATTCAAAATTACAATCGCTTTAAGCTTGATTCTTCGCTGACTCATTATACGAATAACGGCCGTGAATATATCGTTAATCATCGTTATCTAAAGGCTTATGATATTACGATTTTTACGTTCAGCGGCTTGGAAAATCAGCTTGAACAGCTTTGGATCGGTATATTGATTATCCTGCTTTTGGGAATTACATTGTTTCTGATTGCGAAACGGTTTGCCAATCAGATTGCTAAGTCAAATACGGTGGCAATCAATCAGCTGATCAGTGAGATTGATAAGATTAAAAGTGATGTCCATCATCATGTAAAGCTGGAAGGCGAGGATGAGTTTATTCTGATAGCTGAGAATATTAATTCCATGGTGGATGAGATTAATGCTTTGCATGTGAAAAACAGTGAATTAGCGGATATCCGCCGTCAGTCAGAAATTAAACAGCTTGAGGCTCAGTTCAATCCGCATTTCCTCTATAATACATTGGATACGATCCGTTATTCGATTCTGATGGATCAGCGCATCGCATCAGATTTAATCATTCAGATGACAGCGCTTTTGCGTTATAGTATAAATAATGATTTAGATCAGGTTTATTTCAGTGAAGATTTAAAATACACATATATGTTTTTGAAGATTCAGAAATATCGTTTCAATGATCGTTTTGAGTATGAAATCAATGTAGATGATTCATGCGGCGAGGTGGTTGTACCTAAGCTTTTGCTTCAGCCAATACTTGAAAACAGTATTAAATATGGTTTTGCGCATGCGAAAAAGCTGCTGATTACGATTCATGGCAGTGTTGATGAGGACGGCATGCTGCTGATTGTTGAGGATAACGGCGCCGGTATGAGTCCAGCGGAAGTACAGGCTTTAAATCAGCGTCTGCGTTCAGATAAGAATGAAACCACTCATTATGGCTTATTTAATATTGCCCGCCGTCTCTATCTGTCTTATGGTGAAAAGAGCACCTTAATTGTAGAAAGTGAGGTCGGCAAGTATACCCGAGTGAGTCTTAGAATACAAATCAGGGGAGATGATCACAATGTATAAGGTATTAATATGTGAAGATGAATATTTGATCCGCAAGGGGATTATTTTCAGTACCGATTGGGAAAAGAATGGCTGTGTTGTTGCCGGTGAAGCGGATAATGGTGAAGACGGCATTGAGAAAATCAAGGAATTGAAGCCGGACATTGTTATTACTGACATCAATATGCCGATTATCAGCGGCTTGGCAATGATTGAAGCAACTTATGAGGAATTTGATTACAGCGTGATCATTCTGACCGGGTATAATGATTTCAATTATGCGCAGAAGGCAATTCGTTACGGTGTCAGCGAGTATCTGCTCAAGCCTGTTGAACAGGATGAGATGGATAAAGCGATTCAGCATGCGATTGAACAGCTGAAGATGCGTAAGCATTATCAGCATCAGGTTGAAAGCAAGGAAGCCATTCGTTCAATTCAGGTGCTTGATGTAAAGGTACAGCTGGACAGCAGTGATGATCTGGTTAACCGGATGGTAGAATACATTCAGGAAAACTATATGAATAAGATTACGATGAAAGAACTCAGTGAGGTATTCAGCTATTCTGAGACATTATTGAATAAGCGTTTTAAGGATGGCTGCGGAACAACCTTTAATGATTATCTCAATAAGGTGCGGATTCAGAAGGCGATTGATGCGATGCAGGATGAAAGCCGTTATGTCTATGATATTGCGACTGACTGCGGCTTTAAAGATTATAAATATTTCACAATTGTATTTAAGAAATATATCGGCTGTTCACCCAAGGAATTTATGAAGGCACTTAAGTAAAAAATGGGGTATTAGTTGTGAATAATACCCTTTTTTGTCTTTTTTTAGGATATGAAAGCGTTATCACAATTAATATAATAAGAATATAAGGAGGTAGGCAAATATGAAAAAATTGACTATATTGCTTACAAGTATGTTAATGGCACTTACGTTAGGTGCATGTTCTTCAAATGGTGGTACAGATACACCAAAGGATGATGGAAATAAGGATACACCGAGTGAAACGGGCGGTAAATTAGTTGTTTACTCACCAAACTCAGAAGGTCTGATTAATGCAACGATTCCATTATTTGAAGAGAAATACAATATCAAAGTTGAATTGATTCAGGCAGGTACAGGTGAATTGATTAAACGTCTGCAATCAGAAAAAGATGATCCATATGCGGATATTCTGTTCGGCGGCGCGCATTCACAATATATCCAAAACGCTGATTTGTTTGAAAACTATACGTCTAAAAATGAAGGCTTAATCATTCCTGACTATGCCAATGAAACCGGTTATACAACAAGCTATGTGCTTGATGGTTCATGCTTATTAGTAAATACTGAATTAATCGGTGACATCAAGATTGAAGGCTATGCTGATTTATTAAATCCTGAATTAAAAGGTAAGATCGCTACAGCAGATCCAGCCAGCTCTTCTTCAGCATTTGCGCAATTAACCAATATGTTATTAGCAATGGGCGGCTATGAAGATGAAGGCGCTTGGAATTATGTAAAAGAATTATTCACAAACATTGATGGTAAGATTTCATCAGGTTCAAGTGCAGTTTATAAATCAGTCGCAGATGGTGAAATGGTTGTTGCTTTAACTTATGAAGATCCAGCTGCTACATTAGTTCGTGACGGTGCGCCTGTTAAAATTGTTTATCCGGTAGAAGGTTCAGTTTATCTGCCAGCTACAACAGGTATCATCAAGAATGCTAAGAATATGGAAAATGCTCAATTATTCGTTGACTTCATCACTAGCAAAGAAGTTCAGGATATTTATGGTACAACATTGACAAATCGTCCGGTATTGAAAGAAGTTGAAGTTGCTGATTTCATGACACCGATGGATGAAATCGTGCGTATTGAAGAAGACCGTGAATATGTAAATTCTCATAAGGATGAAATTGTTGAAAAATATAAAGATATTTATACTTCAGTAGCTAAGTAAAGAAGAGGGTTTAGTATGAGTGAAATTAGAATAAAGGATGCCGTCAAAAAGTACGGTGATAATACCATTATTAAAGATTTATCTTTAGATATAAAGGATGGTGAACTATTTACTTTACTGGGTCCATCAGGGTGTGGTAAAACAACGTTATTAAGAATGATTGCTGGATTCAACTCAATTGAGGGCGGTAGCTTTTATTTTAATGATAAGCTGATCAATGATATGGATCCAAGCAAGCGTAATATTGGTATGGTTTTCCAAAATTACGCGATCTTCCCGCATTTAACCGTTCGTCAGAATGTTGAGTTTGGTTTGAAGAACCGTAAAGCTGACAAGGATACTTTAAAGACAGAAACCGATAAGTTCTTAAATGCCATGCAGATCATGGAATATCAGGATCGTATGCCGGAACGTCTGTCTGGCGGTCAGCAGCAGCGTGTCGCTTTGGCCCGTGCATTGGTTATTAAACCTGATGTATTGCTGATGGATGAACCATTAAGTAATCTTGACGCTAAGCTGCGTTTGGAAATGCGTGTGGTTATCCGTAATATTCAGCGTGAAGTAGGTATTACAACAGTATATGTAACTCATGATCAGGAGGAAGCCATGGCTATCTCTGATCGCATCGCCGTAATGAAAGATGGTGTTATTCAGCATGTAGGTACGCCTAAGAATATCTATCATCGTCCGGCTAATGTTTTCGTAGCAACCTTTATCGGCCGTACGAATCTGATTAAGGCAGAATTGAAATCAGGTGTGATTCATTTCAGCAATGGCTTTACGATTGAACTGGATCGCTTAAAGGATCTGCCGGATCAAAGTGTTCAAGTATCAATTCGTCCGGAAGAGTTTGTGCTTTCACATGAGGCACAGGGCAGCGGCTTTAAAGCTGTGGTTAATGATTCTGTTTATCTTGGTTTAAATACTCAATATTTTATCAAGCTGGAAACGGGCGACGAAGCACAGATCGTTCGTGAAAGTACGATGGAAGATGATTATGAACCAGGCAGTGAAATGTATTTAGGTGTAAATAAGGAAAAAATCAACGTATTCACAGCGGATGGCGAAAGAAATCTCTTGTTGAGTGAATGATATGAAGAATAACAACAAGTTTAAATTAGACTTATGGGGCGGAATTACCTTAGGTATTTTGATCCTGTATGCAATCTTCCTGCTTTATCCATTGCTGAATATGTTTAAGGATGCGGTTATTGGGGCTGCTGGCTTAACGATGGAGCACTTTGCCAAGTTCTTTTCAAGACCTTATTATACCAATGCTTTAAAAAATAGTTTCGTGGTTTCCTTTGCGGCAACGTTCACTTCGATTGCCGTTGGTACGCCTTTAGCTTATATTTTTACTCAATATAAGATTAAAGGTAAAAAAGTAATGCAGATGCTGATCATTATCGCTTCTATGTCAGCGCCATTTATCGGTGCTTATTCATGGATTTTGCTGATGGGACGCAGCGGCGTTATCACAAATCTTCTGAAACCTTTAGGTATTATATTACCTGATATCTATGGTTTCGGCGGTATTCTGCTCGTATTTACCTTACAGCTGTATCCGTTGGTATTCCTCTATGTTCAAGGCGCGTTATCCAATGTTGATAATTCCTTGATCGAGGCCAGTGAGAATATGGGCTGTACAGGCTTCAGACGCTTCTTCAAGATTATTATTCCATTGATTATGCCCACTCTGCTGGCATCCTCATTGCTTGTATTTATGAGGGCTTTCGCTGATTTCGGTACACCGATGCTGATTGGTGAGGGCTGGCTGACATTCCCGGTATTGCTGTTCAATGAGTTTATTTCTGAGGTAGGCGGTGACTCAGCATTCGCAAGTGCTTTGTCGATTATCGCAATTTTAATTACTACCATTTTCTTCCTCGGTCAGCGCTGGCTTTCTAACCGTAAGTCATTCTCAATGAATTCACTGCATCCGATTGAAGAAAAGGAAGTTCATGGTTTTAAGAGCTTCTGGCTGCATTTCTACTCATATTTTGTAGTTGGTTTTGCGGTTATGCCGCAGGTCTATGTCATTTATACTTCATTTATGAATTATAAGGGCATGGTCAGACAGCCAGGCTATTCACTGGATCAGTATAAGCAGATCTTCTCATCATCGTTAGGCAGATCTGTATGGAATACATTATTTATACCGATCGTCGCTTTGATCATTATCGTATTGCTGGCAGTATTGATTGCATATATCGCAGTACGCCGCCGCAATTGGCTGACCGGTATTGTTGATACGATTTCCATGGTGCCATATATCGTGCCGGGAACAGTTATCGGTATCGCGTTGATTACAGCCTTTAAACGGCCGATTACCGGTGGTATGCTGATCATGGTTATCGCGCTTGTTATCAGGCGTCTGCCTTATACGATTCGATCCTCCGTTGCGATATTGCAGCAGATTCCAATGAGTATTGAGGAAGCTGCATTAAGCTTAGGCAGCAATAAAGCAAAAACTTTCTTCAAGATCACGATGCCGATGATGTCTGCCGGTATTATCTCTGGTGCGATTCTCTCATGGGTAACGATGATTTCTGAATTGTCGACAGCCATTATCCTATATTCTGTAAAGACGCAGACACTGACAGTATCTATCTATACGTCGGTTATCCGCGGTCAATATGGTGTGGCAGCCGCCTTGTCAACCGTATTAACGGTACTGACAGTTATTTCCTTATTGGTATTCAATAAGTTCTCAGGCGGTAAGAGCGTTCAATTATAGAATTGTAAAGCTCAGCAATTTTTATGAATTGTTGAGCTTTTTTTCTTGAATTTGATGCTGAATAGGAGTAAAATATATGTACGGCTCGTTGGTGAAATGGTTAACACACTGCCCTCTCAAGGCAGCATTTACGGGTTCGAACCCCGTACGAGTCACCATATGCTAATTAACGTCTAGAAATAGGCGTTTTTTTTATGCTTAGTGCTATCAATGTCCAATTTATGCCTTAAAATAAAAGAAAGCTATAATGCTTGTTTCTAGTCCTTCAATGAGTACATTTTAGAGTCTGTATTCAAATTATCATTATAACAATGTCAAAATAAAAATAGCTTAATTGGCGTATTTTTGCATTTAATCGTAATTCTTTGATATAATGTCGTTGTTTGTTAGCTGCTGAAATGGTAAAGGAGGAATGCAGATGGATCACGGACTTATAAGTATTATCATACCGGTTTATAATCGTGAAGATAAAATTGGCCGCTGTCTGGATTCAATTCTCGCTCAGACATTTCATGATTTGGAAATTCTTATTGTTGATGATGGCAGCACGGATCAGACCTTAGCGGTATGTGAAACCTATATGGAAAAGGATCAGCGCATTCAATTATTCCAAATTGAACATCAGGGAGTATCGGCTGCCCGGAATAAAGGCATTGAAGAGGCCAACGGACGTTATTTGCTTTTTGTTGATTCCGATGATTGTATTGATGCGGAAATGACAGCTGCTCTCATGGCACAGGTCAAGGCTACGGTTTTAGTTATGTGCGGTTATGTTTTAGAAACCGAGAATAAAGCTTATGTGCATGTCTATGATGAAAAACAGGCGGTAAGTCTATGTGATAAAACGGAATTAGCGGTATTCAGCCGTAAAAGTCTGTTAAATTCACCTTGCAACAAACTTTATGAACATCAAATCATCATGGACAGACAGCTGCGTTTCAAAGAGGAGCTGCATTGCGGTGAAGATCTGGTGTTTAATATGAATTATTTGCTGGCAGTTGATCAGATACTTGTAATTAATCAGCCTTATTATCATTATTGTTGGGGCGGCAGCAGTCTTTCCAGAACCTTAAGCAGCAATAGTCTTCTTTATGTTGAGCAGATGCGTCAGGAGGTTTATGCACTGCTTCCTTTCTATCACTTAAAGGAAAGGGATATTGCTGAAATCTATCGCAGTATTTTAGCTATGAATTTGAATATACTGGATGCCAAAGGCTTTTATTATCGGTTAATGAAAAAGGATTGGATGAAGGATAAGCTGAATGAAGATCTAACGGCATTAAAACCGCTTTTAGCATATACTTCAGTTTTTGTCCGCTTACAGGGCTGGCTGCTTGAACATCAGCTGTATACCATCGAATGGCTGCTGCGCCGTATGTATCGGCTGGTTCGAAATTATCAATGATCTGATTTATTTGAATAACACTATCGGGGGGCAAAAGGCCTCCCTTTTTTGGTTGGAATTACCAGTAACTTGTCTGCTTGATGATTTGATAATGAATCACTCAGTTGATAGAATGAGTATGCCTAAATTTAAGACAGCTTTTTTTCAACAGGCTGTTGAAAGAGAATATCGGCTTATATGCATCAGCTTTGATAAAATGAAACTATGAAGGAGGTTTAACCTTATGCCTATTTATCAACCATCAATATTAGTATCTAATATACTTGATCCGCTGACTCATAATGAGCAGGATCTGTGTCAGCTTTATCAGCGTTTAGGGGAACTGAAACGGTATGCGAGTATTGAAACACGTATCATGAAGGAAGCATCAGTGCGAGCTGTCTGTGATGAAGTGTTTAAAACTGAACAGCTGACGTTTTGGATTACCGGAGAGCTGTCGCGGGCTGGTCTGAATTTGTCTTCAGTCAATGAGTCAAACCGGCTTTCAGCAGTGGAAAAAGTAAAGGAAATGATGCAGCTTGCGGCACTTGGCCGATGCACATGGCTGGGGATTGCCAGCGGCGGCATTGAGACGACGCTTAATGAAGGCATTGACGCTTTTGTGAAATCAGTGAGTGAACTGCTTGATGAAATCAATATGAAGGCCTATCCATTCAAACTGATTATTGAGCCCTTAGATCAGTTTGCCCATAAATGCAATGTTCTTGGCACCACTGAGACAGTCTTAAGCTTTATGCATCGTCTGCCGGCATCAGCCATAGAGGATAAACAGGTTTGTTTATGCTGGGACAGTGCCCACATGGCTTTAAATGAAGATGATTTTGAAGCATCCTTTGCCGCGTTGGCACCCTATATCGTCCGGGTACACTTTGCGAATGCCATCCTCGATAAACAATCACCGCTTTATGGTGATCATCATTTGAATTTTTGTGAAGAGGGCTTTTTAACGCTTAAGAGTGCCCGTGCGATTAAAAAACTGATGGATCGCTATCTCACGGGTGAAATCAGCGTTGCTGTGGAAATCCGTGAAAAGGAACGTGACCACGCGTGGCAGCTTGAGGCTGAAAGCTATGCTTTCTTGATGCAGGTGCTGCAATGAAGCGGGTTATGATTCTTGGTGCCGGCAAGTGCGGGCGCGGGTTTATTCCGCGTTTTCTGCATGATGTTAACCTATGCTTTTGTGATAAGGATGAAGCCTTGATTCAATCCCTCAACAAACAAAACAGTTATCAGATTCATTTTTTCAATGATCGGCCGACACTGACAATTAACTATGAGGAATGCTGTGTTTTTGGCAGTGAAAAGGCGCATGAAGCACTCATTGCTGCTGATATTTTATGTATTTCTATCGACTGTTCCAACTATGCCGACATCGCTGTACAGCTTAATGAGTGGATCAAAGAACGTGAATTTCCATTAATCATTCTGTTCTTTGAAAATGCCGTTAATGCGGGCGAAAAGCTGCTGGTTCATTTGGATCAGGCAGCGGCAAATAATTGTGTGCTTTTGAATGCCGGCGTATTTACCACAACAGAAAATGCGGAGGGCCTGGATATGATTTCGCAGGATCTGGATTATCTGCCGATTCAAAACAGCGGCTTGATCTTGCCTTTAAAGGGGATAACGCGGATTGATGATTTTACTTCATTAATGAAACGCAAGCTGTACACATATAATTGTCTGTCAGCGGTTATTTGTTATCTAGGCTATCTGAAACATTATGAGTGGCTCGCTGAGGCGGCTGATGACGCGCAAATTCATGAAAAGCTGATGATGCTGCTGCCGGAAATGAATCAGCGGCTGGCCGATTATTTTCAGCTGTCTTTAGCGGAACAGCAGCAATTTGCGAAGAACGCGCTGATTAAATTTTCTGATCCTTATTTAAAAGATCCCATTTCACGCAACGCGCGCAATGTCAGCCGCAAGCTGGGAAGTGATGAGCGTTTATACAAACCGCTGCAATTATTGCATGATGGCGGACGGGATGTGCTGCTTGAAACGATCGCCGCTGCCTGTGTCTATGATTTCTATGAGGAAACGCATCAGGGCATCGCATTATTAAATCAGTTTAGCTATACCGATGAGGAATGTGTAAAAATTAAAGCTTATTATGAATCATTCATTTTGCAGCAGCCTCCTGCAAATGCATAAATTTTCAAAATCAGAGATCAAGGATACAATGAAATCAGAAAGGAGGGGTCGATGATGGAAGGATGTGTCATATCAATATTAAGAGGTTATACGTATGAACAGGTAAAGGCAGTCTGTGATACCTTATGTCAGAGTTCAAAAGTAAAGAATGTAGAAATAACCTTAAATACTGAAAACGCGTTGGAAATCATAAGCAGAATTACCAAGGAATATGGGCATTGCCTGCATATCGGTGCCGGTACAGTCGTTACCCATGATGAAGTAAAAGCAGCTATTGCCGCGGGTGCAGAATTTGTTCTATCCCCGGTTGGCTATACGAAAGCAATGATCGATACATGCCACGCTCATGATGTAATCGCTATTCCCGCCGCCTTTACACCTCATGAAATTTATACCCAGCTTCAGCTTGGTGCCGATCTTGTCAAGGTTTTCCCCGCCAATGAGCTGAGTTGGACTTATGCGAAAAAGGTGATGGAACCATTAGGTGATCTGCCATTATTAGCGGTTGGCGGTGTTAATGCGGAAAATGTACAGGAAGTATTAAACAGTGGCTATCATTACGTTGGCTCGGCAGGCGGTATTTTTAAGAAACAGGATATTATAAACTGTGATCATGAAAAACTGCTTGCATCATTGCGCAGGTTTGAAGCGGCGCTTGATGGAGAAACCCATGCTGTCAGCTAAACAAAAGGAATTGCTGAATATTTTACTGCGTCAGCAGCAAAAAAGCACGGTGGAACAATATGCCCGTCAGCTGAATGTTTCAAAGCGAACGGTTTATTCCTATCTTGATTTACTTGAACCTGAACTCAATCAGCGCGGTTATACATTGCTGCGCAGCCCTGGTCAGGGGGTTGAGGTATTCAAGGGGAAAGCCATCAATGAAGAAATGGATGAAGAAACGGATCTGTTCTCCATTGAAAGCCGGCGGATGGAATTAGTTTACCGCATTCTGCTGAAGCAAAACAAGGTATCACTGGATGCCTTTGGTGATGAATTCTTCATATCTGAAAGCTCGATCCGCAAAGATATCCTTGCCATGAATCAGCTGCTGGAAAATCCAAGCGGGCTTCGGTTTAATATCAGCCACAAGGAAATCACGCTCAGCGGTGAGGTCAATGAACGCAGTGTCTGTGAAGCCTTGATTCAATTAAATGAAGGCTTTCTGATCGGCAATGACTTTCATGAAAAGCTGGCTCATCTCAGCGCGCTTTATGATATGCAAATCATTCAGGCGGTAATTGCCTTAGTGACGGATTATATTCAGGATGTGAAAATCAATCTCGCTGAACATTATATGACCAATATCTCCTCAGTGTTAATCGTATTAGCCAGCTTTGCATCCGCCGGCCGGCATATTCAGGATGAAGACAATCTGCTTGACTATGACCGCATTCGCTTTTTACCGAATCAAATTCTCGCTAAGCAGTTTCTCTCAACGCTGACCGAGCAGCTGAATGTTGAATTCAGTGAAGGCGATGCTCAATTTCTTGTGGAATATCTGGTTGCAGACCGCATTCAGATTCATAATTTTGAGAAAATCATGGAAGCTGATCGGGTAATTTTTGAAAAGATCCTGCAAAAAATGGAAATGCTGATCTATGTTCAATTCTCAGATAATGAGGAATATCGGAATAATCTGCTGCTGCATCTCAACGCGATGACCTTTCGTCTGCGTAAAGGGTTAAAGCTGAAAAATGAATTGCTGAAACAAATTAAAAGAGAATTTGAGATGCTGTTTAATCTTACTTGGGTCGTACTGGAAAGTGAAGCCGATGCCTTGCATATTCACATCAGTGAGGATGAGGTTGGTTTTCTGGTGATTCATTTCCAAAATTTTATCGATCTTCAGCAGCGTACTAAACGCATCTTGCTGATCTGTCCGCAGGGCATCGCAACCTCAGAACTGATTTTAAACCGTTTGCGCATGGTACTGCCGGCCTTTAACGCGATTGAAACAGCTTCTACCTCTAAAGCGCTGCGCTGCAATTTAGACAGCATTGATTTTATCGTATCAACTGTTGATGTAGAAGATATTCATAAACCGGTCGTCCGCGTATCACCGGTCATCACGGATGAGGATCTGCGCAATATCATGTCTTTCTATCAGCAGCAGATTCTTCAGCCGCCGAAAAATGAGCGCAGTGAATTAAAATTATCCACCTTAAAGCGCTATCTGCATCCTGATTTTATTATTGAAGGTGAAGCTGAAAGCAAGGAAGAAATTATCATGAACATGGCGGAATTGCTGAAGCAGGCCGGTTATGTAAAGGAAGGGTATGCCCAATCCATGCTGAGCCGGGAAACCGTAGGTTCTACGGATAATATTTATCAGATTGCGCTGCCGCATGGTGATATTAAGCTGGTTAATAAAACAATTATCAGTTTCTATTTGCTTAAAACAGCAAAAAAATGGAAAAATCACACCGTCAAGCTCGTTATTTTCTTCAATATCGCAGAAAATGATCTGACAATCAGTAAAAAAATCTTAGATGACTTATACTGCCTTATTAAAAGCCGTGAGCTGGCAGAGGCATTCAGACAGAATATTGATCAACGTACGATTCAGGTACTGTTAGGAATAGGGGAATATTATGATTAGAAAAGAACTTGTATTTGTAGATGAAGAAGTTGACAGCCAGAGTGAAGCGATTGAAAAGCTTGTCCATCAGGCGGTTCAGCTTCAGGTTATAGAGGATGAAGAGAGCTTTTTAAAAGCCATCTATCATCGTGAAGAAGAGTTTTCTACCGCTGTCGGTTTTGGCGTAGCTATTCCGCATGGTATGAGCGACACAGTACGCGAAGCTTTTGTCGGCTTTATGAAACCCAAACATACGATATTATGGGGAAATGAACAAAAGGAAGTTGATCTGCTGTTTATGATCGGCGTACCGGAGAGCAGAAAAAATGTGATTCATTTGAAGCTGATTTCTCAAATCAGTAAAAATCTGATGAAGCAGGAATTCAGAGAAAAGCTGTTGGCTTGTAAAAATAATGATGAAGCATTTCAATATTTAGAAAAAATAAACGAAGATATCGCAAAGGAGCTGAATTAAATGTTTGTAGTTGGTATTACGGCTTGTCCGACAGGCATTGCTCATACTTATATGGCACAGGAGTCATTAGAGGCTGAGTGCAGAAGACGCGGGTATGAGTATCACATTGAAACACAGGGAAGTATCGGTATTGAAAATGAACTAAGTGAAGAGGACATTGACCGTGCGGATATGATTATTTTAGCAGTCAGCATTCAAATTGAGGAGGAAGAACGTTTCGAGGGGAAGAACGTTTATTATGGCAATGTTGATGAAGCTATTTCATATCCTGAACGGATTTTAGATAAAGCATTAGAGCATTATGGACTAAAATAAAAGGAGAACATTATGGAAGGGTTAAAGAAAGAATTAAAAAATATTCAAAAAGCGTTGTTGACAGGAACATCATACATGATGCCATTAGTAGTTGCCGGCGGTATCCTGTTCTCATTCTCATTGCTGGGCGGTGATGCGACCTCTACCGGTATTGTCGTTGCCAATTCATTTATGGCTAACTTAAAAATTATTGGCGCGGCTGGTTTATTTATGATGATTCCAGTATTAGCCGCTTATATCGCTTATTCAATTGCCGGCCGTCCAGGGTTGGTGCCAGGCTTTATTTTAGGGTATATCGCCAATAATACGATTGGTGATACAGGGGCTAAGACAGGTTTTCTGGGTGCTTTGATTTTAGGTATATTAGCGGGTTATTTTGTTCGCTGGATGAAGAGCTGGAAGGTTCCCAACGCGATTAAATCAATTATGCCGATTTTAATTGTACCGGTTGTTTCAACATTTGTTTTAGGTATCTTCTATATATATTGTATTGCTAACCCAATGGGTGAATTAATCAATATCTTGATGGATTTCCTGACCAATATGAACGGCACCAATCAGCTTTTATTCGCAATCATTATCGGTGCGATCTGTGAGATTGATATGGGTGGTCCAATTACTAAGACAGTGACGATGTTTACTATTGCGTTGATTGCGGAAGGTGTTATGGGGCCAAACGGTATTTATCGTGTATGTCCGGGTATTCCGCCAATGGCAATCTTCTTATCAACAGTATTGTTTAAGAATAAATGGACTCAGGCAGACCGCAATGCGGCTAAGACCGCGGGTATCATGGGCTTCATGGGCATTACCGAGGGAGCAATTCCATTTGTAATTGCTGATTTGAAGCATATCCTGCCGTCAACGATCACCGGCTGTATTGTCGCGGCGGTCATCGCGTCATTGACTGGCGTATCCTCACCGGTTCCGCATGGCAGCTTTATTACCTTGCCGATGGTCGATGGCAAAGTCGGCTTTGTTGTAGCTATCGTGGTGGGAACGATTGTCGCAGCCGTTATGATGGGCTTACTGCGCAAACCAATTGAACAAAAAGAAGAAAAAGCAGTACCAAATAATTAAAACAATAAGTCAGCGTAAGCTGGCTTTTGTTTCGGATAATAAAAGAACACTGCGTGCAGTGTTTAATTTTATAAATGATTAAAGATAAACCTTTTCTACATAGACGCGGTTAGCGGCAGCCAATACCATCGCGCGGACAAGAATCGTTTGCTGCGTGCGTTTTGTTTCCAGTGAAGGCAGCGGTTCACCGGTAAAATCAAAGGCTTCTCTTAACGCATTTTCAAACTCAGTACAGAAATAATCATAGGCTGTCTGCAGATCATATGTTTCTTGCTGGATTTGAAAGAACTGGCCAATCTGCTGAACCGTAAAGACTTGTTTTAAAATACCTAAAACAATCATATAACAAAGATGCTGGCGATAATATTTCTTTTTAACGGGTGAAGGCAGAGCATTATTTTTTATATAATTGCTGATCATCGCACCGGTGATAATCTCATTCCCCTGCAGGCTGATCGGTGTGAGCGCGGAAGTCACAACGTTGATGACCTGTTCCAGATAAAGACCGATATCCGGCAGCTCATGGTAGCGCGGGCAATGGAAATTACGGGCTTCTTGTATGGCTTCTTCACGATTCATTGGACTCACCTCTTTTAATGTCTGTTTTGGAAATTGTAGCATGCAACTATGATTCCGTCAACAATCAGGGTTTACAAAATGTCTTTAATGTGATAATCTAATGTTCGACATTCGATAAAGATATGTCGAACATTGAAAGGAGCGTTTTATGAAAAAGAAAATGACCGCGGCAGCGCTGAGCGCGATGCTGCTTATGGCTGGATGTTCTAACATTACTGGGATATCCTCAGACAAGCTGAATGATAAAGCGGTAAATCTGGATAGCTTTGCTGCTCGTCTTGAAGAAAATTACTATGTTCAGGAAGGAACGTATAAAGAAGTGGACACGCTTGAGCTTGCCAGTAAGGGACAGCTGACTTCCTGCTTCGGTAATAATCAGGGATCAAGCTATCAGGTAGCCTTCCTGCCGCCGGCACCGGAACAGAATGCTGCCAAGGGGATCGCGGCGCTTAACTGGGCGGATGAGGAAGCAGGTAAATTTGATGATCCGGCAATTGAAAATGCCCCGGCTAATCCATATTTTGCGCCGGTCGGCTGGTCTTATAAGCTGCGTGAGGATGAGGCTATCGTCTTAATGCTTGAATTACCGCAGGAATGTAAATACTTCTCAATCGGTGCATACTTGATGCTTACCGCGAATGACCCAACAATGGATCTGAGCTATGATAAATATGCTTTAACCGTAAAAGGCAGTGAAGAATCAGGCAATTACAATGTGATTTTCGGCAGTCTCGGTGATCAACTGAATAACCGCAATATCGCTTCAACAGCGCTGCTTGATCAAAAAACAGATGCTTTTGGTTCCAAAGCTGTAATCGTTATGGGCGGTGACAAGAATACGAATGAAGAAATGAAATCATTGCTGATTGAAAGCGGAATTCCTTCTGAGATCATCAATGTACTGGAAATTCCATCACAAACGTTAAATCTCGGACTTGAAAAGGGAGCTGATACATTTGGTATCTTAGGTCGTGTATCACAGCCTGCCGATAGTGAAGCCAATAAGCAATATATGGCTAACTTAGCACAGACATCAACGCTTTATCGTATTACCCCTAAGGTAAAGGATGCTGTTGAGGAAATCCCGGCATTAAAGGTTGTATCAAGAGGAACCGGTGAACATGAAGCAGCTCAGCTGGGTTATGCTTCAAAAGATCTTGATCAGATCCGTCAGTCTATTCTTGATAAGTATACGGCTCAAGGGTACACATATACGGAGCTGATGCCGCATATTTCAGTACCTGACGGCATTACTTCAATTTTTAATACTTTAAATGGCAAGGGTGATAATCGTGATACTTCTTATTTAAGCACCGATTATTTTACCTTCAACAGCGATGAGGATTTTGTTGTGATTTATGGTGTAAATCATACTAAGACAAATAAAGCAATTTATTCCAATGCGGTATTGTATGGTGTTGAGAAACTGAATGGGGTTACCAGTGTTTATGATGATCAATTTATTGGTTCAGCGGATGCTTATTTGAATAATGGCAGCCATGACGCGGATAATTATTATGTTTATAAGCTGGATCGCTACGGCAATGAGCCATACAGTGCCATTGTGCCAAAGAGTACAGGCAATGAGGATGGCAAATATTATGGCTTGGATGACGGTGCTGATATGCTGATTGCCTTCCGTGCTTATATTGAAGAAGCTACGGGTGTAGGCCCTGACTATAATGAAATTGTCTATGACCGGGCGATTGTTTTCCATAAGCCGCAATAAAGAAATTTACCAGGTTTTAATGCCTGGTTTTTTCTTGCGTTGCAATTTATATCTGTTATACGTTACAATATTCATAGGTGGAAAGGGGAAATGCGGATGCGCTGTCCCAATTGTCATCAGCAATTAAAAGTAAATCGAATCATCAAGCAGGCTGACTGCGAGGCATGTCATAAGCAATATCAGTATCATTATCGAAAGATAAATTTGATTGCTTTGCTGCTGCTGATTCTTTTGATTAGTTCAGTTTTGATAAAATGCTTGAGCTATTTTCGTACTGTCTGGCCCGCTTACTACCCTTTGATTTTAATCCTGTTTAATCTGACAATCTATTTTATCACGCCTAGAGAATGGATTGACAAGTTTATATATCAGTTGATAGAAAAGGAATAGAGATATGGAATATAATGGTTGCGATCGATTTAAAATTGACTGTGCGAAATGCTGCGGGCTTTGCTGTACAGCCCTGTATTTTGCGAAAAGCGAGGGTTTCCCGCAGAATAAAGCGGCAGGGGTGCCATGTCAGCACTTATGTGCTGATTTTAAATGTGAGATTCATGATGAATTGAGTTCACGAAAAATGAAAGGCTGTATGGCTTATGACTGTTTTGGTGCCGGACAATGGGTGACTCAGCATGTGTTTAAAGGTGCTGATTGGCGGCAAGCTGATAAAGCATTAATGTTTGATGTCTTTATCAAGGCTGTGCAGCTGCATCAAATGCTCTGGTATCTGAGTGCGGCGAATGATCTTTTAAAGGATTTGAAGCTGATGAAAGAAATTGATGGATATATCAATGAGATTGTGGAAGTATTAAATGAATCAGCGGTTCAATTGGCGGCGTGTGATGTTGAGAGACTGCGGCATCGAGTGAATCAGCGGTTAAAGCAAGCGTGTGGTTCGATCAGCTGTCAAGCCTGCGGCAAGCATATTATAGGCCATGACGCGCCGGGAAGAAATTTCAAAAAGGCTGATCTGAGCGGTCATGATTACAGCATGTGTCTGCTGATGGCGGCGGATTTAAGAGGCTGCAGGTTAACAATGACGAATTTTTTAGGCGCTGATCTGCGTGATACTGACATCAGAGGTACAGATCTTAGTCATAGCTGTTTTCTGACTCAGGGGCAAATCAATGCGGCAAGAGGGAATGCGCAGACAAAACTGCCGGCTAATTTAAGTATGCCTGCAGCATGGCTGAATGAGACTGTTTAATTTTAAAATAAAAATCCTGCATTTTCAGCTGAACTGATTTGCAGGATTTCTTTTATTTTTGTAATTGAGCAATGGATGCGTCAATGCGGCGCAGAGTTTCTTCCTTGCCGATAATTTCCGCAATTTCAATCGCACCGCCCGGTGTCATTTGTTTGCCTGATACAGCAATACGTACTGGGAACAGCAGCTGACCATTCTTGATTCCTAGGGTCTGTACTAAATTCATCAATGTATCATGAATTGAGGTTTCACACCATTCAGTTAAGCCTGCCAGCTCTTTTCTGGCGGCAATCAATGAATTCAGTGAAATTTCCTCATTCGTCTTCATTTTCTTGTTGATATACAACTCATTGCTGTAAACAGGATAATTGTCGAAGAAATCAATCATTTCCGGTATTTCATTTAATACTGAAACACGGGTTTGAAGAATCTTCGCAATTTCTTTCTTATCATAGCTTTCAGTTTTAACCGCTTGATTAATATATGGCAGAACTAGTTCATAGAATTCTTCCAGTTCCATCTTACGCAGATACATGCCATTCATCCAAGTCAGCTTCTCAATATCAAAGATAGCTCCTGAGGTATTGATGCGTTTTACGTTGAAGGCTTTCTTTAATTCCTCTAGGCTGTAAATCTCTTGTTCACTTTCTGGTGCCCAGCCTAACAGCGCGATGTAATTGATAATCGCTTCCGGCAGATAACCTTTCGCAACAAGATCCTGGAATGAAGCATCGCCATTGCGTTTTGACAGCTTGTGCTGTTCATCTTTCATCACTGGCGGACAGTGAATGTAGGTTGGAATCTTCCAATCGAAAGCCTGATAAATCAGGTTATATTTCGGTGTGCTTGAAAGATATTCATTACCGCGGACTACATGCGTTATATCCATCATATGATCATCAATGATGTTGGCAAAGTTATAGGTAGGGAAACCATCTGATTTCAGCAAAATACTTTCATCAAGGGTTGCGTTATCAACCGTAATGGTACCATAAACCTCATCTTCAAATGAAGTTGTGCCCACTGGATCAATGTTTTGGCGAATTACATAAGCTTCACCAGCCGCGATACGCGCATCAATTTCTTCCTTGCTTAAATGTTTACATGGATCATCATATTTAAAAGATAAACCGGCAGCCATCACTTCCTGACGCTGAGCCTCAATATCTTCCTCTTTACAGAAGCAGACATGTGCGCCGCCCAATTCAACCAGCTTCATCGCATATTCCTTATAAATACCTGAGCGCATCCGTTCAGATTGTACATAAGGTCCATACTCTCCGCCGATATCCGGTCCTTCATCATGACTTAATCCGCATTGCTTTAATGTTTCATAAATAATATCTGTGGCACCTTCAACCAAACGGCCTTGGTCCGTATCTTCAATTCTTAAAATAAAAACGCCGTCATCTTCTTTTTTTGCGACTAAATATTCATAAAGAGCAGTTCGCAAATTACCGATATGCATATAACCGGTAGGACTTGGCGCAAAACGAGTTCTTACTTTTGTCATCCTAACCCCTCTTTCACGGTTCTTATTATACTTTGCTTTTGATTATGTTTCAAACCTTTTTATGATAAAACCATGATTCTTTTCATATTTATATGACGCATTTGTAAGCTTAGCTGATTTTCTTAGGTTAAATGCTATAATATCAAGTAATCAGAGGTGATAAAAATGCGGTTATTGATTAAACAAAGGGTATTTACATGGTCAGATACCTATGATGTTTATGATGAATATGAAAATCCTAAATATTATGTAAAAGCGGAAATTTTCGCATGGGGGCATCAGCTTCATGTCTATGATCAAGAAGGAAATGAATTGGGTGTGATTCACCAAAAGGTGCTTTCCTTTTTACCGGAATTTGAGATAGAGATAAATGGCGAAGTGATCGGAACCATTTATAAGAACTTTACCTTTTTTTCAAATAATTATGAAGTTGAATATATGGGATGGAAGGTGGAAGGTGATTATTTGGGTTGGAATTATGATATTTATGATGGTGAAGAGGCAATACTGCATATTAATAAGAAGGTGCTGGCATGGGGCGATACCTATGTGCTTGATATTATGCGTGAAGAAGATGAAGTTAATGGCTTACTGCTGGTACTTGCCATCGATGCCGCTAACTGTGGCAAATAAAAGCTCTGAATGTTGAATTTCGGAGCTTTATTAATTTTCATTGCCTTGATGCTCTATTAGTTTCCATAAGCTGGAAATGCAAAAGGAAACAATTAGTGATATGATATGAAATAGTAAACCCCTGAATTATTGAAGGAGGTTTTCATATGTCTGAGTATTTATATTTGCAGGTGTTTAAAATTCTTCTGCAAAGTGAAACTGTCTTAACAGGGGCTCAACTAGCAAAGCAATGTAATGTTTCTGTTAAAACCATCAGTAACACAATGCCGAAAGTACGGGAAGCTGCTGCTAAGAATCAGCTGCATCTCAGAGTCAAAAAGGGAATTGGCTATCTCATTGAGGATGAGGTTAGTTTAAAGGCAGCTGTTGCTGCTCAAATTAAAAATGATCAGCCAATTCTTTTTGAACAAGAACGCATTTATTATATTCTGCATTGTCTGCTTAATGAAGAAAATTGTCGTGTCAAATACCTTGAGTTCAAATTACATCTTTCACGGCCTACAATATATAAAACATTAGAAGCTGTTGAGACTTGGCTGCAGCCGCTCAATATCTGTTTGGAACGCACTCGCAGCAGTGGCCTAAAAATCATTTGCGGTGAAAAAAGACATCGTCTTGCGATTGCTCAATGGTATAATGAAACTAACCGATTTATTAAGAATCAGTCAGTGGAGTATGCGGATCCTCTGCATTTGAAAGATTGTCTTGCTACATATCTAAAGGTGTATAATAAGAGTCTTTATAATGAATTTATTCTGGAAATTCAGAAATTATATGGATTTGAATTTCTAAAATATGATCTTGAACAAATTGTTATAATGATGCATATTTCAATTCAGCGTTTGTTAAATAAGCACACAGTCAGTTTTCCTAATGGTTATGTTGCTTTGATAGAAAAAGCAGGATTAACCACCTATGTGCGAGAACTTGCGCAGATTGTTATGAAACTGTTTAAGATTAACTTGCCTGATGCAGAGGCTTTTTATTTATTCAGTATTGTTTTTGCCAGTGAAACTTATAATGACAAGCAGATTCTTGCTGATCAAAAAGCAAAAATTCAGATCAGTTTAGAACTTCATCAGCAAATTAATACATTCATAGCAAAACGAATACCATTAAATCCTGATGAAATGAATGCTTTATTAATAGATATTGAATCTGCATTAAAAAATGAAATCATTTATCAGGTTAGAAAAGCTGTACCAACTGCCAGTGATTTTTGTGCGCGTACAAAAGCAAACTTTCCGCGTTATTTTCTTTATGCGCAAGAAATCTATGAAATGATTCAGACAGTTTATCCGCTTAAATATGTTTTAAAGTTTCATTGCAGTTTAACTATGCTTCTAGCAGGCTATGCGGAAAAGGTTAAAACGAAAGTTACTATTGCTTTTGTCTGCAATTGTGGAAGTGCTGAACAGAAATATATGCTATATATGATTGATAAATATATTCCTGATGGTGTTGTCAGCTGTGTCTTCCAATATAATCCACTTAAGGTCAACGATTATAAACAGTTTGACTGTGATGTGATTGTGTCAACGCTGCCGCTTTGTGAATTATCATCAGATGAATATCTGCTGCTGCCGCCCTCTTTTACTTATGAGAATTTGAACTATATCAGTCAAATTATCCATCGCTATTTTGTGAAAATAAATCAATAAAAGAAAGGACTTCGTAAAAAATTACCGTTACTTTCAGTAATTGGATGATACGCAGTCCTTCTTGTTTTCTTGTTGTCAGCACTCCTATAATGAAAGTGTAAGGTATGCGCATACTTACTGAAAAGGAAGGGAAACAGAATGGAAAAGACAAAGAACAACACCCTCACCAAAATCACAGGAATTTTCCAATATTTTGCCGGTGCTCTTATGGTGCCAATTATTATATTAGTTGTGTGCGGTATTTTAATGGGGTTTGCGAGTCCGTTTGTTAATTACATATTTACTAAGGGAACAATGGCTTACAGCATTGCCTATTTCTTTATGTCAATTGCTCAGATGATTATGTCTAATTTACCTTTATGGTTTTTGGTTGGCTTATCAGTTGGCATTGCTAAGAAAAATAAAGGTTATGCTGCATTGGCCGGTGTGTTTATGTTTATGGCGTTTAATCTAGTAATTAGTAAAAACGCTGAATTGGCTGGTTTTACAGCTCAAACAGTAAATGTTGAGCATTTAGTTAATGATCTAGGCTATCTTGAAGCTGATGCAATTATTTATACAAAGCTATTTAAGAGTGTATTAGGTGTTTATACATATGATATGAGTATTTTTAGTTCTATTATTTGTGGCTTAACGGCAGGTATGGCGATGAATAAATGGGGCGATATCAAGCTTCCAAACCTGTTTGAGTTTTTTCAGGGACCAAAGTTTGTAATATTGCTGATTCCATTATTCGCAGTGGTTTTCGGTACGCTCAGCTATTATTTATGGCCAATGGCGGATCGGGCACTAACAGCTTTATCCGTTTATATCAGTAATTCGGGTTTGTTTGGTACTTTTATATATGGAGTGCTGAATCGAGCGCTTTTACCTTTTGGTATTCATCATCTGATTGCTAATCCACTGCTTTACACAGATCTTGGCGGAACAATGATTGTGGATGGTATTGAATATGCAGGTATTCGTAATATTGAGAATGCGCTAATAGGATCGCCGACAGCTACTTCATGTTTAGTCAGAAATTTGACGAATGGTCGGCTTCCACAAAACTTTGGGGCTTTTCCTGGCGCAGCTCTTGCTATGTATCAAGCTGCTAAACCAGAAAATCGAAAAAAAGTTGCAGCAATATTAGTACCAGCTGTATTCACTGCTGCTTTTGTAGGAATAACTGAACCTATTGAATTTACGATTTTACTGGCTAGCCCAGCGCTGTTCTATCTTGTTCATGTGCCGCTTAGCGGCTTAGGAATGGTATTAGCTGAAGCGTGCGGTGTAGCCCTGCAGGGCTTTGCACTAGTGTTTATGATTCCAAATCTGCTGCAGCCACAGAAGATGCATGCTATGGCGTTAATTTGGATGATTCCATTATTCTTTGCGCTTTATTACTTTATCTTTAAATGGGCAATTGTTAAATTTGATCTTAAAACACCTGGCCGTGAGACGAATAAGGAAATTCGTTTGAACAGCAAACGAGAGTATCAGGAAAGTATTGGTTTGAAGAAGGCAGATACGAAGGAAACCAAGACAGAAGATGTTTCAGCGTTGGCTACAGCAATTATTGAAGCATTTGGCGGTGAAACTAACATTCAGACACTGGAAAATTGCTTTTCACGGCTGAGGGTCACGGTCAAGGATACCGCTTCAGTCAAGGAACCAGAGTATTGGGTTGATCAGCTTGAAGCAATTGGTACAATGCAGAATGGTAATGCTTATCAGATTATTTATGGACCAAAAGTCGCCAATTTGGCGGCAGCTGTGAAAGAAAAACTGAATATGAATAATTCTTAAGATGAAATACGCTAAAAGACTATTGAAAACCGATCGCTTTGTCATGCTTGACATGGCTAAATATTTCAGCTTGATGATTGGCGTAATGGATATTATCTGTTTGTATTTCATAGCGCTGCAGAGGTCTGTGAATTTTCTTGAAATGATAAGTGTTGAACCAATGATGAATATTCTTTTTATGATTGCGATGCTGATGCTGGTGATTGCGGCTTATTTCTATCTGGTTGTTAAGGCGTTAAAGGATGAACAAAATGTTGAAAGCTGTTTTTGGCATCTGATGATACTGACAGTCATTAATTTGCTGTTGTTAAATTATCCAGCGGCAGCAGCCTCACTATGGGCAATATTCAGATATTTTAACTGGCGCAGTATACATTTGGCGGATAGTTGGAAGCGGCGGTTAGCAAAGCGTGATAAGCTGGGGTTATTGGCAGGATTAGTGATGTGTCTGCTGTTGGAAAGTATTTTGTATCTTTCAATTTATAATGTGAATTGTTGATGAAAGGAGTGTTACATATGAAACATATTAAAATTGCCGCTGGTATGGCTGGTTCCTTTGATTATGGTAATGTTTGCGCTAATATGAAAGAAGCATTGGATGCCGGCGCCGACTATTGCCATTCGGATGCTGCGGATATGTATGATTTGCGTAATCTGCAGCTGATGGGTGGTCATCAGATTATTCGGGCAGTACGTTCAGTCACTGATAAACCAATTGAATGTCATTTATATACGAGAGACTGCGATAAAATCTTTATTGATAAAATTGCAGCCGCAGGCTGTTCAATGTTAGTGCTGCCAGCTGAGAATTTTATCGGCGCACCATTAGCGTATATTATTAACTGGTGCCATGAGAAACAGATGAAGATTGGTTTAACAATCGGATGTTATACACCGCTATGTTTTCTTGAAGAATCAATTTATGACATTGATCGTTTACATATTGTGACTCATGGGGCTGGTAAACCGCTGCCTAATGAAACTTATTCGTGGCCGTGGCGGCGCAGTGTTACAGATTTGATTTGCAGGGCAAGAAAGCTGATCGATGAAAAGAATCCTGCCTGTGAATTAGCTGTTGATGGCGGAATGAAGGCTTATAATCTTGAGGAAATAGTTGCCTGTAATCCTGATGTACTCATTTTCTCAAGAGCACTTTATGAGGAACCCGAAGGAATTACGCAAGGTGTTCAAAAAATTAGACAGGCAATTGATAAGGCAGCTGAAAAATATGGTATTGAATAATTTTTACCATTACCAGCCAACGCGAATACATTTTGGCTGCGGTCAGCTAAATGAATTGCCTGAAATTGCTTCTTTTTATGGCAGAAAATTTTTGCTTGTGACTCCTTATGAAAACATGGCTTTAAAGCCAATGTTTGACCGTGTCAAACAGTTAATGACCCAAGCTGGTTATGATTTGGTAAACTTTCAAAAAGTAACCCCTAACCCTGTTATGCCAATGATTGATGAAGCAATCAAACTGGCACACGAGAATAACGTTGAAGCAATCATTGCTCTAGGCGGCGGTTCAGCTATTGATACTGCTAAGATTATCGCTTATTGTGCTAAGGCAGGTATTGCAGATTGGAACGAATTGATGATAAAGCAAAGCCCATTTGTTTTTTCTTCAAAGAATCCTGATGCCTTACCGCTGATTGCTGTTCCCACAACCTCGGGAACGGGTTCGCAGGTTACGCAGTGCGCAGTGGTTTCAGCAGCTAATAATTTAAAACATGGCATTCACAGACGAGAATTTTTCCCTGATGAAGCGATTGTCGATCCAGAATTAATGCAAAGTCTCCCTTATTCATTGACTGCCAGCACTGCATTTGACGCCTTTTGCCATCTCAGCGAATCTGCGATGAAAAATAGTCTTTCGCCAGTTGCAATGCCACTAGCGGAGAATGCTTTGGGTATGATCATTGATACTTTGCCTGCTATGAGGCATCATCCAACAATTGAGGGCAGGATTAATTTAGCGGTAGCTGATACGATGGCTGGAATATGTTTAGCAAATGCCGGCGGTGGTTTACCGCATCATTTTGGCGAGATGATAACCAGTGCGATACCAACCGTAAATCATGGTCAATCACTTGCAATATCATTCCCTGCTTTTGTGAAACTGTATTATACAGATCAGCGATATCATGACTTTCTTTTTAAATTGCTTCACCGTATCGATCATCGCTTTTGTGAAAATGATGATCTTGCAGAAGGCATGCGGATACTGCATGAATTCATGAAATCTATTGATCTTGATCTGCGTATCTCCTCCTTTAAACCAACAGATCAGGAATTAAGGGTACTTGATGGATTTATTGCTCAAGATAAGCAGGCTGAATGTTTGGCTATTCTGAAAAATGAATGCATTTAACAACAAAAAGCATCTGAAAATCTCAGATGCTTTTTGTAAATATGGAATGCTTATTCGAAAATGAAGATTTCCTCAATGGGCGCTTCCACAATTCTTGATATATCCACCGCCAGTTTTAGAGAGGGGTTATACTGCGCCTTTTCAAGCCGCATGATTGTTTCGCGGCGCACGCCTACTAATTCTGCCAGCTGTTCCTGAGTCAGATCCTTCAGCACCCGATATTTTTTTAAGTTACAAATAAATTCAGACATACTTACTCCGATAATTGCTCGTCATGATCCAGACGGTACAGAAAATACTCACATAAAAATAAAGTAAGGGCGATATCTAAAGAAAGCGTGATGGTCAGAATGATGGCAATCATGTCAAGATTATGAATGAAGCGTCCCTGAGAGACGATGATAACCGCAAGGAATATGATCGTGAAACCAATTTTTAATGCCTTTAGCTGGGCGGCTTGAGCGTTTTGCTGAAAACGTTCATCAATCAATGTGTCCGACATTTTACCTTCCAGGAAAAAGCTGAAAAAGCCAAAGAAAACAAAAAAGCAGAAAGGAAATATCGAAGCATCAATCTGATAAGTCCAAATGCCGGCAAAACCTAAAAAGCCAAGGAAACCAAGATAACCTAACTTAGGACTGATTTTTCGCGTTTTATTTTGCGCCGGTAAAGCTTTCTGGCGGTTAAGGCTCGCTTTAAGCAGAATAATGATAACCACACAGATATAAATGAGAAGCAGCAGGATCGAGGCTAAAAGCGGCAGATCGCTGAGCTGAAAAACATAAGCTGAAGCATCCATTGGATAAACGATGCGGCCAGCATTATAAAACAAATCATAACCAACCGACAAAAGCATTAAAACAACAATTAGAATACCAGCTATGGTTAAGCCTTTAATTTTAGATTTATTCACTGACAATGACTCCTTCTGTGAACTATTTATCACTTTATAAGACAAATATATCACTTATCGGCACTCTTGACAAGTAAAAGATACAAATAAATCACTTTTTTCTTATTTCGATATATTTAATCAGATCTTCACGATTGTTTTTTACTTCCTCGCTTAAAACAGCGTCGATTAATTGATCAAGGCATTCACGGATCGCTTTACCCTGTAAACCAAGCTGCTGACAATCATTGCCATCAACCGCCAGTTTTTGACGGTCAATCAAGTCATTTTGATTCAGCTGGCGCAGATGCGTTAATGCGGCTTTGTGATCTTCATGAAAGAAGGCTTGCCGCAGGATCAGCAGATCGTTCATCCATGCTATATTATTATGATGATCATAGAGGCATTTTCTAAATGCGTATGGACTATCTATTGGTGTATGCAATGCATCAAGCAGCATAAGTACATAATCTCTTAATTGACGGCTGACCTTCCATCGCATTAATATAGCTTCAGCTTCATTGATAGGTGACAGCAATGCGGCAAGCTTAAGCGGCAATGAATTTGGCAGAGTGTTTAGCTGTGTATTGATCAAATTTAATTCATCATCGTTTAAGCCATTCATTTCCGGCAGCAGTTCTTCAAGCAGCTGAAGACTGATGAGCATTTTTAATAAGTCGGGATTGCCGTCTGTAAGCATACTGAAAAATTCACTCGTAATCCGCTCAATAGATATATAATGCAGATCTGAACGCTGGGCAATCAATGCCTGATGTGTCTTATCTTCAATAGCAAAATTAAAACGATGGGCAAAACGTACACAGCGAAGAATGCGCAGCGCGTCTTCTTGAAAGCGTGTGATTGGATCACCGACACAGCGAATCAAGCCTGCTTTTAAATCTTCAAAGCCATGATGCTCATCAATTAAACCAGTTTCAGGCGCATAAGCCATGGCATTGATTGTGAAATCACGGCGTTTTAAATCTTCGCTGAGTGAGCGGGTGAAATTTAAAGAGGCAGGCGAACGATGATTTGCATAGACTTCCTGTGCGCGGAAGGTTGTAATCTCAACCGCATGGTGTTGATAATGAACGGTAATAGTGCCATGCTTCAGTCCGGTTGGAATGATTTTAAAGCGATTGTCAAAGCAGCTCATAGCTTGCTTCGGGAGTGCTGAGGTGGTTATATCATAATCATGAGGAACCTGCTTCATTAATGCATCACGAACACAGCCACCGACAAAATAAGCTTCATAGCCGTGTTGTATCAGCTGCTCATAGATTTCTAATAATGCTGGCTCAAGTGTAAATTCAATCATCTGAAACACTCCTTTCAATGTTTCTATTATAACATTTTATGATATACTTATCGAAGAAATGAGGGTGTCTCTATGAAGAAAATCGTTGATTTAGCGCATGACTTTTTGAGTGAAGTATTAAATGAAACAGATACAGCCGTTGATTTTACATGCGGGCAGGGATTTGACACATGCTTTCTAGCCGTTCATTGTCAGCATGTATTTGGCTTTGATATTCAAATGGAAGCAATCAAGCTGACCAAGCAGGCGCTCTCTGAAAGAAATCTAAGCGCAGAATTGATTCTTGCCTCACATGCGAAAGCGGCGGATACGGTTGATCAGTTTAAGGCCGGAATCTTTAATCTTGGCTATCTTCCACATGGTGATAAAGCCATAACGACACAGGCGCTTGAGGTCATCAGCGCCCTTGATCAGATGCTGCCAAGACTTCTGACCGGCGGCCGGATCATCCTTGTATTATATCCAGGCTTTGCGCATGGTCTTGCGGAAAGTGCGGAAATTGAAAGCTATTGTGAAAAATTACCTGCTAAGATTTATGATGTGACCAGAATACAATTAACGAACCGATGTCAGGCACCGTATCTGCTGCTGATCGATAAGCATTAATGTCCGTGAAATGCGGACTTTTTATTTTTCTGTATGAAAGCTAGACTTTTCATCATTCACATAAAATTCCAAAAACTACACTTTCAGCAAGTCATTCATAGCATGAAATTATATCGGTATGTCCGTAATATAGATACACATGTATGCTATATAAAACTAACAAAATTTAACTAATGTGCAAATAGCTTATGAAATCAAGCTTTCTTACAATGATGTTAAATATGAAATGATATTGTAAAATATTTCATTTCATATGAAAATAAAATGAAATTTTTCTTGACAATGTGTGAAAAGAGGGTTTATACTAACATCAATCAAGTATCTTGCATGCTTGGACAAGTTAGGGAGGAAATACTATGAAAAAGCTTAAAATGCTTCTTACCGGATTTCTTACGTTAGCGCTGGTTGCCGGTTGCGGTGGCGGCGGTAATGGAGATAACGGTGGAAATGGAGGAACTGCAGACGGTGCCAAGACAGTAACGGTTGCCAATGATGTAGAACTTTCCTCAATGGATACATGCCTTGCGACTGATGGTACTTCATTTGAAGCAATTGCTGCAACAATTGAAGGTCTCTATACATTAGATGCTGACGGCAACGCGGTTTTAGCTATCGCTTCTGATGAACAGGTAAGTGAAGACGGATTGACTTATACGTTCACTCTGCGCGATGCGAACTGGTCTGACGGAAATCCAGTTACAGCGAATGACTTCGTATTTGCATGGCGTCGTTTAGCTGATCCGGCAACCGCTTCTGAGTATGCTTATATGATCGGTGTTGCGGGTATTAAAAACGCTTCTGCTGTTACTAATGGCGAAATGGCAACGACTGAATTAGGTGTCAGCGCTGTTGATGACAAAACATTAAAGGTTGAACTTGAATATCCGGTTCCTTTCTTTAATCAATTGATGGCTTTCCCATCATTCTATCCGATTCGTGAAGATTTCTATAATCAATTTGGTGATCAATACGCATTGACTCCAGATGCATTATTAGCTAACGGCCCATTCAAGATGACTGCTTGGAATCAGGGCGCTAATTATGAAATGGTTAAAAATGAAACCTATTACGATGCTGCTAATGTTAAAATTGATAATTTAAACTTCCAGGTCATCAAAGACGCACAATCTGCAATGGTAGCCTTTGAACAGGGTACAGTTGATTATGTTAAGCTGACTGGTGAAATGGTTGAACAGTATAAAGATTCTCCTGAATATACGATTACATTAGGTGGTTACTTATGGTATATGTCTCCAAATGAAGATGTTGCCGGTTTAGAAAATCAGAACCTGCGTCTTGCCTTTGCTTATGCTTATGACAAAGAACAGATTGCTGAAAATGTGTTAAAAGATGGTTCGATTGCAGCTAATTTCGCAATTCCTGTAAAATTGGCAGTCGGTCCGGACGGCAAAGATTTCCGTGATACAACGGATACTTATCTGAATGTTGATAAGGCTAAAGCTCTTGAATATTTTGAAGCCGCTAAGAAAGAATTAGGCAAAGATACGTTTGAATATGAATTGTTATTTGAAGATACTGAATCAAGTAAGAAAGTAGCTGAATTTGTTAAGTCTGAAATCGAAACGACGCTGCCGGGTGTTACTTTGAATCTGAAGCAGCAGCCTAAGAAAGCACGTCTGCAGGCTATGCAAAACGGCACTTACGAAATTGGTTTAACTCGCTGGGGTCCTGACTATGCTGACCCAATGACTTATCTTGATATGTGGATTACTGGTGCTTCTTACAACTATGGCCATTGGTCAAATGCTGAATATGACGCGTTGATTGAAAATGCGACTAAGGGTGAGCTTACTTCTGATTTAGACGCTCGCTGGGAAGCATTGAAACAAGCTGAGAAGATCGTTATGGATGAAGCAGTCATCCTGCCGGTTTATCAGACTGGTTCTGCCGTTATGATCAAATCAGGCGTATCCGGATTTGAATTCCACTCAGTAGGCGTTCCTACAATTTATAAGAATCTTACAAGAGAGTAGAAAGCAGTTCTAACAGTACAGTGCTCTCGCACTGTGCTGTTTTATTTTTAATCATACGAAAAGGAGGGGTAAAATGACAAAATATGTACTAAAACGTGTCGCTATATCGGCTGTCACCCTTTTGGTTATTTTGTTTGTCTTGTATTTGATGCTTGAATTCATGCCTGGTACACCATTCAATGATGAAAAGCTGACTGATGCCCAGCGTTTGATCATTGAAACTAAATACGGTTTGAATCGGCCATTCCTGGTGCGTTTTGTAGATTATGTGGTGATGATGCTTCGGGGCGATTTGGGTGTCAGCTATTCGATTCAGAAGAATATGCCGATTTCTCAGATGCTGGATGCTCGTTTATGGGTATCGATCCGTCTTGGTTTGCAGGCAATTATTGTCGGCGTTCCAGTAGGCATCGTGCTTGGTATTGTATCAGCCTTAAAGAAAAATACTTGGATTGACACCTTGACATCTGTCTTTGCGGTATTAGGCGTTTCAATACCTAACTTTCTGTTTGCCATGTTATTTATCTTATTGTTCTCGAAGACCTTGAATTGGCTGCCGTCGATCTTTATGCTGCAGAAACCTTTTGTTTCCAGTATTATGCCGACCATCGCGCTCTCATTGTTCTCAATCGCGCAGATTGCCCGCTTTACCCGCAGTGAAATGGTTGATGTCTTAGGCAGTGAATATATGCTGCTTGCGCAATCAAAGGGGCTGTCTCGTCCGATTCTGATTTTCCGTCATGCGCTGCGCAATACGCTGATTCCGGTAATCACCGTTATGGCACCTCTGATTGTAGGCGTTATGACCGGCTCATTGGTTATTGAAAAAATGTTTTCAATTCCAGGTATCGGTCAGCTGCTGACAATGGGAATTCAGGCTAATGATTATAATGTAGTTATGGCATGCGCATTTATTTACAGCTTGCTGTATGTAGTTGTAATGTTTGCTGTCGATTTATTATATGGTGTAATTGATCCGCGGATTCGCTTAGTAAAAGGAGGTACCAATGAGTAATCAAGATACAGTATTCCTTAAAGATGATTTTCAGCTGGCACACCGCAAGGATCTTTACATCGATAAAGTTTATGAAAATCAATCTTTCTGGAAAGACGTGGCTGCACGTTTAAAGGAAAATAAAGGCGCATTGGTCGGTCTGGTTTGTATAGTGATTATCATTTTACTGGCTGTACTGGCACCGATGCTTTCAGAATATACGATTAACGGTGTTAACGTCGCTCATCAAAGTCTGCCGCCAAAGATACCTGGCCTTGAGCGTTTAGGAATCTTTAACGGTATGTCAAGAGGTGTCGATGTCTATGCCAAAAAAGGTGTTGAAGGTATTTACTATTTATTTGGTACTGATGAGCTTGGCCGTGATTTATGGCTGAGAACTTGGAGCGGTACCCGTGTATCATTGATCATTGCGGCAGCGGCAGTTGCTGTTGATATGATCATCGGTATGACTTATGGTTTAATTTCAGGTTATTTTGGCGGTAAGGTGGATATGGTAATGCAGCGTATCGTTGAAATTATCAATTCAATTCCTACCCTAGTTATCGCAACCTTAATGCTGATTGTTTTAAAACCTGGTATTGTGCCGATTTTATTTGTATTGATTCTGACTGGCTGGATCGGCATGAGCCGTGTCGCGCGTGCGCAGATGCTGAAACTGAAGGAGCAGGAATATGTTCTGGCTTCAAAAACTTTGGGCGCCGGCAATCTCAGAATTATCTTTAAGGATATTCTGCCGAATATCATTGGTCAATTGATTATCATGTCAATGTTCTCGATTCCTAATGCTATCTTTATGGAAACAACATTGTCATTTATCGGTCTGGGTATTCCGGCTCCGAATGTATCGCTGGGTGTTTTAATTTCTGATGGCTTTAAGTCATTTACGGTTGCGCCGTTTATGACCTTGATTCCCGCAGTTGTATTGGCAGTATTGATGCTTAGCTTCAACTTGCTGGCAGATGGTCTGAAAGAGGCGCTCGATCCGACCATGAAGGAAATGTAGGTGAGTGAAGATGGAAAAAGAAAGAGTATTATCAATCCGTGATCTGGCAATATCATTTAAAACCAGCAATGGTATCGTTAATGCGATCCGCGGTGTCCGTCTTGACTTATTCCGTGGCGAAACAATTGCCATCGTAGGTGAATCCGGCTCTGGTAAATCAGTAACGGTAAAAGCAATCATGGGCATTCTCAGCGGTAATGGCTTTGTGAATGACGGCAGTATTATTTTTAATTATACTGATGAAAATGGCGAAAAGGTTTCACAGGATCTTTTAAAGCTGTCGAATAGGGAGATGCAGCATAAAATCTGCGGGAAGCATATTGCCATGGTTTTCCAGGATCCGATGACATCATTAAATCCAACAATGACGATCGGCAAACAAATCATGGAAGGCATGATGTATCATTATAAGGTTTCCAAGGCAGAGGCTTACAAAAAAGCCGTAGAACTGCTTGAAGAAGTAGGGATTACTGATCCTGAGAAGCGGATGAAGAATTATCCGCACCAGCTGTCCGGCGGTATGCGGCAGCGTGTGGTAATTGCCATCGCTTTGGCATGTGATCCTGATATCTTGATTTGTGATGAACCAACAACGGCGCTGGATGTGACGATTCAGGCAAAAATTCTTGAATTGATCAAGGAAATCCAAGCGAAGAAGAATATATCGGTTATTTATATTACTCATGATTTAGGCGTAGTTGCGAAGGTCGCTGACTATGTTGCAGTTATGTATGCAGGAAAAATCATTGAAAAGGGCAGTGTTGATGAGATTTTCTATGATCCTCGTCATCCGTATACGTGGGGTCTGCTGTCTTCAATGCCGGATGTCAATACCAATGAGGAAGTTCTGTATACAATACCGGGAACCCCTCCTAACTTGCTCAACAAGGTAGAAGGCGATGCCTTTGCGGTTCGTAATGAATACGCTCTAAATATCGACTTTAGGCTTGAACCGCCAATGTTCAACGTCGGCGGCAAGCATCGTGTATCTTCATGGCTGCTTCATGAAGATGCACCTAAGGTTGAGATGCCGCTGACTTTGCGTCATCGTATCGATAACATGCTGAAGGAGGATGAATAAGATGGAAGAAAGAACTCCTTTACTTGAAGTTAAAGACTTGAAACAACATTTTAAGGTAAATAAGAAATATTCGGTTAAAGCGGTAGACGGCATTTCATTTGTGATCTATCCGGGCGAAACCTATGGTTTAGTAGGTGAATCCGGTTCGGGTAAGTCAACCACCGGCCGTTCAATTATCCGCCTATACGAACCTACATCCGGTACGATTACCTTTGAAGGCGTTGATATTTCAGGCAAACTGAGCCAGCATCAGGTGAAGCATCTGCGCACGAAGATGCAGATGATTTTCCAAGATCCGATGGCCTGTCTGAATCCGCGCAAGAAGGTTATTGATATTATTGCGGAAGGGCTGGATATCCATCATCTCTGCAAGGATGAAAAAGAACGTGAAGAAAAGGTTTATAAGATTCTTGAACTTGTAGGCTTATCGCATGAGCATGCGATGCGTTATCCGCATCAATTCTCCGGCGGTCAGCGTCAGCGTATCGGTATTGCCCGTGCGTTGATTATGGATCCTGAACTGATTATTGCTGATGAAGCAATTTCCGCGCTGGATGTATCCATTCAGGCACAGGTTGTCAATCTAATGAAAGAAATTCAGAAGCAGACAAATACAGCTTATTTGTTTATTGCCCATGATTTATCAATGGTTAAATATATCTCTGACCGTATCGGTGTACTGCATCTGGGACATTTAGTGGAAACTGGGACGACGGAAGAAATCTTCAACAATCCGATTCACCCATATACCAAGAGTCTGCTGTCGGCAATTCCGCATGCAAATCCGCATGTTGAGAAGAAAAGAATCGCATTGGCTTATGACTATGCGACCAGCGGCATTGATTATAACTTAGGGACTCAGCATTATCTGGGTGGTGAGCATTATGTGCTTGCTACTGATGAAGAGCTTGAAGCATGGAGTAAAAAGGCGGAAATCTGATATGATTTCTGCTTTTCTTGCGCAAAACGTCAAATGGTTGGCAAAATTCGGAAAACACGTGAATAAGAATATGGTATAATAATGAGGAATCACAGAATGAGATCTAAAAGGAGAAAGAAATGAAGAAACTATTATTGAGCTGCTTAGCGGCATTATGCTTAGTGGGATGTTCATCTACACCAAAGGAAGAGGAATTAAAGAAAACCGTATGTACGTTGGAAGATTCTGGTGTTATTGTAAATACTGTTTTTGAACATGACGGTACTAAAGTAATGAAGCAAACCAATACCAATACAATTACGATTTCAGAATCAGGCATGACAAAGGAAATGATTGAAGCCGCAGCGAAGACTGCTAATGAAGCATACGGCGCTATTGAAGGCATGACTTATACCTATGAATTCAAAGATGATGATACATTTGTAGAAACAACAACAATTGATTTCACAGCTGCATCAATTGCTGATTTACAATCAGCGGGTATTGTAGAAGCTGGTGAAGCAGATTATATTGGAATCAAAGAAACACTTGAATTAAACAACCAAAACGGTATTGAATGTAAAGACGCTGAATAACTAAAACTAGCATAATAAATAAATTAAGAAAAGGAAGTCTTAATTCATTGCAATCCTTTGCAATCTGAATTAATGCTTCCTTTTTTGTGTTGCTTTTAAGGCTTGTGACGGCCAACCCGATTTGTTGTAAATTGCTTATGAACGATCGTTTCTTGTATGATAAAAATCACGATAAGATTAACCGTGTCAAAAAGTATACTTTATGAGACACTGTAATTGTAATCTTTTTTACATTATTTGTAAATAATTTATTACGATTTTATTCATTTTATGACCGAATTTTGTTTATTCAGTCATTTATTAAGCCTGTTTTTATCTGTCTTATAAAGTATACCTTTTAAGACAATATATGAAAAACTGGGATGTTTACAATTATGGAAGCAGGAAAATATAGCTTCCGCCGATACAGGAATGATGTTTTTCCCAAGTTTCATCATTCCTGCTTTTTTATAGAAAAATCAATCTTTTTAGATTGCAGAGGGGTGAACAATGGATAAAACAGTGAAATTTAAAACAGTATTCAATGGTTATTCAAAAACTGAGGTAGATCAATATCTCAATGAGCTGGACACCCAATATCAAAATGAACATCTGGCAATCAGCCGTTTAATGCTGAATGCACAAAACCGCAGTGATCAGATTATCCATGAAGCAGAGCAGCGGGCGGCTGAGATTCTTGCTAAGGCAGAGGCTGACAGCAAAATGATACGGGCTGAAGCGGAACAGGTAAAGGCAGACTTAATTCAGGAAATGCGTACTAATTTTATCGATCTTTTGCATACGGCTGAAAAGATGCGTAAAACCATAGAGAATTCACAAGAAATGTATATGCTTTATTCAACCAAAATACTGCGGGAGATTCCTTTAGAAAGCAGTATCAATGCCGCTGTTGAAAAAGTGAAACAGCTATATCCGCAGACAATCAAGAAAGAAGCCGCCATTAAGGAACAAACCCCGATACAGGAAACAATCATTGATGCAGAGGATCTACCAATGCAAACCGTCTGTAATGAAATCCCTGTTTCAAAGCAGTCAGAGACGAATGTTGACGATTTAATTAAAAGCATCAATGCACAGCGCAGGAGTTAATCAGCGTGTTTGCTGCCATTATTGGAAAGGGGAAGCTTGTATTACTTATCTTCTGCCTGCTTTCTTCAGTGCCAATGCATTCTTTCTTAGAAATTGAAGAATGGAAGGATACAGGCAATGAGGTTCTTGAAGATGAGGGGGAGAGTGCTGATCATGAATCAGCCGATGAGGACAGCGATTATCAAGAGTCGGGTCAAGGTGAAGATTTGAATGAATCAACAGCAGGAGATATTCTGCCAGATGATACCGCAAGTGACAGTGACAGTTCATCAGATATTATTGAAAAAGATCCGCTGCCTGCTGAGCCTTCAGATACCAATGCAGAACCATCATTGCCCGATACAAACGGGGTGTGTGAGGTCGAGGACGCTTTAGGCTTTCGGGAATGTCTGATACAGGAAAAAGACATTCGCTTGACACTGCTGAGTGATGTCTTAGTAAATGCCGCTGATCTGCCAAATGCTGACACTGAATTTTTAAGTATCGATCTTAATGGCCATCAGCTGACAATCGTCATTGATGAGAATAGTAACTTTACACCGCTGCACTGTTCATCGTTTCAGCTAATCAGTGAGAGTGAACATGCGGGCATGTTAAGCGTTAAAGCTGCCTCTTCAATGTCTGCACCCTTTCTTGCAGTCAGCTCTTATGCCTTTTTTGCCGGATCAGAAGCCGGTATTCAGATTTATTCTCAAAGTGCGGATGAGCAGGCTTATACAATGATTGATTTGATTGGTGATGCTGAAATGAATGCACAGAATTCACGATTCATGACGAATACGGGCGATGTGCTGACCTTAATAACACGGGAGGGGAATAAGCTGCCGCAGACAGCGTGGATTGAATTTGCCAATATTGACCAGCACGCTGAATTTTTAAATCAGCAAATTCTGTATTATTATCTGCCGGCCAGTCCCTTCCTTTATGCGGAATCAGACAAATATCAGGTGCAGATAGAATGGGGCGATTTGAGTTACAGCTATGATGGTGATCGTATGTCATGGCAGGGCAACGATAATTTAAACAATCATATCCGGGTTAATAATTATTCATTATTTCCGGTTATGATCACCCATGAGCTGCAGCTTGATGATGGAAATATTAAGGGTGATGTTTATAAAACTGCCGGCAGTAAAAGTGATGGCAGTGATGAATATGATTATGATATGTGTGAATTAGCGGCATATGAGGAAGAACTGATCGCGGCCATCAGCAATCTTCCGACTCAGCTTGACCTCTATGTTGTACTTTCAGGAAGTCCGGATCTTGATCAGTATAAGCAACAGAAACAAATCGGTTCTTTAAGCTTAACTGTGACATCGATGGAAAATGAGCCGCAGAATTTAAACGAACCAGCTGAAGCATTTGATCTTACGATTGAAAAAGGAGAGACTTTGATTTTAAGCGGCGAGCATGAAATGAATGGAAATATTTATCGTGTCAGCGGCGGCGGTACGTTATGCTTTGATCAGTTTCAGGCGGTTGATGCGTTGGATGGTGATGTTTTGGCGGAATGTGATGAAGATAGTTCACTGATGGCAGGCAGTCATCAGGACTTGAATGCTTATCGGTTTATTGATTTGCAGGGTGAAGAAACCACGGCTGGCACACCGGCTGTCAAGCTGATTTATCGAAAGGAAGAAGCGGATGTCAAAGCCAATGACACAAATGAAACAGCTGACGAGCAGCCGCAGTAATGCGCAGTATAAAAAGCGCCGCTTTCAGATTGCGGTAAGCTGCTTGCTGCTTCTGCTCATGATGCTGCTGGCGGTATATCGATGGGATGGCTTCCTGCTGCCGCGCCATGAGTCCAAAGCACAGGCATTGATTGATCCATCCATGCTTGATGAGCGCATGCATTATCAAATCTATGAAGTAAATGAAGACTATGTGACAGGCTTTTGTATTTCCCCGGTATATGAACAGGATGAATTGATGATTTATTTAATGAATCAGCCAGAAAGTAAGGTTGATATTCAGTTAGTGATTCTTGATCCAGAGGGTCAAATAAAAGCTAAAAGCGGCTTGCTTTCACCGGGAGAGATGCTGGCTGGAATTAAGGTCAAAGCACTTGAAAAACAGTTTCGCGTCGAGGTTTTGGCTTATGAACAGGGCACCCATTATTCTGCCGGCGTGCTGCGTGTGAAAACATCTTGGATTGATGCATTGGAGGAATAAGATGAAGAAAAAGATATGTCTTATGGGTGGTCTGGCTGGTCTCAGCAACAGTTATATTAAAGATTGCTATGCCATGGTGAAGCTTAGCGGCGGACAAAGCAGCGGCGGTTTTATTGGCTGTAACTATGGTGAGATTTATAACAGCTGGTGTCAAACAGATTCAAAGCGGGGAAAAATCATGGCCGGCTTTGCAGCTAAAAATGAAGGCATCATGGGACATATCTTCTATATTGATGACCGTAAAAAAAAGAAAAAGGAATTTGCGGACAGTGAGCTGGCTTTAGATTCTGAATCAATTCAAAACCTGCCCTGGGACTATGAGCGGACATGGAACCGTGATGAAGTGCCGCGTCGATTCAAGGAAGATGCATTTCACATTGAAAGCGGCGATGCTGATGAATGGATTGAAATTGACAGCATTGAAGGTTTTACAGCCTTTGCGGATGGGGTGAATCGGGGCAACCGCCAATATCAATATGCGGCCTGCCGGCTTACCGCTGATCTTGATTTTCAAGGCAAGAAACTCATACCGATTGGGGAAGATGACGCGCTTCCTTTCAAGGGTATATTTGATGGCAGCAATCACAGCATTACCAATTTTAAAATCAAAGGGAAACGAAAATACGGCGGTTTATTTGGCTGTCTTAAGGATGCGAAGATCGTTAATCTCACTGTTGACGGTATGATACAGGGGGCCGAATACAGCGGCGGCATCGCTGGGATGATGGAAGGCGGCATCATCAGCTGCTGCGGCAGTGCCATCCGCATTGAAGCTAAAAAGTACGCCGGCGGACTGGTTGGGAAGAACCGTGATGGGATTCTGATTAAAAATTATGCGGTGGGATTGATTCATGAACATAAAAGGCCATGGTTTTTGCTGCTGTTTCTTATCCCGCTGCTGCTGTTGCTGCTGAAGCTGGGTATCCCTTATCCATCGGTTCCGGTTGATGGAAATGTACAGGCAATTCATGATGGCCTTAAGCCCCAGAATGGTAATACAGCGGCATTTGAATTTAATCGGCTGATTGTCTTTACCGACGGGATCGGCGAGCTGGCTTTCTACAATCCCGGTAATTCTACCCAAGATATTGTTGTGAAGCTGACAATCAGTGATCAGGAGCTGATTGATAAGCTAGGTGTCAATCATCGAACCTTTCTTGATCAAAAACGCCTTGAAGTATTAGGGGAATATGATCCTGAAACATACCGTCAGGATTTAGCTGTTTCCGGACGGGTACCGGCTGGTTCAAGACTTGAGACATTGACGCTGAATGCTTTACAGGACGGCACCGATTTGCCGCCGGGTACTTATAAGGGAATTATTGAATTAGTGTTTTATGACAGTGAAAGTCAGGAAAAGGCATTGCTGAACAGCCAGCTGCCGGTAGGCATTGAGATTCGATGAGCGGTTGGATTGACTTATTGGCACAGCTGATCTTTATCACGATATTTTGGGAATTTGGTTATGGTGAAACCATTTATTATTACTTTTGGGGTAATGTGGTAATCATCATGCTGGCACTGCTTGAACTTGAAGTCTTTAAGATAATCAATGGCGGTTATCAGATAGCGGAGAAAAGCCGTGATGAAATCTTATTTATACATAGCTTAAGCAGCTTAATCAGTGCGCCGGTGCTTTATTTAGAAATATCATTGATTGCCTATCGTTTTATGAATCTGCTGCCGCTGCTGCTTTTAATCGGTGCGCAGCTGATATGGGCACTGGTCTGGAGCAAAGCGGTGGATCATTATTATCAAAATCGGCATGGCTGTAAAACATTGATTCATGTTGGTGAGTCTGGGTTAGCGCTTTATGAGTTTAGAGCACGTGCAGATCGTTTTAAGATTGTAGATAAACTGTCATCAGAAGCAGTTGACGCGGAAAGGCTGAAAGCTGTAGATGGACTGCTTGTTGAAAAAATCAGTACGGCAGAACGTTATCGATTAAATCAGCTTTGTTTTGAACTAGGCAGGGAATGGTATGAACGCTGTGAAATCAAAGATGTGCTGCTGAGCGGCGATACGGTAGTTGTCAGTGATTTATTAATGAGTCATCAGCAAAAAAGGAAGGTTTTGCTCTCTAAACGTGTGATGGATATTGTTATCTCCATGCTGCTTCTGATTATTACTTCGCCATTGATGGGAATCGCGGCATTGTGCATCCATCTTGAGGACGGCGGGCCGATCTTTTACCGTCAGCGCCGCTATGGGCAGGGAAATCACTGCTTTGAGGTAATTAAACTGCGCAGTATGAGGGTTAATGCAGAGGCCGACGGCATCGCGCGAATAAGTGATGCTGAGGATCAGCGTGTCACCAAGGTGGGCAGAATTTTGCGGAGACTAAGAATCGATGAATTGCCGCAGCTGATGAATGTGTTAAAAGGTGAGATGAGTTTAGTTGGGCCGCGTCCAGAACGTCCGGAATTAGCCGATGAGATTATCAAGCGATTACCAGAATTTTCATATCGTACAAGTGTGAAAGCGGGACTGACAGGCTATGCGCAGGTAATGGGAAGGTACAGCAGTGATATTGAAAGTAAGCTTGCTTTTGATTTGTATTATATCCAGAAATAGACGCTGATGCTGGATCTGTTGATCTTAATGAAAACCGTTATGGTAATTTTTGAGAAGCATCGCAGTGAGTAAATTTTTGCTTTTCTGTTTAAAAGTCTGAATTTCAGGCTTTTTGACGGAAAAGCAAAGGAGGGGGCGAAACGATAAAAATTAAGCATTACAGTATGGAATTAGAAAAAAGCGAGATTGAAAGGAGAATTAAATGAAAAAGTTAATAGAAAAACTTGGCGCGTTTTTTATTGCATTAGCAATGATATTAGCTGTTTTCCCAACACAGGTACAGGCAGCCGCAACGGCTGAAACTTGGTTTGAGGCGGGTAAGTCAGCGGAAAAGGGAAAAGATTACCGATTTGTAGAAGACAGCAGTAGTCATGTGGTATCTGAAATTCAGGTTATGACAGCTACCGGATTAGGCTTCGTGTCATATTTAATGACCGGTGGAGTAACTGTGGATGGTGTAAATTATGGTACTGCTGAAGTTGGAGATGCGACAATCAAATTAATGAACGATATTGATTTAGCTGGCAAGCAGTGGGTTGGTATAGGTGGTATAGCTATATATAGTGGTACTACTCAAGCGACATATACAGCAACTTTTCCCGGTTCAAGTCCTCAAACTTCTGATTATTTTTATGCCCCTTCGACAGGCAGTAATATTGTAGACTTTAAAGGAAATTTTAATGGTAATGATAAAATAATCAGCAACTTAACTATTCAGCGTACATATAGCGGTGATAAAGATGGTACTGATGACTGGGGTATTTCAAACTTAAGTGGCTATAACGCATCTAAGAATGTGGGCGGATATTTCTTAGGTGAGAATTATTTTATGTTGAATAATGATGGTGAATTTAAGAATGTTACATTCAGGGATATTAATGTACAGATTATTGATAAATTCGTAAGCACAAATTTAATACCAATGGAGTCTTACTTAACCGACTACTACAGAGGCAGTGCGACGGGTTTTGGCTTGATAATGGAAAATCATGGCACTGTTTCAAATGTCAGTGCAGATGGAAATGTGACAATTTTATCAAGTATGCCTTTCTATTATGGTCTGACCGCAATCAATCGCGGAACCATTAGTAATGCAGCAATGAATATCAATGTTGATTTGTTATTGGCATCGGATAGCGGTCACCGATACGCTGGACTTCAGAGCACTCCGTCTGTCAAACTTAATGATGGCGTTATGCGCCGATATGCATTAATCAGCGGGATAGCTGGGATTACAGGTGAGCCAATTCCGAATCAAAGCAAATTAGATGGTCTGACTACATCATCAATAAAAAATTCAAGTGTAAGGGGAGCCTATAACTTGTATTATGCCGATGTCGATACATCAAGCTATCCTGTTTATGATGGATTAGAAGCATATAAGAATGCTCAGCAGTTATTTAAATTAGATTTGCTGAATGATACTCACGGATATTCCGGTTCATTAAAAGGCTTATTAACTAACTATGAATTATCTCTAGTCAGCGCTATTTCAGGTTCTGGATATAATTCGATCACTGTTGATTCAACAACTTATAACATCCAAGTAGGTGCGGATGAAAGCTATACAGGAGCTGCCGGTTCACTGCGGGGTAAGGATCTGAGCGGACTCGCCAATCCTTTAGAGACAATGAGTGTGAATTATACAGCAGAGCCAGGCTCAAAGGCTAAATTATTCTCTACTCCAGCAGAACCAGTTGTTGCCAAAACAGAAACCTTTACTTCATCAGTAGGCGGCGTAGTCGCTTCGGCTTGGAAACGTTTCTCAGATGGTGCTGCTACCAACAGCATTGAGATTCCTATCTATTTGACAACTGCCGGTGATATCAGCTATAAGGTTGAGCTCAACTGGGGTGATATGGAGTTTGTTTATGACCGCGGCAGCTATGATGCTGAAAAAGGTGAAACAGTCCCATCACAAGGCAATGAATTAGGCTGGAATGGTAATGATAATACAAACAATCTGATTAATGTTATTAATAAATCAAATGCATCGGTAAATGCAAAGCTGAATTTACAGCTGGATAAGAATTATTCAGGTGCATTCTATAAGGAAGCGGGTGCTGATAAGACCGGAAGTAATGAAAAAGATTACGCTGGCAAAGCATCTTACGCGGCAGGCACTTATCTGGCCTTATCAAGTGCCGGCGGCGGCAGTGACAGCCAGAATTTCTATCTGGTTATGGGCGGCGCACCAAATGGCAATTTAAGCAATGCTCAGATTGGTTCAATCACTGTAACTGTAACTTCACAGACTGCCAGCACTGACAGTACTAAGCTGACAGCATATTTGAATGATGATACTAGTACAACATATGCGGTTGATAGTGATGTTGAGGTTGGCGATGTGAAATTGATAGCTAATAAAACAATAACTGTCGCTGATAATATGACCATGACCTTATTTGGTGAATTGAATGCAAATGGCAATACAATAACTGTCAGCAATGAAAATACATTAGGTAAATTAACGCTGCATCCTGAATTCAGAGTTATAGGCAGTGCAGGTACTGTTTTGGACAGCACGAAGATGCTGATCAGCGGTGCTGAAACATTAAAAGCTAATGGTTTAGTATGGAAAGACAGCACAGGCAATGCAATCGCTGATCTCAGCACAACAGGTTTACAGGGAGATAATGTGAAGCTTGTTTATCTTGGCTCAGTTGCTGACTATCTGAAAGCTGCCGACTTGTCAGAAGTCTATCCAATCAACAGTTCAGAAACTGTGACGGCTGATGTGCTGAATGATGCAAATGTATTACAGCTGAATAACGGTGCTGTATTAACCATTGAAGGTACATTTACCGGCAGTGGAACATTACAGCTTAATGCTGGCAGCAATGGCAGTGTAATCTATAACGGAAATACATACCACGGCGCTGCAGATACTGTAATGATTATAGAATAAGCAATTAATTGAAAAGGCAAGAAAATTTGCCTTTTCATCAAAGCGTCTGAAGTTTTCAGGCGTTTTGATGAAAGCAGGAGGCTATTGTGAAAGAAAAAGACCGAAACCTTATCTATCGATTTTGTGAGCTGGGCGGCACTTATTTGCTGATTGCATTAATCTTTATGATGCCCATCAGCGTTATATTCCGGCAGATCTTAATGCGCGGTGAATATTTTCCAGTTGTACTTGATTTATTCAGCGCTGCCTTGCTTTTTATTACATTGATTAAACTGACCCAGGGGGTTATGCGGTTTAAGCAAAAGCTATTATTGATACTTTTGCTGATTGGGATTAGTTTGATCTTTCTGTCAGCACTGAATTCATTGAATCAAAGCTTTTCTTTTCAAGGTAAACCAAGCCGTTATGAAGGGTTCACAACATGGTGCTGTTACTTTACACTATTGCTTAGCAGTTTAAGTCTTTGTGAGGAAAAGCATCGCCGCTGGGTGTTGTATGCGATGCTGGGAGCTGGTTTAATCAACGGTATCTATACAATCATTCAATATTTTGAAATCATGCCAAGACTGACATATTACAGTGAGCTGTACCGTGAGGTAAAATTGGTGCCCGGTTTATGCGGCAATGCCAATTTTCTGGCAGCTAATATGGTAATGCTGAGCGGTATCGGCGCGGCTGGCTTTATAATGGCTCAAAACTGGCGGCAAGAATTGTTTTTCTTAGGCAGTCTTATGTTTTCCATAACTATTGTTTTAATGACGAAAGCAATGGGCGGCCTTTTGGGATTATGTGTTGTTTTTTTACTGATGATAACAGTCATGCTTAAGGAATGGAAGCGGCGTCCCCATTGGTGCATGGATTCAGGTCAGCTGACGATTTTAGGAACGGCTGCCATACTTCTTGTACTGCTTATTATGCTTGTGACAAATCACCCGTTGATGCAGCGTTTTATACAGCAGCTTCAGGATGGTTTGGGGCCGCTTTTGGGCGAGACAATCAGTGAAAAATCTGGCTCAGGCCGCTATCTGGTGTGGAAGAACGCATTAAATTTTATTCCACAAACATGGCTGTTAGGCAGCGGCCCTGATACATTTGGATTGCTTTATCATTCTGTTTATCCATTAAATAATGCTCAGTATTATGATAAGGCGCACAACGAATATCTTGAAGTTCTTTTAACCATGGGTCTGCCGATGCTGCTGTGTCTTTTGAGTATCTATGGCACTTGTTTGAAAAACATTCTTCAGCGCTTTATTAGCAAACAGGCAACCTGGGTTAGCGCCGCTTGTCTTTTTGCCGTTTGCGGCTATTTAGTTCAGGCTTTCTTCGGAATCAGCTATATGCTGAGTGCGCATCTTTTATGGATACTGCTTGGTTTGGGCACGGGACAGCAATTGAATGAGTCAAAAATGAGAAACTATGCGGACTGAACCTTTACTGAGTATTATCATTCCGGTTTATAATACCAAGCAGTATCTGCCGGCATGTATGCAAAGTGTACTGCATCAGCAAGCTTGTTTTGATTATGAGGTTATACTTGTGGATGACGGATCAACGGATGGCAGCTCACTGCTCTGTGATCAATATGCATCAGATTCTCCATTTGTACATGTGCTTCATCAAAAGAATCAAGGCTTGTCAGTGGCGCGCAACAATGGCTTAAAAGCATCAAGAGGATCGTATATCTTATTTTTAGACAGTGATGACTGGCTGGCGGATGAGCAGGTATTCAGCTGTCTGAACAAGTATTTGAAGGATCAAAAGGATGTGATTTTCTTTGAATCAAAGAAGGATATCAGCCATTGGTTCAATCGGACACCGCATGTATTAAAGCGTCTGCTTAATGCTGACACCCCTCAAAATCAGCTGTTTAATGAAATGATTCGATACAATTATCCACTTGGCTGTGCATGGAACCGGGTGTTGAAAAGAAGTTTATTGATTGATGGTGAATTATGGTTTGAAGCGAATACTTATTGTGAGGATATTGAGTGGAATGTGAAGCTGATGCGTTTAAATCCCCAAATCGCATTATGCCCGCATGTTTTGCATTGCTACCGTCAGCACAGCAATACAATTACTCAACGCTATGAACGCATCGCTGATGATTTTAAGACAGTAGTGCTGCGCTGTATTCATGATCATGAAGTAGGGAGTGAAAAAGCTGTGGATGCATTTCTTGCTTTTCAATATGCCTCATTGTTGGAGTTTGTTCCTTATCTGAGTGATGAAGGTCAAAAACAGACTGCCAGCGCAAAAGATATATTAAATTATGCGTCAGATAAAAAGGCAAAATGCTGCCGGCGGTTGGTTGCGTTGCTTGGTTATGAGCGTGCCTGCCGATTATTAAATCGATATTTATTAAGCAAAAAAGTATAAGCATCAGAGGAGATACGCGATGAAGAAAATTAGTATAGGGTTAATGATTTTACTGCTTTGCGGCTGTCAGTCAGCGTCGGTCAATGAGCTTCAGGAAAGCGTCTGTACGATGAATGCCGGCGGCGCGGCGGTCACAACTATTTTTGAACATGATGATAATTATGTGAAAACGCAGAAGAATGTGAATGTTGTCCAGTTGGATATGAGTGCGGTAAGCGCTGATGAATTAACGGCTACGGCAGAAGTAGCGGCAGCTATTTATCGCACTGTTAAGGGAATAGAATATAGCTATGAGATTGATGATCAATTCTTTATTGAGACATTATATATTGATTTTACAGCGGCATCGATTGAAGAACTGTCTGCTATCGGCATTGTCCGCAATGCTGATGAAACAACAACCCAAATCGGCATCAAGGAAACTTTAGCCATGAATCGTGAAATGGGTCTTGAATGCACAGAAAATGAATAAAAAGAGCTCGCGCTCTTTTATTTTGATTCATAGAGATTTTTAAGATCATCAAGCATATCCAGATGTTTGAAATCCTTATGATATACCATATTGATTTCACGGGTCAGATTCATGTTTTCAATCTGCAGTGTTACCAATGTTCCTTTAGCTATTTCACGGGTACAAGCGCTGTGAGCAATAATCGTAATACCAAAATTAGAGGCAACGAGTTCTTTAATCGTCGTGACATTGTCCAGCTCCAATATGATATTAAAATTTTTAATATGCTCATAGTGAGAGACTAACTGGTTCTCAAAAAGCTGCCGGGTACCTGCACTGCGTGAACGCAAAATAAAATTTTCTTTCTTTAATTCCTGTAAAGAGATGCTTTTTCGTTTACTTTTTGCGATTGGATGCTCCTTTGAAACAGCTACGCACAGGTAATCGGTATCTAAAAGTACCGAGGTAAATTTAGGATTGAAAAGATTTCCCTCCACAATAGCTAAATCTAATTCATAATTTTTTAACTTATCATAAATATTATTTATAGCATCTGTAGTTACATTGAAGTGAATATCATTGTGCATATTACAGTAGCGGGCAACAACATGAGGTACGATGGTTTCTTCAGCAGTCGGTGTCATACCGATATTTAGGCTGTGTACTGACATCCGGGTATCTTCAATTGCCTGCCGGCAGTTGTCGTTCAGCGCGCTCATTCGCCGGGCATATTTAACCAGAACCTCACCTTCCGGCGTAAGGACCAGTTTTTTCTTATCGCGGCGGAATAATTTTATTTTATAGTCTTCTTCCAGCAGCTTAATTTGATGGGTTACCGCTGGCTGAGTGAGTGCCATTTTTTTAGCGGTTTTGGTATAGCTGCAATTTTCAGCTAATGCCAGCAGTGTCATTACTTTAGGATCAATCATAGATGCGCCTTCTTTCAATATAAATATTTTTGATAAGCCTAATAAATATTATAATTAGATTTTATCACTTTTGGGACATATAATCAATTGTGTAAGGAGGGATAAAATGAATCAATTTCTATTGGCTGCGAATGCTGCGATTCAATCAAATCTGATTCTTGAGGTGGCCTTGCTGCTGTCTGCCGGATATCTGATGAGCCGATTGAGTAAGAAGCTCCATCTTCCTTATGTGACTGGGTATCTGCTGGCTGGTATTCTGATTGGCCCATCGGTTCTGCAGCTGATTTCATCAGAAACCGTAGCACGCTTTGATGTGATAACGGATATTGCGTTGGCCTTTATTGCATTTCAGGCAGGGCGTTTCTTTAATCTTAAGATTTTGCGTTCCAATGGCCGGCAAATGGTGATTATCACAATTATGGAAGCACTTGGGGCGGCAATTATTGTTACCTTGGTAATGTATTTTATTTTTCATCTTTCACTTCCTTTTTCTTTATTATTGGGTGCTATCGGATGTGCAACCGCACCGGCATCTACCATTATGACAATCCGTCAATATAAGGCAAAAGGAAACTTTGTGAATATGATCTTACAGGTAACGGCACTTGATGATGCTGTCGCACTATTAACCTTCAGTGCGTGCATGGCTGTGGTACAAGCGATGGATACGGGTGTCTTCTCAGCATCGGTGGTTATTGAGCCGGTGCTGCTGAATCTGGCGGCTGTCGGTTTAGGCATCGTCGGCGGGTATGTATTGAAACGAATCATAACTGAGGAGCGCAGTGAAGATTCTACATTAATTCTGTCGGTTATTGTTATTTTGACTTTAAGCGGTATCTGTACGGCTATTAATGTATCACCGCTGTTATGCTGTATGTGTCTGGGGGCAAGCTATATAAACTTCTCTAAGAATCAACGGCTTTTTGATCAGCTGAATAACTTCACACCGCCGATTCTGACATTATTCTTTGTCTGCAGCGGCATGCGCCTGAATCTGAGTTCATTAAAAGATGCGGGAATTATTGGCGTAGCGTATTTCTTTATCAGAATTGTTGGTAAGTATATCGGCTCCTACCTTGGCGGCAAGCTTACTCAAGCGGAACCAAGCATTACCAACTATCTGGGCTTGGCTCTGATACCGCAGGCTGGTGTCTCAATTGGGCTTGCTGCATTAGGACAGCGTCTGCTGCCGCCTCAATATGGAACCTTACTGACAACCATTATTCTGTCAAGCAGTGTTCTCTATGAAATGGTTGGACCTGCCTGTGCTAAGCTTTCACTTCACCTGTCACATTCGATACCAGGCAGTGAGAAAGAAGCGGATATGCATAAGAATATTGTATTGCCAAAAAGTGTACCGCATAAATCTTAATCAATAAAAGGAGCTGTGAAAAGCCCTTAATAAGCACACCCAATTCACTAAGAAAAGGGCGTGCTTTTTTTACCGGAACATCAAGGATTTCATTTTATGCAGCATAGGACATCTGCTTATTTATAATTCTGTCTCTATAAATAATCGTTATTGTATGCTATGATGAGGATAGGAAAATGAAGACCATGAACGGAGGTGTCCTATGAGAAAATCAGCATTGCTTCTATTATCATTAATTATTGCTGGCTGCAAACCTGCCTTGAATGAGCCGGTTCAAGAGGAAATCATCAATCAGGAACAAACAGAAATCAGCGGGGTTATCGCCCAAGTAAACCAGAATAAATTGCAGCTGGTGATGAATGGCGGCCACTTGCTTCAGGTTACGGTTGAAGATGGCTCACAGTATGAAATCAATGATTGGCTGACAATAACCAGCAATGCCCCTTTGGCAAAGAACGCGAGATATTACACGCTGCGTAAGGATGATGTGATTGAAAACAAGGGAAAACAACCGTTACAGCTGAAGACAGTTGATGATACACTTTATTTTGAGGGGCAGATTGGGTTGAATTACACACTTTCATCACAACAAAAGGCAGCCGATTTGTATGCTGGTAAGCCTTATTTAGTGGCTAGCGGCGGCAAACGTATTAATGCCGTTGACGATCAAAATGAGCGAGTTGCTTTCAATGGACAGTTGGACGGAGAGATCATGGCAGAGGATTATCCCGAACTGGTATCAGCCCATTATTACCTGATGATTGATGTTTATAATGCGATGGATGAAATCGTAACTACCACAGCTGCTCCAATCGATGTTCAAGCAACCCCTTATCAAACGGCACATATCCGAATTACAGAAATCAGTGATAATTATTTTATCGGCACCCTGCGCAATAATGTTTCAGGCTTTGCCATGAAGACTATGTTTAAGGTCAATTTGCCAAGTGATGAATTGATTAGTGAGGCGCGTAATGAAGATTATATGCTTGGTGATGAGGTTGTTGTCGAATACGATCAGCGGCATTTAATTGAGGACAATGACGGCATGGTGGAAATCACGGCAATGTGGCTGGAATGCCGCAGCAGTGATAACAGGGGAGCCGCTATGAAGCCGGTTATTTATCTCTACCCGCAGGTGCCGGTTAACTTTAAGGTATCCATTGATTATGACGGCCAGTTAACCACGACATACCCGGCTTATAAGGATGGCTGGCAGGGGATTGCCAATCCCGACGGTACGCTTCTTGTAGATGATCATGAATATTCTTATCTGTTCTGGGAAGGGTTTGATCATAATGAATATGATATGTCAAAGGGCTTTGTGGTTAAGGGTGAGGACAGTGCAGAGTTTCTGCAGAACGTATTAAGTCAAATGGGACTGCTGCCCAAGGAGTATAATGAATTTATCGTATACTGGCTGCCGCAGCTTGCTGACAACGCGTATAACTTGATTACTTTTCAGCAGGCAGACTACACTGATCATGCCCGTTTGACTATTGATCCAGAGCCTGATAGTGTTTTACGGATATTCATGGTTTATCAAGCATTGAATGAGCCAATTGATGTAGAAGAAATGGCAGTCGAACCATTTATCCGTCATGGCTTTACAGTCGTGGAATGGGGCGGTTGTGAACTGAAAACGACGCAGGCAAATTAAATCAATGAATCAGCGCATCCTAGCCGCTGATTTTTTCTCTTTAATGAGCATTTGCCTTGTTGTTTATAAATATAGGGAACATAATGAAGATACATGAAGGCTCATGCCAAAAGGAGGATCTTATGAATATCACAGAATCATTAAAACAGCGCCGAAGCTATTATCATATAAATAAAATACTGCCTGTCAGTGAAGAAACAATCATTGAACAGATTAAAGAAATCACTGAATTGGTACCCGATGCATATAACATGAAAAGCTCCATTATTGTTGTGGCGCTCAATGAACAGCATGATCAATTATGGGATATGATATATGAAGCATTTAATGGTAAAATCAGCAGGGAAAAGATTGACAGCTTCAAAGCTGGTGCCGGTACGATCCTGTATTTTTACGATCAGCAGGTCATTGAGACAATGCAGCAGCAATTTCCTTTATATGCTGATAATTTCCCAGTTTGGGCGAATCAAGCCAGCGGAATGCTGCAGCTCAGCCTTTGGAGCGGTCTGCGTGAATTAGGTATTGGCGCCTCTTTGCAGCATTACAATCCAATCATCGATGAGCAGGTTCATGAACTGTTTGCTTTGCCTAAGCAATATAAGCTGATCGCGCAGATGCCATTTGGCGGCATTGGTACTGAAGCAATGGCTAAGCCTAAGGAAGATATTAATCAAAGGGTGTTGATTCGCAGATAAATTTTGTGAGCAGGAAATCTTTAAAAGGGTTTCCTTTTTATATGTTTTGAATAACGCGTAATTTGTACTTTTTGCCAAAGTGAAATTAAAAAAGTTAAACTTTTTAGCACTTAAATGTTGACAGTGCTAAAATATGTGTTATACTACTATTAGCAATCGATTAGATAGAGTGCTAAAAAGGAGGACGATATTATGGATTTCAATCAATGTTCAGAAAGTTTACAAACAATACTCATGAATGCCATCAATATCGCAAAATCCTATAAACATCCGATGATAGATACTGTCGAATGTTTAAAAGCGATTTTTGAGAATGATGTGCTTGATGGTTTGTTTAAACGTGTCAATATCAATAAGCAGCAGGCATTAAATATAATTGACAATGAAATGCTGCGGGTAGCGGCGGTCAGTGACAGTTCTGAACCGCGCATCAGCAGTACGGTCAATGAGAGTATTATGGAAGCGGAGAAATGGAGTGAGGCTCATCAGGAAAGCTATATGAGTACAGCCAGCTTCTTCTTTGCCTTATTAAGAAATCGATCAACGATATCCAAACAGCTGGTGAAAGAGCTTAGAATTAATCTTTCACAGTTGGAGAATGAAGAAATTACACGCAGAGGGGGGAAGAAAATGGATACACAAACAAGTGAAAACAACATTGAAGCATTGGCTAAATACGGACGTGATCTCGTTAAGGATGTGCAGGATGGAAAGATTGATCCGGTAATTGGCCGTGATGAAGAAATCCGCCGTGTGATTCAGATTTTATCACGCAAAACAAAGAATAACCCGGTTTTGATTGGTGAACCTGGCGTTGGTAAAACGGCCATTGTCGAAGGTATTGCCTGGCGTATTATGAAGGGTGATGTACCTTTATCATTAAAGGATAAGAAACTGATTGAATTGGATATGGGTGCCTTGATTGCCGGGGCTAAATATAGAGGTGAATTTGAAGAGCGTCTGAAAGCTGTCCTTGAGGAAGTTAAGAATGCTGAAGGCGGTATTATCTTATTTATCGATGAGATTCACAACTTGGTGGGTGCCGGTAAGACGGAGGGCTCAATGGATGCCGCAAACTTACTGAAGCCAATGCTGGCCCGCGGTGAATTAAGATGTATCGGTGCGACTACTTTTAATGAGTACCGTAAATATATTGAAAAAGATGCTGCCTTGGAGCGCCGTTTCCAAAAGGTTACGGTTGCTGAACCAAGTGTAGAAGATACCATCTCTATTCTGCGAGGTTTAAAGGATCGTTTTGAAAGCTATCACGGTGTTAAGATTCTTGATGAAGCAATCATAGCCAGCGCTGTATTAAGCAATCGTTATATCACCGATCGCTTCCTGCCGGATAAGGCCATTGACTTGGTTGATGAAGCGTGCGCAATGTTAAGAGTTGAAATGGATTCAATGCCGCAGGAGCTGGATGAATTAATGCGTAAAATCATGCAGCTGGAAATTGAGGAGACGGCATTAAAGCAGGAAAATGATAAAAAAGCTCAGGAACGTCTTGTTGAAATTCAAAATGAATTAAAGGAATTGAAACAGCAAAAAGATGTTTTATATACAAAATGGATGGATGAAAAACGTGATCTTGAAGCCAGCAAACAGGATAAGGTTGAATTAGAGCGAGCAAAGCTTGATCTTGAACGGGCTCAGAATGAAGCTCGTTATGAAGAAGCGGCAAAGCTTCAATACTCAACAATTCCAGCCTTGGAAAAGAAGATTCAGGAAGCCAGCGATGCAATTAAGAATGATGCCTTGATTCAGGAAACCGTAAATGAAGAAATGATTGCGAAGGTCGTATCACGTTGGAGCGGCGTTGAAGTCAGCAAACTGGTTGAGAGTGAGCGGACAAAGCTTCTGCATCTTGAAGATGCGTTGCGTCAGCGGGTAGTTGGTCAGGATGAGGCACTGGAATTAGTCAGTGATGCAATCATTCGTTCAAAAGCACAAATTCAGGATGAGAATCGGCCGATCGGCAGTTTCTTGTTCCTAGGTCCTACCGGTGTTGGTAAGACAGAGGTAGCAAAAGCCTTAGCTGAACAATTATTTGACAGTGAATCTCATATCGTGCGTATCGATATGAGTGAATATATGGAGAAACACAGCGTCGCCCGTCTGATTGGCGCGCCTCCGGGATATGTCGGTTATGATGAAGGCGGTCAGCTGACGGAAGCAGTTCGCCGCAATCCATACTCAATCATTTTGTTTGATGAGGTTGAAAAGGCACATCCGGATGTCTTTAATGTACTGCTGCAGATTCTTGATGATGGACGAATCACGGATTCCAAAGGTGTAACTGTTGATTTCAAGAATACTTTATTGATTATGACAAGCAATCTTGGTTCACAATTCGCGTTTGATGCGGAGCATCGAAATGAGAAATACATGGAAGAAGTAAAGCGTTACTTCAAACCTGAATTTATTAATCGTATCGATGAGATTGTCGTATTCAATGCGTTAAATGATGACATGATGAGTAAGATTGCCCATAAGTTCATGAATCAGCTTGCCCAGCGTTTGGCTGCCAAGGATATTCATCTTGAGGTTACCGATGCCGTTTACAAGGAAATCGCAACGCAGGGTGTTGACCCAGTTTATGGCGCTCGTCCGATGAAGCGGTATATTCAAAGAAATATTGAAACTTTAATTGCCAGAAAGATTGTCGAGGGTGCAGTTGATAAGGATGAAACATGCGTCATTGACTGTGTGGACGGCGCTTATACGATTACTGCCAAGCATTAAATATATGAGCGGATAAATAGCTATATTTATCTGCTTTTTTTCATGATTTTAATGAATTGCTCCATACTACTGATAGAAAGTGAGGAACAATTATGTTTAAACATGAGAAGAAGTTATTACATAAAGTAAGAGTAGAAAAACCTAATCCACAGTATGCGGTATTGATGCAGGAGCAGTTAGGCGGCTGTAATGGTGAACTGAAAGCGGCAATGCAGTATTTATCTCAAAGCTTCCGTGCCAATGATCCGGTATTTAAAGATTTATTTTTGGATATTGGTACCGAAGAATTAAGTCATATGGAAATGGTAGCGGAAACGATTAATCTGCTTAACGGCGGTGATGTAGATTATAAAAAGGTAGGTGTCGGAGAAATTGAAACGATGGTTACCTATGGTCTGAATCCTGCTTTGGTCAACTCAAGCGGTAATCCATGGACAGCTGATTATGTAACTGTTACGGGTGATTTGGCCGCCGATTTATTGGCCGATATTGCCAGTGAACAGCGTGCTAAGGTCGTGTATGAATACTTATATCGTCAGATTGATGATAAATATGTCAAGGAAACAATTATGTTCTTATTGGAACGTGAAGAAGCGCATAACGCACTATTCTGTGAAGCGTTAAATAAGATCACTGATGATGGCAGCAATAAGAATTTCGGTATGAGTGAGGACAGCCGTTTATATTTTGATTTGTCTAAACCGGGCCGTTACTTTGATGACCCAGATCCAGAAGCAGTTAAGATTGATCGCAAGAAGAAAAGATAAATAAATGAAATAAGGAAGTGTTAAATTCATTGTATAAATGAAAGTAATGCTTCCTTTTGATATGCTGTGACTGGAAAATTTACCTGAGGGATCGGTATTATCTTGACGAAGAGGGTAAGATGCGTGTCAGCTGCTGGCTGGCATCAAGCAATGGCCGCTGGTACTATCTTGGCAGTGACGGCAAAATGGTCAAGAATCAATGGATCGATGGCTGCTTAATCAATGCAGAGGGGTTTTATATCAGTCCGCTTTTTAAGGCTTAATTATAAAAACTTTATACTAGGTATGAAAGATCCGCCGGCTGTCTTCATATACTATAAGGAAATAAACATTTCTTAATCTTCACATTCGATTTTTAGCCTTTACATTCTGTACGGTTCACGATAAACTAAAGACAGAGATTTAGAAAGGAGCTGTATGAGATCGAACTCTCATGCAATTGATAGGATGAGTAAAACTACGTTAGTTGTATTAGCAGCTGGTATGGGCAGCCGGTACGGCGGGCTGAAACAAATTGATCCCATTGGTCCTAATGGTGAAATTATTTTAGAATTATCCGTTTATGATGCAATTCAGGCAGGCTTTGACCGAGTTGTTTTTATCATTAAAAAAGAAATTGAAGCTGACTTCAAAGAAGCAATCGGCAATAAGCTGGCAGCTCATGTTGAAGTGGAATATGTATTCCAGGATCTTCATCATTTACCAAAAGATTATGAGGTTCCTGCCGGCCGCGTGAAACCGTGGGGAACCGCCCATGCGCTTTGGTGCTGCAAAGAGGTATTAGACGGCCCTTTTGCGGTTATTAATGCGGATGATTATTATGGGCAGTCCTGTTTTAAAGATCTATATGCATTCTTAAATAATGAAGCTAAAAGCCATCATTATGGCATGGTTGGCTATCTGCTGCGCAATACGATTACTGAAAACGGCAGTGTTGCCCGTGGTCAATGTGTGGTTAAGGACGGCAAGCTGGTGAATGTTGTTGAGCGTACCAGAATTGAAAAACGCAATGATAAGATTGAATACTATCTGGATAATGAATGGCATACACTGCCGGAGGATACGCTTGTATCAATGAATATGTGGGCCTTTACACCAGATATCATTGAGGAAATCGAGCATCGTTTTGATGCCTTCATGGCTGATGCTGTACCTGCCAATCCTTTGAAGAGTGAGATGTATATTCCTAATGTCGTTGGTGAACTGCTTCGAGAAGAAGCCGCTGATGTAGTCATGATGTCAAGCCGCGACAAATGGTATGGCGTTACTTATCAGGAAGACAAGGAAGGGGTTAAAGCCGGTATCCGATCACTGATTGATCAGGGCCGCTACCCACAGCCGCTTTGGAAATAATCTAAACTATCGCAAATGCGGTAGTTTTTTTGTATTATAGGAAATTGCATTTTCAAGCATCAAAGGTTTAATATCTCATCATGAAAAGGTATCTAAAAAATTACAAAAAACAGATGAAATCATCTTGTGAATATGGTATACTATGAGTAACAAAAAACAATCTATTTAATCATTAAATTCAACCTAAGCATCACCTAGTTT